>Ga0105241_10000166_pt1 | contig 48292 bp, 37 predicted proteins | sample KBSC64metaG_FD_80422 | JGI IMG/M metagenome (GOLD analysis project Ga0105241, IMG submission 80422) | Corn rhizosphere microbial communities from Kellogg Biological Station, Michigan, USA - KBS C6-4 metaG | ecosystem: Host-associated > Plants > Roots > Rhizosphere > Soil | place: Michigan, USA... | reverse complement strand
GATCGACAGCGGCCTCGACGTCGAAGACACGCCCGGTTGCGTCACGATGTTTGACACGCCCGGGCCGCAACGTGCGTGGGGCGTGTTGAAACGCACGTTCGGTGACGAGCCGGTCGAACAGCTCCAAGTCTTCGGGGGCGCACAGATCGCGAAGCGTCAACTCTGCGTACGCGCCGGGCGCATATCCATACTGCTCCACCGCGGCATGATTCACCGCCAGCAGCCGGAATGTCTTCGTATCCACGACCAGGGCAGGGATCGGGCTCACGTCGAACAGGAGCTGATACCGCGTCGCCGCTTCGGTGAGCTCGCTGTTCGCCTCTCGCAATTCGTCGGTGAGCGATTGCCGCTCGATCCGATGCTCTTCAATTTGTGCGGCTTGGGCTTGATACGCGGTTTCATGACGTGCCACCTCCGTCGCCATCGCCTGTCGATGCGCTTGCGCCTGTGCCTGTTCACGCTCGGCACTCTCCGCGCGAATCGCGGCCCGGATGAGGGTTGGCATCCCGGGGTAGAGACGGATCAACAGAATGGCCGTGCCCGCGGACGAGATCGCCGTCACGACTTTGATGGCGCCCGACGTCCAGTACCACGGCGTCCAGAGCGTGATGACCTCCATGAAGTGGGTCATCCCGCACGACACGATGAAGACGCCAAAGGCCGCCAGCAATTTTCCAACAGGAATGTCTTCGTGAATTCGCGACATCAGCGCGATCAAGAGCGCGCTGATACAGACATAGGAGATGCCGATAACGAGATCCGCCGACAAGTGGGTCCACATCAGCGGCCGGTTCCAGAGATAGCACGAGCCGTGTGGCAAAAAGCCTCCTACGGCGCGCCCTTCGGCCGAGAGTGGATCGAGCAAGAATGCCATGGCTGTCTCCTCTGAGTGCTATCGAACGAGTGTCAGATAATACCGCAAGAACAGGGATGTTGTGAAGACGGCAGTGCAAAGTGCAGTCATTGTCTGTTTGATAGGGGACCAGAAACAGTTCCCGTTCCCATCGTGGACCTTGCGAGGCCGTCGCTTGACATAGGGGGGTAGGGTATATAGGATATATACGGGTGGGGGGTATGTTTCCTGCACCCTTCTTTTGATCGATCACGCGTCGTCCTAGGTCGTCACTATGGAGCCTCTCGTTTCTCTCCGCCGCCGAGCGGAGACAGATCCGCAGCCACATGAGGTGGCGCAGTCGGCGATTGTCGCCGTTGCTGAGGAGCCCTCGCAGCAAGCAGGGGAGGTAATTGCGCGAATCCCCGTGACGGGAATGACGTGCGCGAGCTGCCAGGCCCACGTGCGGCGCGCATTGTCGGACGTCGCCGGCGTCGGCGACGCGACAGTCAATCTCATGCTCCGGGAGGCCACCGTTGCCTACGATCCCGCCGTCGTTGCTCCGGCCCAGCTCGTGGCGGCCATCCGAGACGCTGGGTATGGCGCCGAGCTGCCGGCGGAGTCTGGAGAGGGCGTCACGCTCGCGGCGCTCGGCGCGGAGCAGAATGCGCGTGATTATGCGCAACGTGCTGACGCCCTGGCGCTGACACGGCGTGCCTGGAGCGCGGGCATCGCGGCGATCCTCGCGATGATCCTGTCCATGCCCGTCATGGCGGCGAACATGGCTACCTATGGGCATATCGTTGGCGGAGCCTCCGGCGTGTCGGATCCGTTCATGCAATGGATGATGGTGTCGCTGACCCCGGCGCTTCGTGCCGTCGCGCCATGGTTGTATGACCTTCCATCGTCCGTGCTCACGTGGGTGTTGTGCGTTCTCACCATCGACGTGATGGCATGGAGCGGGCGCCAATTTTATGTCGGCGCGTGGGCGGGATTGCGTCATCGTCGGACGGACATGAATACGCTCGTCGCCGTTGGGACGCTCAGCGCGTTCGTCTATTCGTTCGCGGCGACGATTGCTCCCGCCTACTTCGTCCGTCACGGCGTCATGCCGGACGTCTATTATGAAGCGATCGTGTTCATTCTCGCGTTCGTGTTGGCGGGGCACGCCCTCGAAGCCCGGGCCAAGTATCGCACGACCTCTGCATTGCGTGCGCTGATTCGTTTTCAGCCGCCGCGAGCGCGTGTCGTCCGTGGTGATGTCGGCGTTGATCTCCCTGTCGAGCAGGTCGTGCGTGGCGACGTCGTGGTCGTTCGTCCTGGAGAGCGAATTCCCGTCGACGGAACGGTCATCGACGGGCAGAGCGCGGTCGACGAATCGATGATGACGGGGGAAGCCGCGCCTGTCGTCAAAGCACCGGGTGACGCGCTCATTGGTGGCACCCTCAACACGCTTGGTGCACTACGGTATCGTGCGACGACCGTCGGCGCCGACAGCGTCTTGGCGCGCATCCTCCGCCTCGTGCGAGACGCGCAAGCCACCCGTGCGCCATTGCAACAGTTAGCCGATCGGATCAGCGCCATTTTCGTCCCCACCATCCTGGGGCTTTCGCTACTCACGTTCGTGACATGGCTTGTGGTCCTCGACGCGCACGGCGTTCATGGCGCGGCAGTTCGTGCCCTTGCGTCGGCGATCGCGGTCGTGATCATCGCCTGTCCGTGCGCGATGGGACTCGCGGTTCCGACGGCGATCATGGTCGCGACGGGGCGGGGGGCGATGCAGGGGATTTTGATCAAAGGCGGCGAAGCACTTCAACGCGCAGGAAGTGTCACGACAGTCGTGCTCGACAAGACGGGGACGGTGACTGAAGGACATCCCGCGGTTACGGACGTGATCGTTGTGCCGGGAGTCGCTGAGACGCCAGATAACGTGCTCGCGCTCGCCGCGTCGCTCGAGCAAGGGTCGGAGCATCCGCTCGCGAGCGCCATTGTCCGGGAGGCGCGAGCTCGAACGCTGTCACTGGCCGCCACGCAATCGTTCGAGGCGATTCCGGGGCGCGGTGCCTCTGGCACCGTGAGCTCGCAGCGCATCGTGGTGGGAAACGGCGCCTTGCTTGCGCAACAGATGATCGATGCGACGTCGCTCGATTCGGCGGTGTCCCGCCTCGAAGCTGATGGGAAGACTCCCGTCTATGTCGCTCGCGGAGGGAAAGTCCTGGGAGTCATCGGCATCGCTGATCCCATCAAAGCTGGCGCCGTCGAGGCCATTGCGATGCTTCGCGCGCGCAAGGTGCATGTCGTGTTATTGACGGGTGATACGCCGCGCGTTGCGGAGTCTGTTGCGCATGCGGCCGGCATCGAGACCGTAATTGCTGGAGTCCTCCCTGACGGAAAAGTCGAAGCGATTCGGCGTTTGCAGGGTGATGGCAACGTCGTTGCGATGGTTGGCGATGGGATCAACGATGCGCCTGCGCTTGCGCAAGCCGATGTCGGAATGGCCATCGGAACCGGAACTGACGTCGCCATCGACGCCGGCGAGATCACGTTGATGCGCGGCGATCTCCACGGGATCGTTCGCACCATTGCGCTCTCTCGTCGTACGACACGCATCATGCGCCAGAATCTGTTTTGGGCATTCATTTACAACGTCATCGGCATTCCGATTGCGGCGGGGGCGCTGTATCCCATGTTTGGCTTACTGCTCAGTCCTGTCCTTGCGAGTGCCGCAATGGCGTTCAGCTCTGTGAGTGTCGTCGCGAACAGCATGCGTCTGCGACACGCGTAAACGCGATCGTCGACCCAGGCACAATTCCCATTGATTCCTATGTCGGTATCCTCATCTTCTACAGACGTCAGCAACGACGTGACAGAGCGAACCGCTGTCGCGGTCGACGCAGACATCAAAGCGAATAACCTGACACGACTCCGCCGGATCGAAGGGCAGATTCGCGGCTTACAGCGGATGGTCGAGGAGGAGCGCTATTGCGCGGACATCCTCACGCAAATCGCCTCGGTGCAGGAGGCGTTGCGTGGCGTGAGCCGGGCGTTGATGCGGAACCATGTCAAACATTGTGCGGCCGCGGCGCTTCGTGCGGGTGGCGACGTCGGTGACGCGATGTGCGACGAACTGGTCGATCTCGTGTTCAAACACCAGCGGTAAACAGCCGTAACCCGTGGTAAGCGGACGCGGCCTGTCCGTTGCATCGAGTCCAGCACGCATCACCCTTCAATCCGTCTCTTCGTTTGCCATGACGACCCCTTCGCACGAAGCGTTGCTCGCGCTCGCCCTCCGCGGCGCCGCCGGTGTTCTCGGTATCGAGCTCGTCGAACTGACCCCTGAGCGTGTCACCGCAACGATGCCGGTCGACGACCGGACACGCCAGCCCTTTGGACTGCTCCACGGTGGGGCGTCGGTCCTCCTAGCGGAGACTGTCGCCTCACTCGGCGCGATGGCGAATGTCGATCGGTCCCGGCACGCCGCGGTCGGACTCGAGATCAATGCCAATCATCTCCGTTCCGTCCGTGATGGTTTCGTGAAGGCGACGGGTCTTCCGGTCCACATCGGCCGCTCGACGCAAGTTTGGTCGATCGAGATTGCTGACGAGCAGGGGAGACTGGTCTGTGTCTCCCGGTGTACGCTCGCGGTGGTTCCGGCGCCGCCAATTCCGGAGTCGAAGTCGGTCAACGTGTAGACGACGCTCGTGGAAGCTCTCGCGTATTCGCTAATTTTCTTTCGATGAGTCACAACCCTCTTGTCATGTCCGAGGGAGACGCTCCGGGCGACGAATCCTCCCCCCTTGGTGTCGCCCCGCCCGCGTATCGCCTCCCAGCGGCCACGCAGCTCGGACGCGTCTCGCTCCGGGTCGCCGATCTCGAGCGCTCGATCGCGTACTATCGTGACGTGCTCGGACTGCAGCTCCTCGCTTCATCCGACGGCGTTGCGAGCATGGGTGTGGCCGCGCGATCAACGAATGAACGCGATACAGCGCTCGTCGAACTGCATCATCATCCGGGCGCTTCGCCGGTGCCACGCTCGGGACGGTTGGGACTCTTCCACTTCGCCATCCTGCTCCCCAATCGCGCGGAGCTGGGACGATTCCTCGAGCATCTCGCGAGTCTCGGGGTGTACGCCGGAATGTCTGATCACGACGTGAGCGAAGCACTCTACCTCTCCGATCCCGACGGACTCGGCATCGAAGTGTATGCCGATCGGCCACGTTCCACATGGCGGCATGATGGACGACAACTCCACATGACGACGGCTCCGCTCGACGTGGGCGACTTACGTCTTGCGGCAGGGGAGACGCCGTGGCGCGGCATCCCCCCGGGTACGCGCATGGGGCACGTTCATCTCCGCGTTAGTTCTTTGGAAGATGGTGCGGCCTTCTACCATGCGGCGCTCGGCTTCGACCTGACCGTGTGGGGGTATCCTGGCGCACTCTTTCTGGCCGCGGGCGGATACCATCATCACCTCGGCACCAACACCTGGGGTGGGAAGGCGCCACAGCCGGGTGAGCATGATGCGCGTCTCCTCGAGTGGGAGATCGTCCTCCCGTCCGCCACGGATTCCGCTGCGGCCGCCGAGAGCGTGCGCGCGGCTGGATATCAGGTTCGGACCGAGACGGATGGTGCATGGATCGTCACCGATCCCTGGACGACGGAGATCCGGCTGCGGCCAGCGCACTCGTAGCGCTGGCGCGTCCCCTGGGTCTGGAGTGAACGCGCTTCGGACTCACTATTTTTCCCGCGTGCCCCCACGACGCTCGTCAGCCGCCCCGTCGGCCGGCCCTATCCTGACCGCGCGCGCCATCTGGCTCGCCCGCGCTGCCTACGTCGCGCTCATCTTGATCGCCACGCTCAGCAACCTGAACATCGATACCAACTCGGCCGATGTGCATTTCCGGCTCGTCCGAGCGTTTCACATCGCGCCGGAATTGCACGACGTCGTCGACGGCGTCCGCAACATCGCCCTCTTCGCGGGACTCGGAGCGATCTGGATCGCGACGACACGTGCGCGGTCACTCATTGGCCCCATCATCCTCGTCACGCTCCTCGGAACGTTCCTCGGAGTGCTCTCCGAGACCGCGCAGCTGTTCTCGAAGATCCGCAATTCGAGCATCCTCGACGTGCTCACCAATGGTGGGGGAACACTGCTCGGGGCACTCGCGATGGCTGGCGTCATGCATTGGCTGGCGTCGTATCGAAACCGGAAGTCGTTCGTTGGGATGCCCGCGGTAGGATTCGCGCTTTCGTATGGTGTCTCCGTCGCGATGGAAGCGTTCGCGCCGTTACTCCGAAACGAGAAGCTCCCGAATCTTGGCGGGAGCGTCGCCGCGCGGATTGGCCGAGCGATCCATGCGATGCAGTGGTCCTCGGTGTTCGACATCCCGCTCGTCGACGTCATCATCTTTGCGCCCGCGGGAATCTTCGCCGTCGCCGCCATGATGGAGAGCGGGACCTCGCCGGGTGTCGCCTGGCCAATCGTCGGAATCGTCGGAGCGATCCTCGCGGCCGTCATCGAAGTCGTGCATGGCGTGACCGGCCAACCCATTCAGCTCGGTGCCATCCTCTCGCACAGCATCGCAATTGCGGCCGGCGCGTGGCTCGCGGCGACGTATCTCTCTCGTCTGACGCGGCAATTTCCCATCGACCGGCAAGTTCGTGCGCTGATGATCGTGTATTGTGCCGTCATCGCCTGCTGGAGCTGGCGTCCCTTCGTTCCCGAGCTGAGCATGATTTCCATTCGGGAACAGTTCACCGCGCAGCATTGGATCCCGCTCCGCGCGCTCGCGTCGCGCGTCGACGTGTTCACGGTGACCGACATCGTCGCGCAATTCCTGTTGTACGTGCCACTTGGCGCGCTCCTCTCGGTCTGGCCCCTCGAAACGAAGGGGCCATGGCGGGCGCTCTATCCCGCCGTCTATTTCTCGATCGCGCTCGAAGCGGGGAAGATCGTCATCGCGGAGCGCTTCTTCGACATCACGCACATCTTGATTCAACTGTCAGGGGCGGCGATCGGATGGCTTCTCCTTCGTCGTCTCAGCTTCCCCGTGCGCGGCTCGATTTGGCGTACCGCCCCGCAGAGGGCGCCGCAACGCGTCACCCCTCGGGCTTGACGATCAACGTATCGCGGAGCCGGACCCGGTCGCCGGTCAGGTGATTCCATTGGCGGATGCTATCCGGTACCGTCCCGAACTTGGTCGCGATCGTCGAGAGCGCGTCGCCCCGTTTTACCTCGTACCGGAGCTCCCGGCGCTGGAGCGCCGCGACTTCCGCCCGTAGCGCCCGTTCGGCGGCGGCGGCTTTGCGCTGCGCCGCATGCGCTCGCGTCACGTAGGCGACTAGCGAGTCGAGCTCCGCGTCGTAGCCCGGGGTCGCGGCATACATCTCCTGGTGCCTCCCGCGCCGGATCACGACTCCATGGGCGGTCAGCGCATACAAACGGTGGTCGGTAAGCGTAAGAAGGGTATCGTTGGCAAACTCGCTCGTGAGAATGGCCGCCGGGGCATCTTCGCTTTCGAGCTTGTCGCGGGGTTCGAATCCGACGTACAGCAGCCGGCCTGGCGTCGCGGCAAGGACGCCGCTCGCCGGCCGGTAGTAGTTGGCTGGCCGCCGTTGGTAGACGTGCGCTTCCCGCACCGGGTGTTCGCCATACCGGAGCACACTATTCCGGAGCTCGGCGGTGGCGTCGCGCCACGCTTCCACGGCGTTGACCTGCCGCATGAAGAAAAAGTAGCCAAAGGCAGCGACGGCTACGATTAGAACGACCGTTCCAAGCGCAAGCTGCCAGAGAAAGCGAACAAACCGATACAGCCCTTCGTGCTCTTTCATGACCGGGCGGGTGGGGCAAGGGACGTTCCCGGATAATAACCAATTCCGGGTGGTCACATTTGTGATTTTATTGCGGATTTTCCGCAAAAAGAGGCTTAAGAACAGTTGACGTTGGCCGATACTTCCGCTAATTTTCTACGTATATCGGTAATGGCATTAACAAAATAGGTATGACCGAGTGGATCGGTAGAGACCTGGAGCGGCTCCGAAAGCTCCGTGGTTTGCGCCGTGAAGATGTGGCGGCTCAGCTTTCCCTCTCGCCATCCACCATTCGCAACATCGAGCATGACGAGCGCTACAACGTCTCGCTCGATCTCTTGCGACAAATCGCCGAGGTTCTTGGCGCTACGGTTGTGGTCACGCTGCAGACCGTGGAGTCAGGCGATGGAATGCCGGCGGCAGCCGGGGATGCACCCAGCCAGACGGGTGACACGCGGCAGGTCGTCACGAACGACTACTTCATCCGGTGGATTCGGGAGAAGTATCCGGAGTGTCCGCTGACCAATTCTCAGATTGGACGGCGGATGTGGCAGTTTGCAAAGTCGCGTGGTGCGGAGCTGGTGACCGGCCGAAAGGCGGTCAAACGGGCTCCGGCACCGACGACTGCGAGCTATCGGGTTCCGACGACCGCGGCAGAGTACGCGGTTCGTCCGGAAGACGTGGCCGCGATGGAACGGTTCGCCGATCGATTGGGGCGAGCGTTCAAGGATGGGAAGGGGAGGGTCCTCGTCCCGATCAAGTGACGCGGCGACCGGCACAGTTCACCGTCCGGTCGTCGCACAACTGATAGGAGGCCCAGTTGGATCATCGTACGACCCGTAAGACCTCGTTTCGCTTCATGTCGTCATCCGCCACGGATCGCTGGCAGCGCTCGATGCGAGGAGTACTACAGTTCGTGAGTGCCGGGGCGTTGTTGGCGGCAGGTATCGTCTACACCGTGCAGACTGCGCATCCCCGGTTCGGCCAACCTGGCGAGATGATGCGGTTGCCAGGGGCGGTGATCCAGGCGCCGTCGATCTCCGAGCAGGCGACGCGCGTCGCGCAAGTATTGCGGCAGTACACGAAAGATGGTGAAACGGCCAACCGCATTGCCGGCGCCGTCATCGACGAAAGCGCGCGACGCAAGATCGATCCCGCACTGCTCGTCGGCGTGTTGCTGACCGAAGACGCGACGCTCGACACGATGGCGAAGAGCAACGTCGGTGCGCGTGGTCTCATGCAAGTCATGCCGTTGCACAGCGGCAAGTGGGGCTGCAACTCGTCGAATCTCTTCTCGATCGAGTCGAACATCTGCCATGGCGCGTCGATTCTCGAAGACGTGATGCGCACGGCGCCGAGCACGCGAGTCGCGTTGTTGCGCTATAACGGCTGCGTTCACGGCTCGAACACGCGGAACTGTCACTCCTATCCGGACAAAGTCATTCGCTCGGCGAATCGTGCATCCGCCGAGATGCTGACCATGGCTGATTGAGGATACTGACTGATGCATGAAAAAGGCGCCCAGCACTGGGCGCCTTTTTTTATGGTGATTCGAGTGTTTTCGCTATGAGCTCGATGGCACGATGCTTCGGATTTCGGCGAGCATCGTCTCACTATCGAATGGCTTGTAGAGTAACTTGACACTTTGGGTCGCGATGGGCGTCAGCCGTTCTTCGTCGATGTAGCCCGACATGAAGAGGACGCGCGACGACGGACGCTCGCTCGTGAACTGCTCCGCGAGCTCGAAGCCCCCCATTTGTGGCATCACGAGATCGGTGAGAAGGAGATCGATCTTCCCTTTGTGTTGTCGTGCTTTTTCGAGCGCGTCGAGACCGTTCGAGGCACCGATCACGAAGTAGCCGTGGGCTTCGAGCACGCGCGTCAACACGGCGCGCACCCCTTCCTCATCATCGGCGACGAGGACGACTCCCTTGCGATGCGAGACGATCGGGAGTTGTCGCGGGGGTTCGGTGTACGACGGCGTCGTCGCTTGCGGGAGATAGACGGAGAACGTCGTTCCCGCGTCGACGGTGCTTTCGACGTTGATCCACCCGCCCGACTGCGTGACGATCGCGTAGGCCGTCGAGAGGCCGAGCCCGGTCCCTTCGCCCGGGCCTTTCGTCGTGAAGAACGGCTCGAAGATTTTGGCGCGGACTTCGTTGGTCATCCCGATGCCCGTGTCGGTCACGGACATGACGACGTACGGGCCGGGATACAGCGTATTCGCGAACGTCGATCCCGCGCCGATGTACGTATTTTCGGTGCGAATCGTGAACTGTCCGCCGTGCGGCATCGCGTCGCGCGCGTTGAGCGCGAGATTGAGCAGCACTTGCTCGATCTGTCCCGGATCGGCGTGGACTTCGGCGACATCCTCATCGAGTCGTGTCTCGAGTTGGACGTGCGTGCCGAGCAACTGCGTGACGATCGGGCGGATCTCGTCGACGACGGCGTTCACATTGAGCCGTCGCGGACGGAACGTGTCGCGCCGGCTGAACGTCAGGAGTTGCGAGGTGAGCCGAGCCGCTTTGTCGGCCGCTTTCCGGATTTCGATCGCGTCGCGGGTTCGCTCGTCGCTCGGGCCAAGGGCGGCGATGAGGAGGTCGGCGAAACCGCAGATGGCGGTGAGGAGCGAGTTGAAGTCGTGCGCGATACCGCCCGCCAATTGGCCGACGACGCGCATTTTGTCCGACTGGCGGAGCTCGTCTTCGAGGCGTTTCCGATCGGTGATGTCGCGGGCGACCGCGTGGAGGCCGGTGACCGTGCCGTCGGGGTCGGTTTCGAGCTGGACACGCTGGCCGATCCAAAATTCGGTCCCGTCACCCGACACGGCGGGGAATTCGTAATAGGTGACCGGAAGGCGGTCGACGATTTGCCGGAAGTAGAAGCGCTGGATGTCTTCGTGGAAATCGTCCCGAACGAATTCGAGATAATGGCGCCCCACCACGCCGTCGGCATGGAGCACACGCGCGATGACCGGATTGGCGTACCGGAACACCCCTTGGACGTCGATCCGGTAAATCCCATCGCTGGCGCTTTCCACCAGATGGCGGTACCGCGCGTCGTATTCCTCGTTCACGGCGTCGTCGGGAATCGTTGGGGGCACAATACTAGACGGTTGGAACGGCATCTGAGCAACGCCGGACCCCTAAATTAACCCCGGGCACGGCGGTGCGGTGCAGGTGTCGTACAGGTGCGGCGCACCGAAATCGCGTCGTGGAGGGACCCTGAATCGGGGGGCCCCTCTATTATAGTAAGATGGTCGGGAGGACGTTGGCGTTTACTGTCCTCTCTTAATGATTTCTCAATGACGGTGGGCGAATGCACGAATTCTGGCGGCGTGGGAGAGGGCGGGGATCTGGGCGGAACGTGACTCGGCATGTTGCCGTCATGCTCCTCGCGGTCGGTGGGGTGACGGGCGGGACGGCCTTCGCGCAGGCGCCGGCGAAGCATGCGATGACGTTCGAGGATTTCTCGACGGTCCGTGGGGTCAGCGACCCGCAACTCTCGCCGGATGGCGCGACGCTTGTCTACGCCGTTCGGACCACGAATCTCACGACGAACAAGCGGACGACGGTGACCTACCTGGTCCCGGTCGCTGGCGGGACGCCGCGCCGGTTCCCGAACGACACGACCGTCGCCGCCGAGGCACGATGGTCACCGGATGGCCGTCGAATCGCCTACACGGCTGGCGGCCAGCTCTGGATCGCCGACGCCGCTGGTACCAACGCTCGGCAGTTGACGACGCTCGCGGGTGGCGCGTCGGGGCCGGTGTGGGCGCCGACAGGGACGTGGATCGCGTTCACGTCGTCGGTGCATCCTGAATGCAGCGACGACGCGTGCAATGCGGCGAAAGACAAGGCGCAGGATACGTCGAAGGTCAAAGCGCACATTTATGACCAGCTCCTGTTCCGGCATTGGACCGAGTACGATCTCGGAACGCGGGCGCATCTTTTTGTCGTGTCGCCGGAAGGAACCGGAGTGCGTGATGTCACTCCGGGTGTGAAGTATGACATTCCGCCGGGACCGTTTGGTGGGAGCGAAGGGTACGCGTTCTCGCCCGACGGGAAGGAGCTGGCGTACACGGCGAAAGATCAGGGGCGCGCCGATGCGTGGAGCACGGATCTGAATATTTATACGGTTCCGGTGGCGGGCGGAACGCCGGTCGTGATTACGGCGTCGAACAAAGGCGCTGATGCCAATCCGGTGTATTCGCCGGATGGGAGCATCATTCTGTACAACTCGCAAGAGCGCGCCGGTTTCGAGTCGGATCAGAATCGATTGATGGCGTACGATCGTGTCGCGCATGCGTCGACGCGGTTGGCGTCGGCGTGGGATCGGAACGCGGATGCGTATGTGTTCTCGCGCGACGGGCATACGATCTTCGTCCAGACGACGGACAAAGGGCGTGAGAAGATTTACGCGCTGCGTCGGCAGGGCGCGGCGTGGAGTACGATGCCGGCGCTCGTCGTTGGTGAGCAGAACAATGCGGGGCCCGTCACTGCCGCGAAAGGGAATGCGATTGCGTGGGTGCGCGACGCGGTGCAGCATCCAGGCGAAGTTTTCGTCGGAATGACCGCGGAGAATGGTACGGTGACAAATGTGCGCCAAGTGACGCACGAGAACGATGCGCTGTTGGCACAGTTACAACTCAATCCGGCCGAAGAGTATTGGTTCCGTGGCGCGCTGGGAGACAGCATTCAAGGGTTCGTGATCAAGCCGCCGCAATATGAACCCGGGAAGAAGTTCCCCGTGTTGTTGATCATTCACGGAGGGCCGCAGTCTCCGTTCCTCGACAATTGGCATCCGCGCTGGAACTTCTCGTTGTTCGCGTCGCATGGGTATGCGATCGTGTACATCAATCCGCATGGATCGCCGGGGTATGGGCAGAAGTTCGTCGATGAAGTGTCCAAGGACTGGGGTGGCGCACCGTACAAGGATCTCATGATGGGACTCGATACGGCGTTGGCGCGGAACGCGTCGTGGATGGATACGACACGCGTCGGCGCGGCTGGAGCGTCGTATGGTGGATACATGGTGAACTGGATCGCAGGGCACACCACGCGGTTCAAGGCGTTGTTCACGCATGACGGGGTGTTCAATCTCGAGAACATGTATGGAGCGACGGAAGAGATCTGGTTCCCGGATTGGGAATATGGGGGTCCGTATTGGGACAAGCACAACATGGACACACAGTATCGCGTGTGGTCACCGCATCTCTTCGCGGGGAATTTGCATACGCCGCATTTGATCGTGCATGGCGAGTTGGATTATCGGATTCCGTTGACGGAGGCGATGGGGTTGTTCACGGCGTTGCAGAAACAGGGGGTGCCGAGCCGATTGGTGATTTTTCCGGATGAAGGGCATTGGGTGACGAAGCCGCTCAATCAGCGGTTGTGGTATCACGAGGTGTTTGCGTGGTTTGATAAGTATTTGCAGTAGACGCCACGATGTAGATAACGGGCTTGTAGATACGGGGACTTCGTGAAGAGACGCGAGGTCCCCGTGTTCTTTGCTCTGGCGCGCCAGCTCTCCCGGTTTTATAGTCGTGAGACCTTCAGGTGCCGTCCGTGACATTTGCCCTCTACTTCCAGCCGCCGCCCGCCGCCGACGATCCCGGTCGTCTTCCAGACGGCGCGCACGTACGCGGGGAGAACGAACTTCAGCAAGGGCATGATGACAGCACGCCTACGGCCCATCCAGACTTTCCCCTAGTTTATGCTATCCGCGCTGGCGACCCGCGCGCCCTCGAGACACTCGTTCACCAGTATTTTCGTCCTCTCACACTGTTCGCCGCGCATATTGTCGGGACCCACGACGCGGCCGAGGACATCGCGCAAGCTGTGCTGTATCGCGTTTGGGAGCGCCGGCACGACTGGACTCCGCGCGCCGGAATTCGCGCGTATCTTTTTGCCGCGGCTCGCAACGCTGCCTTCGATGCCCGCAAACACGCGCGCGTTCGTACCCGCCATCACACTCGGCTCATAGCTGACTTTGGGGAGTCCGATCAGTCGGCTGACGTCGATGACACCGTGAGATTGCGCCGGCAGTTCAGAGCAGTGTTTGCCGCGCTTACCGAGCGCCAGCGCACCGCACTTCGGCTTCGGTACGAACAACAGCTCTCCGCCCGTGAAATCGCGATCGTCCTGGGTGTTTCTATCAGGGCGGTAGAGCGACTCCTTGCCAGAGCCATCGACATTTTGCGTGACGGAATGACGCGCTAGCACGCTCGAAAAAAACTTTCGTCGAACTTTTGTGTTTGGTCATGTTCGCATTTTCGCCACTTGGTCGTTGATCGAGCATGACGCAGGAACGTCCTGATTGGGAGCTTATCGACCGGTACCTTCTGGGTGCAGTCCCGGGTGAACACGCCTCCGCCGTGGAGCGGGAGAGGGTCGAGGACTATCTCGCGCAGACCATGGGGGTCGAAGGGCGACAGGTTTTCATCGAGGAGCTCCGGAGCTCACAGAGTGATGTCGCTGGTACGTCGCCCTTCGACATCGTTCGGAAGATCTTGGATCACAAAGATGATGTGCGTGTTTCCGTGCCTGCGCGGCGAAACACGATGGGATCGAGAGTTCGAACAGTTGTTCCAGCCGGACTGGTGGTCGCTGTCGCAGCGATTGCGTTCATCTTCGCTGTTTCGTCGACGCGCACATCGATCGGGAGAACGGCCGGAAGTGACGGCGTGGTTCCGGAACGTGTCGCGACGACGCGTATTGGCCAGCGCGCGACCGTGGATCTTGGCGACGGCGCGACCGCCGTCCTTGCGCCACAAAGTACGCTCCGTATTCGTGGTGCAATCGTGGAGCTGAGTGGGGAAGCGTTGTTCACGCTTCCCCACACGTCGCGGATCCCGTTCGTCGTTCACGCGGGCGGAACGACGACGCGTGTGTTGGGAACGACGTTCGACGTTCGGCATTATCCGACCGATCGTGCCACCCACGTCGCTGTGAGTCGTGGAAAGGTCTCTGTCGGAACGACGTCCGTCAGGGGGGCACACGTCGTCACACTGACCCGTGGCGAAATTGCCGAAGCGACAGATTCCTCGGTGACGACGGTCACCGGAGACGTTACACCATATACGGCATGGACCACTGGGCATCTGGTGTTTCACGACGCTCCGATCGCCGAGGTGCTCACCACGGTTGGCCGTTGGTACGGTGTGCGTTTCAGCATCGGTGATTCGGTCCTCGCCAACCAGCACCTGACCGCGTCGCTCGACTTCGGCTCGCGGACTGAGCTCCTCAACGCGCTCCGACTCGTGCTCGGCGTCACGATGACGTTTGGCGATGGATCCGACAGCACCATTACGCTACACACGCCCACTTCGCGTCACACCGTCCCTATGCCTCGGCGCGATGCTCAGCGTACATACACCCCTTCAGGAGAGAGAGGACGATGAATCTTCGACTCGTTGGAACACGAGGGATCCTCGCGTTCAGCGTCGCATGTCGTGTCGCGTTCGGCGTACCGGCGGTGGTCCGCGCGCAGCAGACCGTCGCCGCCGAGAGTCATTCCTCGACGCTCGACACAAAGACCATTCGGGCACTTCTCGACCGTCCGGTGACTGTTTCACTTGACCATGTGACGCTTGCCCAGGCGATCGATGCGATTGCGGCGAGTGCCGGGGTGGGAGTTCTGTATCACAACGAGACGGTGAACGCGATGAAAAAGGTCGTCACCTTGCGCGTCACACGTCTTTCGTTGGGGCGAACCCTCGAGCGTGTGCTCGATCATACATCGTTGATGGCGATTCCGATCAGCGCCACGAAAGTTGGGATCATTTCCGCGACAAATGATGGTGTACAGGACGGCGGGACTATTACTGGCCAAGTGGTCGATGCCAAATCGAAGCAGCCGCTGCGGAACGTGATGGTCACGCTGGATGAAAATACCCGGGGGGTCGCGACCGATGAGGAAGGGAAATTCCGTATGACCAACGTCAAGCCGGGATCCCATCTCGTGCGGGCTCGGTTGATTGGATACGCGAAACAAGGGAAAGAAGTCTCGGTCGTCAACGACGACGTCGTTACGGTGAGCTTTGGGCTCGAATCCAGGGCGAATGCGTTGAGTGAAGTCGTCGTGACTGGAACTGTGATTCCAACCGAGCGGAAAGCGGTGCCGAACGCGATCACCGTCATTACAGGGAAGGAATTGGAGCAGCGCGGCATCACCCATATCGATCAACTCTTTCATGGGGATGTACCTGGGCTGTTCGCGCAGGCGCAAGGGTCGTCGCAAGAATTTCCGGGGTATGTTTCCATGGCTTCGCGCGGCTCGACGAATCTCCCGGGTACCAATACGGCACGGGATCCGTTGTACCTGAACGGGCCGCCTGGATCGGCGCTCGCGCAGCCAATTAAAACGTACGTGGATGGTGTGGAGTTGGCGGACCCATCGTACCTGGGACTCATCGATCCCAAAAGTATCGAGCGGATTGAAATTCTGACCGGTCCGCAGGCTTCGACTATTTATGGCTCGAACGCGATCAACGGGGTGATGCAGATCTTCACCAAACGGGGAACCACTGCCAAACCACAGTTCACCTTTGATGGACGCAGTGGTCTCATTCAAAATAATTTCTCGACGGCGCTCACGTCGCAACACGATTATTCCGGACAGGTATCGTCGGTGGAGGGTCATCTCTCCTACAATGCGGGGGCCACGTGGCAAGCGATGGGTCCCTGGAGTCCAGCGGTCCACACCCGAACCGCGAATGGCTTTGGCGGGGTTCATTTACAACAGTCGGGATTCTCGGCCGATCTGAGTGTGCGGCGTACTGCCGCAAAGAACCTGATTGGAGGGTTCGGAGGCCCAAGAATCGCACTGATGACAGAAGGGCTCATTCGGTGGGCGCCGGCCGGGATCCCATTTACGCACACGACGACCGCGAATAATCAAACGTTGGGGCTGAGTGCGACCTATGCGCCGGTGCATTGGTGGTCGCAGACGGTCACCGTCGGTACGGATCAGATGGACGCCGGGACGTACCGCTATAAACCGTTTTATCAAACATTTTACGATACGTTGGGCGCGGTTCAGCAATCGACGACGACGCGAACGTCCTTGGCCTATTCCACGACGCTCAATACACCGCTGACCGCGTGGTCGAACATCAATGTCACTGCTGGAGCAGATGGATGGCACAGCCTTATCTCGTCTGCGTATATCGAATCCGAAAGCGTATTCAACGGGCTCCTGTCGGATCCGTGTATCGCGCAGGGGTACAGTTGCACGCGTCTCGCACGAACACCAGGACACGATCATGGGGCCTTCGTCCAAGGCCAACTCGGCATGTGGGACGCGCTCTTCGTCACCTATGGCTTGCGCGCGGAGTGGAATCCGGACTATGGCCCGGATGCGAATCCCAATCTGGTGCCGCGCTATGGGATTGCGTATACCCGAGAGCTCGGTCCCATCACGGCAAAACTTCGCGGGAGTTACGGGCATTCGACCAGGCCGCCGATTCCGACCGAAGCGCAGGCCTGTTATTACGGCGATCCCATGTGCAACTACTCGTATTATTTGACGAGCTTTGGGCGCGTCGAGTCTCAACGAGCGAATCCAAATCTCTTGCCGGAACAACAACAAGGGGGGGAAGGGGGACTCGAACTGTATCTTGGGAATCGCGCGTCATTGGTTGTCACCCGGTACAATCAAACGGTCGACAACTTGATCACCAGCGCGGTCGTCGACAGCGTCGACATGTTGCCGGAGCAACGGGTGTTGCAAGGATGCGCGCCGTGGCAATGTCATGCAGGCATTCCGGAATATCTGAACTTGGGGAGTGTGCGCAATCAAGGATGGGAGCTCAATGGCACCGCCCATCTGGGTCCTTTGACGACCACGGGGACATATTCGTGGACCAAGAGCCGCATCATCGGCATCACGCCGAAATACGCCCGGCAGTTCCAAGGGCAATACGTCGTCGGAGCACCGTTTCAGTATCTTCCTGAGCACACCTATGCGTTGGGGCTACAGTATGTCACGGTCCACAGCACGATTGGGCTGAATGTGCATGGGCAGGGGCTCCTGTACAATTACTCTGATGACATTCGCGACGCCATCACGCTCGCGCGGCTGAGGATCTCTGCGCCACGCATGAGTGATCCCCGCCCGACCACCATTGGGCCGGGGTATGCACTCGCCGATCTCAATGCTTCGCGGCGCCTTTCAGGACGAGTCGAAGGCACGCTGCAAGTCCAGAATGTGACCGATTCGTATCACAATGATTTCGGCACCAATACCGCGAGTATCGGACGTCAGTCGATGTTGGGACTCCGCGTGCGGTGGTAACGATCCAGGTTCATCATGTCTTTTCTTTCTCGACGACAATTTGTTCGAAACAGTTCGCTCGCCGCGGCGACGGTTCTTCTCCCCAAAGCGAGTCATGCGCGTGCATCAGCGGGTACCCTATTGCCAACCGCTCCGTACGGGTCGGCCACAACCGCCGTCGATGCTATTTCCGCGACGGATGAGGCGGATCTCCATGCTTTAGTCATGGAAGCGCTCGACACCGCCACGCGTGCTGGCGCGCACTACGTCGATGTCCATGTTCGCGTCACCCAGCGCGAAAGTATTGGCTACTTTCAGGGACCGAAATATCCGCCACCCGCATATTCGACCCAAATCGGGTTCGGTATCCGCGCACTCGTCAACGGTTCCTGGGGATTTTCCGGGGTCGATGGCGTCCCGACCAAGACCGATGTGGCGCAACTCGGGCGCGATGCCACGGCGCAAGCCGCCATTGCCGCCCGGGGAAGCTCGCAGGTCATCGAGCTTGCGGCGCTCCCGGCGGTCGCCAACGGCACCTGGACCATGCCGGTTGAGATAGATCCGTTTACGGTCTCCACGGAAGAGAAAATCGACTTTGTCGACGGCATCAGTGAATTTTTCCTCCGGGAATCGCTCAACTTGGACACACAAGCGTGGATCGATTTCATGAAAGAAACGCGAACGTTCGCGTCCAGTGATGGGGCTTATACGACGCAGACAGTGTATGCTACCGGAGGGTTCCTGCGAGTCGACACCCCACCGGATTGGGCGTCGGAACGGCGCGGCTATCGGCAAGCCAACTTTTTGTCCTACGCCGGTGCGGGGTGGGAGCATGTGCTCAACGCCCCATTGCAAGATCGCGCGCACAACATCATCGAAGAGGCGCTTCGGATGCGCCGGTCGAAACCGGTCGAGGTCGGCCGATATGACATGGTCTTCGATGCTTATGCGATGGCGGGGATTCTCGACGAATCCTTGGGGGCGGCGACCGAGCTCGATCGCGCGATGGGGTATATCGCCAACACCTTCGGAACGAGTTATCTCAACGATCCGCTTGCGATGGTTGGGACACTGCGGGTTGCCTCTCCTCTCGTGACTGTCACGATGAATCGATCGATGCCGCGTGGAGCGGCAACGGTCAAATGGGATGCCGAAGGGGTTGCCCCGGTCGAAACGACGTTAGTGAAGGATGGCATCGTGACCGATTTTCAGACCACGCGGGAATCGGCGAATTGGTTGGCTCCCGCGTATCAGCACCGCGGTCAACCTGTGCGCTCCAACGGTTGTGCTGGCGTGTACGGGACGGCCAGTCCGGTCACGACATACTCACCGAACTTCGTCATGACCCCGGGGACGCAGGCGCTCTCTTTCGACGATCTCATCAAAGACACCAAGAAAGGGTACGCTGTCATTGGGGCAAAGGATCGTCCGCGCACGGATCAACAAGCGCTCAATGGGGCCGGACAGGGCGAAGTGGTCTATGAAATTACGAATGGAAAACTCGGCTCGGCGGTGCTCGGCGCCGAATACTTGTATCGGAGTCCTGAGTTCTGGAAAGGCGTGAAAGCCATTGGCGGGGCCGAAAGCGCTTGTCCGAGCGGGCTGGACCGCAGCCGGAGCGATTGGCATTGGCAGTACAAAAGCTGGCATACCGTATCGGCTGTGCCCACGAAAGTCACCGGCGTCGCGATGATCGACGCCATGAAGAAAGCTTGAGACCGGGATGAGTTTGTCCTTCACACACCGTACACGTCCTTATACCCTGGCCCGGTCGTCACCCGTGGCATCGTCCGAAACGTTGGTATCCGCGGATGCGTGTACGGCCGTCTTTCAGAAACTCCAGTCGTTCGTCAAGCGCGGCACGGCGGTCAAGCTCATACTGCAGCACAGAATGATTGGGGCCGCGGACTGGGCGAGCAACCGTATGCGAGTCTCGTCGCAGCGATCCGAAGTGTCGGTCCAGGTCGAACTCACTCGTAATGGCGCTATGGGAGCCGCTCTCACGAGCCGGCTCGACGACGACGGACTCCTGCAGGCGGTTCGCGATGCGGAGCATGTAATACAGTACACGAGCGAACAATGGGAGAACATTGCTGATCCATTCATCGATACTCCCATTCTAACGCCTCAACTCTGGAGTAACGCCACCGCGAATTTCGACGCGACGGCCCGCACCGACGTGATGCACCACCTTGTCGAACCGGCCACGCGCGCGGGCCTCCTCTCCACGGGTTTGCTCCAGACATCGATCGAAGCAACGGCGACGCTCTCATCCGAGGGGTTGTCGCGCTACTATCGCAGCACCGGCGCCGAGTGTTCGATCACCGTGCGTGACGTTCAAGGGACGGCATCCGGATGGGCTGGCGTCAATCATTATGCCCTGGAGAAGATCGATCCGCAGGCCCTTGCCACGCAGGCGCTCGACAGATGTCAACGTTCCGTGAAGCCAGTCGCGGCGGAACCTGGCCGATACACGGTCATCCTGTCGCCGCAAGCGGTGGCGGATCTCTTTGAGGAGACCATCAACTATACAGGGCGGTTCTCCGCCGAGCATGGATATGGTCCTTTCGCGGGGAAGGAACTGGGGCGATCGAAGATCACCGAGCAAGTCATGGATCGCCGGCTCATGTTACGGAGCGACCCGATGGACGTCGACGGGGGATTTCTCCCGTACGACATCTATACGGGTGATTCGTATCGGCCCACAGACTGGATTGATCGCGGTGTGTTGCGAGAACTGTCCTACGAACGAGACTATGCGCTCAGCGCGCTGGGCCTCGATCAACCACTCTCCTATCCCTCGGCTGAGCCGCGCGCGTTTCGTCTGGCACCGGCGCCTGGCGTGCCGACATCCACACTCGATGAAATGATTGGTCATACTGACCGAGGGATTTTTGTGACCCGATTGCACAATGTCGTGGTGATGGATCCAGACAGCATGCTCTGCACCGGCTATACACGCGATGGGCTCTGGCTCATCGAAGATGGCAAGATCAGCAAGTCAATCAAAAACTTCCGATTTACCGAATCGCCGCTGTTTGTCCTCAACAACGTGGAAGAAATTGGTGTGCCACAGCGCGTGTATTCGAACCGCGGATGGGCATATGTCGCTCCAGCGATTCGTGTGCGGGATTTCAGCTTCACCAGCCTGGCGGATGCCGTATGAGACACGGTATGTATCATCTGTGGGGATCTAGTACTACTGTCGCAATCGCCACGATTATGGCGACAATGACTGTTCATGCGCAGCAAGTTGACGCGCCGATGTCGTTTGCGCGATATCGCATTCCCGTCATGTGCGCGGAAGCGGCGGCGTTTGGGGAGCGGCAGTTTTGGCGCGATCGACGCCCGGATACAGTCTATCATCCGAGAACGGGAACATCCCTGCAACGCTCCGTCGTCACCACAACGCGGCAATGCCTCGACCATTTTTCGCTCGATCAGACCAAGATTCGCGACTTACTCGGAGCCGGCGAGGCGTATTTGGCCGCCGAGGAGAATAGCCGGGCTGATTCAGCATTCGCACGACTGGTTGCGATCGCATCGCCCGCGAATAAGCCCTGGGTGTTGTCCCAGATCGTTGATCTCTATGTCAATGCGGCGCTGCCCAATCTTCCTAAAGCGCTGGCGTTCGCGGAACAACTCGACGCGCTTGGCGCCGCTGCGGCCCCTGAGCGGATGATCGCGCACCTGAGTATCGTGGAGGGCGCTCAATTCATCGATAGTGTTTCCTTACAGGCGCGGGAATTGAATGCCGCGCTGGCCGCGATGCACGAGATGCGTGGGGATACGCGAAAAGCGTATGCGTTTTGGTCGGCAACGGTCTATCAATACCGAGCAGCGCTCAAGGCGCGTCTCAATGATACCGCAGGCGTGCGAAGAGAGCTCATGACCGCACGCGAAGAGCTTGGACCTCTCCGACCGGCGGTCCGTGCTGACTTGGATGCCGCGCTCGAAGGCTATCGCTTGCTAGGGCAGCCATCGCCAACGGTGCAAGCGACCACATGGTTCAATACCACCGACCCAAAAACCGCTCGTCCGGTGAAAGGCAAACCGTCGTTGCTCGTGTTTGTTTCGCATAGTTGTCTTCCGGTGACGTGCTATCCGCAATACGCCGTGCTGCGCCGCATCGCCGCCAAGTATGGTGCGCGGCTCGATATCACGCTCATAACCCGCACCCAAGGCTTTTACCGGAATAAACTCGCTTCACCGGATTCCGAAATGGTGTTCGCGAAGCAATATTTTTTTGACTACCTGAAGCTCCCCGGTGTCCTCGCGATCTGGCGCTCCGATCTTGGGCATCGGGATGATGGCCATCTCACGGTGTTGACGGCGCCAAATGATGAAGCCTTTCATACATCGAAGGCAGCATTCCTGGTCGATTCGCATGGGGTGATTCGTCTGATCACCAGACTGTCGAGCAGTAGGGAAGCGATGCTGGATGACATGATACAGTCACTCCTCTAGCGGTTCGATTATTTCCGCGACATGTCTGTTTCTGAAATCCATCACTGCCGGCCGTGGTGCCGGCGGAGTCTGGCCGCGGGTATCTTCGTCATTGTTGCCGGTGGATATGGGCAGCTTCGTGCGCAGCACCTCGATGGAGGCGTCGTTTCGGCCGGCCCCCCTGCCGGCGCCCCCTCCAAGCCCATCATCGATGCGATGACACCTCACCGGTGGTTCGGAGCCGAGAATGCCATGCTCAGCCCCGATGGCCGGTATGCGACGTACGTGCTGTCGCGCTTGCCCGAGGAGAGTCATACTCTCGTTGTTACGGCACTTGATGCACGAGTGTCGTTGAAACGATGCGTCTACCTCTCGGCAGCGCGCCCGGTGGGAATAACGACCGACAGCCGCCGACTGCTATTTACCAAAGCCGGAGACACGCTCGGAATCCTTCCGCTGGGTGATTCTGTCGCCCAATATGTCGCGAATGCCCGAGAGATACAGCTCCCGAGGAACGGAGCGGGGGGGTGGCTTGCCTATCGCTCGACGACTCCAGCGCATTCAGTGATCCTGCGAAATCTCGCGACAGGAATTGTGGTCGCGTTCGATTCTGTGAGAACGTTCACCTTCAACCCCACGGGCACCGCCCTCGTCATAGAGACCTCGTCTCCCACGGATAGCACGCTGCCGCACACGCTGACCTGGATCCGTCTCGCCGACGGACGACGTACATTGGTGTGGCGAGGGACATCGCCGCTGCAGATCGCGATGGATCGGGATGGAACCCAAGTCGCCTTCATGGTCAAGGATTCCAAGGGCGAAAATGCTGGAACCTCTCTCTGGTACTTTCACGGTGATTCCGGCGCCGCGACACTTCTGGCGAGTGATAGCTCCGTTCGTCGGATGAATTCGGCGGATACCACTTGGTCGATTGGCTCAGCGGGATATTTCAGCGCGAATGGCCGTCGGCTTCTGTTCGACCTCCGTGGATCGAGTCCGGCACCCCCGCCCGCAACGGGAGTCCGAGTCGAGATCTGGAGCTACACAGACACGGTATTATACCCGAATCAGCAGGCAGCGATGTCTGACGCACCCCAAGGCTCGTCAGTGACATACGCCGTGGCGATCGATCTGCGCGATCATCGTCTCACACGTTTGTGGAACCGGCGTGATTACGTGCAGGAATCCCGAGGCGATTTCGCACTCGTCGAGCCGCACAGCGACCAGAACGCGAACGAATGGTCGTGGAATCGTGGTGTCCAGCACGCCATCGACGTCGTTTCTCTCCAGGACGGACACCGGATTCGCATCCTGGGGAACACGCGGCGCCATATCCACGCCAGGATCTCGTCGCAAGGAAAGTATGTCGTGTATTACGATCCGGAGCGACGGGATTACTTCAGCTATACGATTGCGACAGGTGTCGTCCATAATTTGAGTGGCCAAACTCCAATCGTCCGGCGTTCCTACCTCGATGGAGATGACGTCATTGATGCGGATGGAAGCGAACCTGGACGGTTTCCCCTTGGCTGGACCAGTGGCGACAGCGCCGTGTTGCTTCACGACGCCAACGATCTCTGGCAATTCGATCCCGAGGGGCGTCGCCCTCCGTTGAATCTCACCAACGGCTATGGTTACGCACACCACGTGGCGTTTACGCCGGTCTTTCGTCCCGATATCGATACATCGTATTCCGGTACGTTACTCCTCCAAGCTGTCGACCTGAAGACGCATGATGAAGGCTTCTATCGCGTTACGGTTGGTGAAACGAAAGAGCCGGTTCGATTGAGAATGGCGCCGTATCACTACGAGCTTGTCAGGTCAGCGTGGTCGACGGCTGGAAAACCGTCCCTCGTCAGGCGTGAACGCGCCGAGGAAATACCGAATTTTTTCGTTACCACTGATTGGCGGACGTTCGTTCCACTCACGGACGAGCATCCAGAACGTGCCTACAATTGGTTGACCGCTGAGCTCATCACATGGAAACTTCCCGATGGCCGGCAGACCCAGGGCGTGCTATACAAGCCGGAGAACTTCGATCCGACGAAACGATATCCGGTCCTCTTTCTTTACTATGAAAAGGAGTCGTATCGTCTTCACCTGTTTCAGCCGTTGGACATCAGCGATGGGGCTGAGATCAACATTCCGTCATATGTGAGTCGGGGATATCTGGTTTTTGCGCCGGACTTTCAATACAAGATCGGCGCTGCCGGTGAGAGCGCGTTGCAAACAGTCGAGTCTGCCGCGCGCCTGCTCGCCACCAAGCCATGGGTCGACCGCGCCCACATGGGGATCATGGGGCACAGCTTTGGTGGATATCAGACTAACTACATCGTGACGCACTCCACCATGTTCGCCGCGGCACTCGCCGGTTCGGGGATGTCCGACGTCATCAGCAACAGCGGAGAGCTTCGGTATGGGAGCACCACCAATCAGGGATATTATGAGAACGGCCAAGGCCGGATCGGCGCGAGTCTGTGGGAGCGGCCGGATCTGTATATTGCCAACTCCCCAGTTTTTCGCGCCAATCGCGTGACGACACCGTTATTACTGATGAGTAACAAACGCGATGGTACGGTTCCCTTTGCCCAGGGGGTCGAGATGTTCACCGCGTTGCGTCGGCTCGGGAAGCGCGTTTGGCTTTTGCAATACGATGATGGCGATCACGGCGTCGACGGTCCGTCCGCCAATGATTTCACGATTCGGATCGCGCAATTTTTCGATCATTATTTGAAAGGCGCGCCCGCCCCGAAATGGATGTTGCAGAGTATCCCGGCCTCGCAAAAAGGGATCGACACTGGGTTGCAATTGGACACGACTGGAAAAACACCCGGGCCGGGATTGTTGGTCACATCTCATTGAGTCTTTGCCCAGGCGCGAAAGCTCGTCGATCAATATGATCAGTTCACATGTGCAGGATTCCGTATTGCGGATCGGCGATCCCCGCCCTATACTCGCCATATGCGGACCCAGCGCGTTTCATGACACTCGCCCATTGGTGCAGTGCGGCAGATGGTGTTTCCGATGATTCGTCCCGTCCAGCACGTCCCCGGCTCGTCTCCGCCGATCCTGATGCACTCCCTCTCCCCCCTATTGAAGCGACGGCGATTGACCCGTCGTTGGTGGCGCGCGTCCGCGAAGGGGATGAGGCTGCGTTTCGCGAGCTGTTCCTTGCCTGGTGGACGCCGCTCGTCGCGTACGCCGCGCGCATCGTTCGTGCGCCTGACGTAGCCGCCGATGTGGTCCAGGAGTTCTTCACGCATCTCTGGACGCATCGCACGACACTTACCGTCCCGGAACGCGTGCGAGCGTATCTGTACGCCGCCGTCCGTGCGCGTGCGCTGAACGTGGTCCGGCACGAGCGGGTCGTCGCGGCGGTGCAGCAGAGGGCCGAATCGCCACCCGGGATGAGCGCTGAGACCCCGCCGATGGATGTTCAGCTCGAAGCGGAGGAGCTTCGCGCGACGCTTCGTGCCGCAATGGAGGCGCTGCCGGAGCGAGGGCGGGAAGTCGCGCTCCTTCGCTGGTACGACGGCCTGAGCTACGCCGAAATCGCGACTATCCTCAGTATTTCCGAGGCCACGGTCAACGTCCATTTGACACGGTCACTCGCCGCACTGCGGACTCGGCTCGCGAATCAATAAAAAAATCCTTCATGGGGGAGTAATTACTTTCGGGGGGTGACGTGTCCTTGGGATATGAGCCCCGCGGACGAACCCCCCAATCCCATGTCGCTGCCACTCGAGACCCCCGTCCTCGAACGGTACTTGGCGAACGATTGTTCGGGAGACGAGCTGGCCGTGGTACAGCAGACTCTCGCCGCTCACCCCACCCTGGCGAAGGAAGTCTCCGTGCTGCGCCAGGTGATCGACGAATACGGACTCCCCGCCGCGGTCCCAACGCCGCAGCAAGCGTGGGCCACCTTTACGACACGACAAGTCCAAAGCGTAGCGCGGCGTCATTCCCCTCCGCGATTGCCGCGTGGGCGGTGGGCTCTCGGCGCAGCTGTATTGTGTGGCGCGATAGCCATGATGGTCGTCGGCCGTCGCATGCCGTCGCCGTCCGATTCCAGTGCGACGCGTCAATATGCGACGCGCGCCGGTGAACAACGCGAGATCAAAATAGATGACGGAGCAACCGCCGTGCTCGGTCCGGCGACCGAACTGTCTGTCGTTCGCCGGGATGGACAGACGGACGTGCACGTCAGTGGAAAGGTCGTGTTCTCGGTCGTGCATCGCCCCGCATCGACGTTCGTTGTCCACGTCGGCCAGTCGAGCGTGCAGGTGCTCGGGACGACGTTTGCCGTGCGGCAGTATCCAGAGGAGACGCACGCGCGGATTGCGGTCGCGAATGGCAAGGTCGCCGTCTCCAGTGCTCGATCGCGCGCCGTGCTGGGGAGAGGCGCACTCGGCGTCGTCGATGATTCCGGTGCGGTGCACGTCGTTTCCGATGGTGCGGCGGACGACGGTTCGGCAAATGACGAGCTCGCATGGTCGCATGGAACACTGGTGTTCCGAAATGCGCCGGTGACGAGGATCGTTGCCGAATTGTCGCGCGCCTATGCGGCGGACATCAAGTTGGGCGATAGCATCCTCGCGCGTCGTACGCTGACGCTCTCCGTGCCCGTAACCGCACAGTCACTGAACGATGTGCTGGCGGTGATCGCTGTCACGCTCGATGCACACGTCACGCATGTGGGGCACACGATTACCATCGGGGCGGGAACGCATTCCTCACCCAAGCGCATCGTTCGTCCTTCACTTACTCCGGAGACCCAGTATGGGCGGTAACCTCGTACATCCTGCCACACGGCGGCTCACGACTGTGTGTGGTCTTGTCATCAGCGTGAGTGCCGGTGCCTTTCATGGGCTCGATGCACAAACGCCACGAGTCGCAACCGACAATCGCGCCAACGTGTCGGCTGAACTTGCACAACGAATCACGGTCGACCTCGACCGCGCGCCGCTGGCCAGCGCCATCGAGCGGATCGCCACCGAGGCGGGACTGATTCCCGCGTTCAGCGCGGAAATCTTGCCAAAGGCAGCGATGGTGACCGTCCATCTTCGGCAGTCGACGGTCATGGACGCCTTCCTGATGGCGTTACGAGGGACTGGGCTGACGGCCGTGTTTCCGCGACCAGGGTATGTGTCGATCGTGAACGATCCGGCCACGACTGTGGTGACCGGCATCGTGACTGGACGGGTGATCGACGCCAAGACCAAGGCACCGATCGCCGGTGTGACCGTGTCGCTCGACGACGCGGCTCGTGGTGTCCAAACGGGCACAGACGGGACGTTCAAGATCGCCGGCGTGCGCGACGGTGCGCATACCGTCCGTGTGCGGCGCATTGGCTATGTGCGTGCTACCCGATCTGTGACGGTGGCGGACGGTGAAGTGGCGACGGTCGATGTAGCGCTCGAGCCGAGTGTGAGTTCATTGGAGCAAGTCGTCGTGACCGGAACTGTGATTCCGACGGAACGCAAAGCGGTGCCGAATGCGATCACGGTGATTACCGCAAAGGAAATCGAACAACGGAACATCACCCACATCGATCAGCTCTTTCGCGGTGATGTGCCGGGGGTATGGGCGCAGGCTCAGGGCTCGAATGGCCAGGTCGTTGGACAAGTGACCATGGCGTCACGTGGTGCCACCTCGTTGACCTCAGCGCTCTCACAACCGATCAAGACCTATGTCGACGGTGTCGAGTTGTCGGACCCTTCGTACCTGGGCCTGATCGATCCCAAGAGCATCGAGCGGATAGAAATTCTCACCGGTCCGCAGGCGAGCACGATCTACGGCAGCAACGCGCTCAACGGTGTCATGCAAATCTTCACCAAGCGGGGATCGGCGAGCGGTATCGGCAAGCCACAGCTGACAGCCTCGCTGCAAAGCGGCGTCATCCAGAACAATTTCAGCTCGTCGCTGACCCCACAACACGACTACTCGGCACAAGTAGCCGGCGTCGACAGTCATCTGTCGTATAACTTTGGCGGATCATGGACATACGTTGGGCCATGGACCCCGGGCATTCGTATGTCAACGGTCGGTGGCTTTGGGGGCGCAAGATTTCAACAGGGACCACTCGCCATCGACGCGAGCGTACGGCGGACCTCCGGGAAAAATCAGATCCGCGGCACCTCGACGCAAACGCTCCAGCTATTCCAGGCGAATGGGATCTTTGATGTCGCTCCCTCTGTGGTGACGCCACATCGGTCGATCAGCGACGGACAAACGTTCGGCACGACCGTGACTTATACGCCGTGGTCCTGGTGGTCGCACACGCTGACCGTCGGGAGCGATCAACGAACATGGACGTTCAATGCAACGGGGGTGGGGTACAGTACCATCCGCGATACGCTCCTCGACTACACGCAAAGTGTGACGACCCGGACCTCGCTCTCGTACACGACGACGGCGCGTGTTCCCATGACCTCCCTGGCTGAAGCCATCATTACCGTGGGAACGGACGGATGGCATAGTACGGAGACGGCCCTCGCGGCGTCGAACGCGACCACGCTGACCGGATCGCTGACCTCCCCGTTTGCTTCGCGAATTGGCAGTCATAACCGTGGCGGGTTTCTGCAAGGACAACTGGGAATTCGCGATGCACTATTCGTGACGTACGGTCTCCGCGCCGAGTGGAACCCGAATTACGGAAAGGATGCCAATCCCAATCTGGCGCCGCGGTATGGTGTGGCGTACGCGCAGGCGATTGGTGGTGTGACGGCGAAGCTTCGGGCGAGTTACGGCCGAGCGACGCAGCCACCGACGCCCGACCTGACGCGCGAAGTGACGATCTTTGAAGCGTTCGGGTCTGGAACCGCCTCAGCCTTTGGTGGCAGCGTTCCCTATCAGTTCGCCAATCCGGATTTGCTGCCGCAGTCACAACAGGGGGCGGAAGGGGGACTCGAACTGTATTTCGGGAATCACGCATCGCTCACGATCACCCGATACAATCAGACCGTCAACGACTTGATCATGAGTGCGAAGGTCGATAGTACCCCGACGGTGGCATCGTTGATCGATTTGGGATTTTCTCCGAGCGACTTCCCGCAGTGGACAGATGGATATGGCCATCTGACGCAGATCCAGAACTTGAATCTCGGAAGCATCCGAAACCAAGGGTGGGAGACGCAGGGGACCATCACGACAGGGCCGATCACTCTCAAGGGGACGTACTCCTGGAACAAGAGCCGTATCCTCGGCGTCACGCCGCGGTATCGCGCACAATTCCCCCAATATCCCCCGGGATCGGTGTTCTATCAACTCCCGGAACACACCTGGGCAACAGACGTGACATACGCCCGGGGTAGAACGACGGCGTCGGTGAATATCCAAGGACAAGGACTGTTGTACCAGAACCCTTTCGATGATGCACTCGTGTTCAACAACATCGCGTCGCGGTTGGCATTCCAACGATCAGCTCGAATGTCATTCCCCCAGGCGTTCGTCGGGCGCAGCCCCGGATACGCGATCGCCGATCTCAACGTGTCACAACGGATGTCTGCGGTTCTCGACGGGATGCTCCAGATTCAGAATCTCACCGACTTTTATCAAGCAGATCCCGGCGTCTCGTATGCCAGCATCGGACGTCAAACCAAAGTCGGACTTCGGGTACGATGGTAAACATGTTTCGTCGAACGATCGTTGTCTGCGGGGTATTCCTCGCGTCTCTCGCATGGCAGAAGAATTGTCTCCATGCACAATCATCGGCGACGGCCGCGGACTCCGCGTGGGCTCGGTTCCTACTCCCGAATTCTGATAATGCGTGGAACAGTGCGCCCCATGCGCCAGTGCTGCACGAGTGGATCAATCAGGCGGTGCGCGACCGATTCATCGCGCTGTACACCAACCATCCGACTGATCCCGCACGCTGGCGCTGGTTTCTCCGGATGATCCTTCAAGGGCCGGTGTACTATTACGCGGATTTGAACGCCGTGTGGTACTTGATCGATAGTAACCGGCTCCCCTGGGCTCCCATCGATACCGCCGCGCGTACTGCGTGGGATCGGACGTATGCACCCATCCGCGCGGCGTTCATGGCCGACCCTACCGTCACGGACGACGAACGGCAGACGCTCCGATACTACGAGCTCAATTCCGAAATCGATTCACTCCAAATTGCGGCGCAGCGCGGTGAGCTGCTCAAGGACAGCGCCTTGTATGTTCGCCTGCAGACGTACTTGAGCGGTCCGGGGCCCGCGGAGCAGAAAACCAAGATCCTGTCAACCTATTTTTCGGACCCGATGTTCCGGCAACACATTGATCGTCCAACGCAAGACGCGGGATTTCGTCAAATTCGGACGCTCGATACGTTGTATGCGCGTCTCATCACGTCGTATGAGACGCTCGAACGCACGGCCAGCATGCCAGTCGCGGTCCGTCTCCGAACGTTCGATGGTACGGCGGTCGACGTCTCGAAGTATCGCGGGAAAGTCGTGTTGCTCGATTTCTGGTCACGGACGTGTGGCACCTGTATCGGCGCGTTTCCGAAGCTACAGACACTGTACAAGAAGTACCACGCCCGGGGCTTCGAAATCCTCGGTGTCGCGCTCGATGACGGATTCAAAAACTCGAAGTCAACGGTTCAAAAAATCGTGGCCGAACATCAATTGCCGTGGTTACAGATGTGGAGCGCGGGGGCGAATCAAGAGACCGTTGTGAAACAATTCGGCATCTGGGGCGTTCCGCACATCGTGCTTCTCGATCGGCAAGGACGTATCGTGCAAAATAGTGCAGGGAGTCCGAACGAGGCAGAGTTCACCAAGCTGATCGAGCGAGAGCTCTGATTCCTGGTGCACGATGAGGTGAGCTTATTTGTACCTCGCCGCCTGCATCGTAAATAGCTCGTGATACAGTCCGGGACGCGCCACCAACTCCTCGTGCGTCCCGGCTTCTTCGAGCGTTCCGTTCCGCAGGACGATGATCCGGTCCGCCATGCGAACCGTCGAGAACCGGTGCGAGATCAACACCGCCATTCGACCGGCAACGAGCTCGGAGAACCGAAGAAATACTTCGTACTCCGCCCGCGCATCCAACGCCGCCGTCGGCTCGTCGAGAATGAGCACTTGCGCACGCCGCAAGTACGCGCGTGCGAGTGCCACCTTCTGCCATTCGCCACCAGACAAGTCGACGCCATTCTCGAACCGCCGCCCGAGCATCTGCTTATATCCGTGTTCGAACTTCGGGAGCAGGGAACTCGCTAACGATTGCTCCGCGGCCATCTCGATCGGAGCAGGCACCGGCGCCACAGTCGTATCGAGCACCTCCCGCACCGCGTCGATCTCGCCGACGCCGATATTCTCCTCGAACCGCATGTCATAGCGGACGAAATCCTGGAAGATCACACCGATCGCCTGCCGGACAGACGCGAGGTCATATTCTCGAAGATCGACGCCGTCGAGCAAAATGCGCCCTTCCGTCGGATCGTACAACCGCGCCAACAACTTCGTGATCGTCGTTTTCCCGGCGCCATTTTCTCCAACCAGCGCGATTCGTTCGCCCGCACCGAGCGAGAACGAGAGATGCCGGACCGCCCACCGCTCACTCCCCGGATATTGAAATCCGACGTCTTCGAACACGAACCCATGTTGAATCGGTGTTCGTACCGGTCGCGCCCCGGGTTGCGACGCAATCGTCGGGCGCATCTCGAAGAAGACAAACAGATCGCGCAGGTACAACGCCTGCTCGTACACCCCACTCGCCGCCATCAGGATACTCTGAATCACGTCCCGCCCGCGCATGAACGACGCTGACAGAAACGTCAGTGTCCCGATCGTGATCGTCCCATGCACGGCCTGTAGGAGGATGATCACGTACGCGACGTAATATCCTGCCGTTCCCAGGACAGAGAGGATCGTACTGATCAGCGCCCGCCGCACCGAAAGACGCTTGTTCTCCTCGTAAAAGCGGCGCGAAAGTGCGTCGTATTTGCCCGCGAGCCACGGCGCCAGCCCGAACATCTGAACTTCTTTTGCGGTGACGTCGCTCGCGCCGACGTACCGCAAATAGTCTAGTTGCCGCCGCTCAGGCGTCCATCGGAAGAGCAGCGAATACCCGAGCGACGCGAAGTGCGTCTCCCCCACAAAGCTCGGCACGATCGCGAGGACGAGGAGCAACAACAACCACGGGCTGTTCACGATCAACGCGGCCGCCAGCGTCAACAATGTCAAGAAATCCTGCGCGATCCCGAGCAATTGGGTGAGCAGCGCGATGCGCCCAACCGTCTGCCTCCGTGCCCGCTCGAGATGGTCGTAGAAATCCGGGTTCTCGAATTGCGCCAGATCGAGTGTGGCGGCGTGCTCCATGAGCCGCACACTCATTCGATTCGAGAACAAGTCGCTCAACAAACTCTCGACGAGCGACGACGCCCGCGCCAATCCTTCGCCGACGATCACGATCGCGACTTCGATCGCGATGTATCGCCACAGTTTGTCCAACGGCGTACGTCCCGCATGCGCTGCGATGACCGTATCGATGATGAGCTTCCCGACCCAAAACGTCGCGATCGGGACGAAGGCGCGAAGAATCCGTAGCGCCATCATCGTCGCGGTAAAGCCGCGATGTGTCTCCCACACCAACCGGATCAGCGGCGCGACGTATTTCAACGCCTCGCGCCGCTCCTGCCAGCTCGGGGATTCGTCATCGTTCGACGAGTTGGCGGTTCCGCGTCCGCCATGCCGGTTCGGTCGCCGGTGGAGCGGAACCATCCCCATCGCCCCCGGGCCACTCATCGGCAGCCCGTTGCTCGCCGTGTGGGCCGAGCGATAGTGCTCACTGGATGATCACTGGGTGACGGGGAGCCCGGCGGCGTGCCACGCGGCGTATCCGCCGGTCATGTCGTGCACGTCGGTAAAGCCGAACGCATCGAGCGTCGCTGTCGCCGCCGCCGAGCGGCCGCCGCGTTGGCAATGCACCACGATCGCGCGGTCGCGCGGAAGCTCGTCGAGGCGCGTGTGCAATTCCGGGAGCGGGATCAAAATTGCGCCCGCGAGATGCCCGGAGGCCCATTCATCAGGATTCCGAACGTCGATGACGAGTGGATGCTCGCTGGACGAGCCACCGAGCACGGCGTACACCGTGTCAGGTGTCAACTTGCGGCTGAGTGCGGATGGATGAGTCACGTCGACCCCATCCCGATTACGCGCTTTCATCGCACCGAAGTATGCCGGGGCCGGCGGTTGTCCCTCCAGCACGCGCTCGACGAAATCCTGCTCGCTCATCGGCTCCAACGCCCAATTTGCCACTTTTTCATACCCCAACGTCGACTGCGCCGCGGCGCTCATTGCCTTGCCGCACGCGGAACCGGCGCCATGACCTGGCCACAGCTGGAGATAGTCGGGATTCACTTTGAACCGCTGAATCGAGCGATACAGCGACGCGGCGGCGGCACGCATCGTTCCGGCCTGACCCGCGGCGCGCTCGAGGAGATCGGGACGCCCGACGTCGCCGACAAAGATGAAATCTCCCGTCAACGCACCAACGGGAAGATCGGTGCGCGCTCCATCGGTTACCATGAACGTCAAATGTTCCGGCGTGTGCCCGGGCGTATGGACGGCATCGATATGCACGTTCCCGACGGTGATCCGATCGCCGTCATGCAGCGTGTTGACCCCCGGCGCATTGGCGAATCCGTACCGCCACCCCTCGCCCCCTTCGTCGGAAACGTGCATCGTGGCCCCCGTGAGGTGCGCGAGCGGCTGGATCCCGGACGCAAAATCGGCATGAATATGGGTCTCCGTCACATGCACGATCCGCATCTTCTCTCGCTCGGCGGCCTCCACATACGTCGTCACGTCCATGTTCGGATCGATGACGATCGCTTCGCCGGACCGCTGGCATCCAATGAGGTAGCTCGCTTGCGCGAGGCCGTCGTCGTAAAACCGCCGAAAGAGCATGGAGAGAGAGGAAAAGTTGGTCCCCGAAGTTTAATCAGCGGGGCGGGCCGGTGCACCGCGGAAGCGGTCGGCCTTAAATTTCCCGGGGTGACCGCTGCCATTCAGACGCGAGGTTTGCGCAAGGAGTACGCGGAGGGGCGCGTACTCGCCCTCCAGGGGATCGACCTCGACGTCCACGAGGGCGAATTTTTTGGGGTGATCGGTCCGAACGGGGCGGGGAAAACGACGACGATCGGGATCCTGACGACCCGCGTCCTCCCCACCGCCGGAACGGCCATGGTCGCCGGCGCGGACGTCGTGCGCGACAGCGTCCGTGTACGGCAACGCATCGGCGTCGTCCCGCAGCGTCCCAATCCCGATCGCTCGCTCAATGTTTGGGAGAATCTGATCTACCACGCCGCCTATTTCGGGATCAACGCGCGCGAGGCCGGACGTCGCGCGACGACGCTGCTCGAACGGCTCGAAATTCCCGACAAAGCGCAGGCGAAAGTCGACCAATTGAGCGGTGGACAACAACAACGGCTCATGATCGCGCGCGCGCTGATCCACGAGCCATCGGTCCTCTTCCTCGACGAGCCGACGGTCGGGCTCGATCCGCAGGCGCGGAATGCGCTGTGGGAGATTTTGCGCGACCTCCATGCGCAAGGACGCACCATCGTCATGACGACGCACTATATGGCGGAAGCCGACGAGCTCAGCGATCGCATCGCGTTCGTCGACGGTGGACGTCTCCTCGCGCTCGACACGCCGGAACGGCTCAAAGCGCAAACGCCGGACGGCTCGCTGGAAACATTTTTCATGACACTCAGTGGACGAGGGCTCGACGCGTGACGACCGCCTCCAACACTGCACTTCCCGTGGTCTCCGATCGCGTCGTGTCGCCCTGGCGCGTCTTCCTCGCGCTCTTGAGCCGAGACATGCGCGTGGCGCGGCGCGAGCTCCCATTCTTTTTGATCCGAACGACGATGCAGCCGTTGCTGTTCATCATCGTCTTCGGCTTTCTCCTGCCGAAGATGGGATTCATGCGCGACGGATATCAAGCGGCGCTCCTGCCGGGGATTCTGGCGGTGAGCCTCACGTTTTCGTCGACGCAAAGCATCACGCTCCCCATGGTGCAGGATTTCGGATGGACGCGTGAAATCGAAGACCGGTTACTCGCGCCGATTCCGGTCGAGCTCGTCGCCATCGAGAAGATCATTGGCGCGATGATTCAGGGATTGATCGCGGCGCTCTTCGTGCTGCCACTCGCGCGGCTGGTCATGGGGCCGATCGCCGGGTTCACGTTCGGGAACGTCGGGCTGTTGTTTTTGCTGTCAGTGCTTGGCTCCGCGACGGCCTCCGCGGGCGGTTTGCTCATCGGCGTCGTGATCAATCCGCAGCAGATCGGCTTCATGTTCAGCTTGATCATCACGCCGCTCTTGTTCTTCGGATGCGCCTACTATCCCTGGAGCGGATTGGCCGTAATCCCATGGCTGCAGTATTTGGTCCTCCTCAATCCGTTGGTGTACATCTCGGAAGGGATGCGTGCCGCGCTCACGCCGGGAATGCCACACATGCCGTTGCCCGGAATCCTCGCCGGATTGATCGGACTCGGGGCGCTGTTCACCTATTTCGGCGTCAAGCGTTTCGTGAAGCGAGCGATCGCGTGAGGATCCTGGTATGAGCGAGACTCCAGCGACCACGTCAGCCCCGTTCGGCGAACCGTTCGCGAAGTTCGCGGAGCTCTTTGCGCGCGCCTCCGCGTTGCCGCGCGAATGGTATCCGGATCCGAACGCGATGTCGCTCGCGACCGTCGGTCCGGATGGGCAGCCGTCCAACCGTATCGTGCTCCTGAAAGGGGCCGATGAGCGCGGCTTCGTCTTCTACACGAATTATGACGGGCGAAAGGGGCAGGAGCTGCGCGCGAATCCGCGCGCCGCACTCTGCTTCCACTGGCCGCCACTCGAAACGCAGATCCGTATCGAAGGAACGGTCGAGCCTGTCTCCGACGCCGACGCCGACGCGTATTTTGCCTCGCGCGCCCGCGTGAGCCAGCTCGGGGCATGGGCCTCGCATCAGAGCCAGGTCATGCCCTCCGCCGACGCGCTCGAGCAGCGCGTGGCACAGTATGCGCAAGAGTTCGAGGGGCGTCCCGTCCCGCGCCCGCCGCACTGGTCCGGATTCCGCGTGGTCCCGCAGCGGATCGAATTCTGGCACAACCGCCCCAGCCGGTTGCACGAGCGACATGTCTACGTCCGTGAAGGTGACGGATGGCGCGTCGATCTGGTGTATCCGTAACGACTTTCATAACAAGTACCCGTCAATTCAGCCCGCGCCGTCCATGTCCGCATTGCCGTCTTCCGCAGAAGTGTCCGTCGAGCCGTTCGCCGATCCGTCGCCCGAACCGTGGACGACCGAGCGTTCCCGCGCCCTCTACAACATCGAGGGGTGGGGGAACGGATACTTCGACGTCAACGCCAAAGGGCACGTCGTGGTGCGCCCCGACCAGGATGAGCGCGGCCGCGAGCTCGATCTGTACGAGCTCGCGATGGATCTCGAAGCCCAAGGGGTCGGGCTCCCGCTCCTTCTTCGCTTCTCCGACATTCTGAAATCGCGGATCGAATCGCTCGCCGGCCGTTTCGCCAACGCGATCGAGGAATTCCAATATGACGGGGGATACACGACCGTGTATCCCATCAAGGTCAACCAGCAGCGCCACGTCGTCGAAGAGATCGTCGAGTTCGGCCAGGCGTCCGGCGTCGGTCTCGAATGCGGAAGCAAGCCGGAGCTGCAAGCGGTGCTCGGACTGTCCGAAACGACCGGCCACGTCATCGTCTGCAACGGATACAAAGACGAAGAGTTCATGCGTCTCGCCCTCATGGGGCAGAAGCTCGGCCATCAAGTCTTCATCGTCCTCGAGCAGGTGAGCGAAGTCGACGTGCTGCTCAAAGTCGCGGAAGAGTTGAACGTCAAACCGACCGCCGGCGTGCGCATCAAGCTCTTCGCCGAAGGGTCGGGCCGATGGGCGAAGAGCGGCGGCGAGAAATCCAAATTCGGATTGAGCACCGCGCAGCTCATTCGCGTGATCGACAAGCTGCAAGCGTGCGGGCAGCTCGACATCATCCGGCTCATTCACTTCCATCTCGGCTCGCAGATCACCGACATCCGCTACATCAAAGCGGGACTGCAGGAGATTTCGCGCTACTACGCCGAATTGCGGAAGATCGGCGTCAACATCACCCACGTCGACGTCGGCGGCGGGCTCGGTGTCGACTACGACGGCAGCAGCTCCACCGCGCACACCAGTGTGAACTACACGCTGCAGGAGTACGCCAACGACGTCGTCTACACGTTAGCCGAAGTCTGTCGCGACCAAGAGCTCCCGATGCCGCACATCATCAGCGAGTCGGGGCGCGCGTTGACGGCGCACCACGCACTCTTGTTGTTGAGCGTCATCGACGTCGAATCGCAGATGGATACGGTCGTCCCGTCCATCGCCGAGGACGATCACAGTCTCTTGCACGAGATGGCGGAAGACCTCCAGAATTTTGCACCGCCGCGCGTCCGCGAAGTGTTTCACGATGCGGTCTTCGCGAAAGAACGCGCGCAAGAGCTGTTCAACTCCGGCGTGTTGTCGTTGCGTGGTCGCGCCATGGCGGAGCAGTTGTATCTCTCCATCATCAACGCGGTCGCACGGGCGGCGCTCAAAGATCGCGAGGAATACGCCGACATCATCGACGATCTCGAAGCGAGTCTCGTCGATCGATACTTCTGTAACTTTTCGCTCTTTCAGTCGCTCCCGGATAGCTGGGCGATCGATCAACTCTTCCCGATGATCCCGATCCACCGGCTCGATGAAGAGCCGGTGCGCCGAGGGACGATTCAAGACGTGACATGCGACAGCGACGGGAAGATCGATCGCTTCGTCGGTGGCGAGCGCGGACAGCCACGTCCGAGCTTGCAATTGCACCCCTTCGTCGACGGCGAGCCGTACATCATCGGCGTGTTCCTCTCGGGCGCGTACCAGGAAATCCTCGGCGACTTGCACAATCTGTTCGGCGACACGAACGCGGTGCACGTCCGGATCAAGGAGCGCGGCTACGAAGTCACCGATCTCGTCCACGGCGACACCGTCACGGAAGTGCTCGACTACGTGCAGTTCCGGGCGTCGGATCTCCTCACGACGTTCCGCCGGAAAGTCAGCACGGCGAAAAACATCACGCGCGACGAAGCAAACACCTTCATCGCCGAATATCTCGCCGGGCTGGAAGGGTACACCTATCTCGAAGGCGACGCGGCGCGATAACCGTCGGGCCACGCCGACAAAAAAGGGCGACGCATCATGCGTCGCCCTTTTTCTATTGTACCGGCGTCCTTACGCGTGATAGTTTTTGGCGACTTCGTTCCAGTCGACCACGTTCCACCAGGCGTTGATGTAATCAGGGCGCTTGTTCTGATAGTGGAGATAGTACGCATGCTCCCACACGTCGAGCCCGAGGACGACGTGTTTCCCTTCCATCAACGGGTTGTCCTGATTGGGCGTGCTGGTGATCGAGAGCGCATTCCCATCATGGATGAGCCACGCCCATCCCGAACCGAACCGCCCGGTCGCCGCGGCGGCGAATTGTGTCTTGAACGTGGCGAAATCGCCGAACGCCTTCTTGATCGCATCGCCCAACGCGCCCGTCGGCTCACCACCGCCCTTGGGCGACATGATCTGCCAGAAGAGCGAGTGATTCCAGTGACCGCCGCCGTTGTTCCGAATGGCGGTCCGTACGGCTTCTGGGAGCGTATTGATATTCTTCATCAACTCGTCGAGCGATTTCCCGGCGAGCTCGGGCGCCTTCTCGATCGCGGCGTTCAAATTATTGACGTACGTCGCGTGATGCCGATCGTGATGAATTTCCATCGTCTTCGCGTCGATGTGCGGCTCGAGGGCCGCGAAGTCGTACGGAAGCGGGGGCAGAGTAAACGTCATGACGGTGATTTCTCCGAAGTGAACCGGCCGATGATCGCCGGAAGGATCGACAGGAAGATGACGACGACGATCACAAGGTCAATATGCGCGCCGATTCCTGGAACATAGCGTCCCAGGAAATACCCTGTGAACAGCATGGACCATACCCAGGCTAATCCGCCGAACACGTTATAGGCCAGGAACCGTCCATATTCCATCCGCGCCATTCCGGCGACTACCGGGGCGAAAGTCCTGATGATCGGCATGAAACGCGCAATGACGATGGTCTTCCCACCGTGCCGCTCGTAGTAGTCATGGGCCCGGATCAGGTGTTTCTTATTGAACAAGAGTGAATCTTCCCGCGTAAACAGGCGAGGGCCACTCGCTCTCCCGATGTAATATCCAACGGTGTCGCCGGCAATCGCCGCGACGGTGAGGATGGTACCAAGGAGGTAAACGTTGATGTACCCTTGCGATCCGAGGAGGCCAGCAGTGACCAAAACGGAATCTCCCGGCAAGAAAAAGCCGATCAACAACCCCGTTTCGACGAAGACCAGCACGGTGAGACCGACGTACCCGAGCGTTTGGACCAGCGTCGAAACGTCCCGCAATCTGTGGAACCAATCCGAAAGTATTTGCATTACACAAGGATGAGGTCTCTCAACGACAAAGACCGGTGGTACGATCGCGCCGGACTCACCGCCGAAGCAGAACGAACGTTCGAACGTCTTTCCAACGCGCTCGTCGTGTCGCTCGCCGCGGCGTGGCTCTTCGCGATCATCAACGAGCGCCCGCTAGGCGACAAAATTAATCTGGTCACTCCGGCAACCGCGGCCGTCGCGACCGCGTTGAGCGATCGTGACGCACCGACTGCCGCTTACCTGACCGACGCGCTCACCGACGTCGTCGCGACGCTCTCCTCCTCCGCACTCGGCGAGAGTGGAAAGTTGCGCGCGACGCTGTGGGAGGGCGAGCAACCGGGCATCGTGCGGGCCGCTGTCGCGATCGGGAAGGCGCTCAAGCCGATGTCCGACTTCAATTTGATCACACCGCGTCCCGCGGCCGACGAACGGAATGGCCGGATCGGACTGTATTACATCGGTCACTGGCCATCCGCCCGTACGGGAAAAGGGGGACGCGTCGCGTACACGCCGCCCAGTGGCTTCATCGAAGTCACCCCCGGGAACGCCGACACGCGGCTCTCCGAGCATTTCAAGGTGCGCGATTTCCTGACGCACGATCAGCAGTCCGTGTGGCCGAAATACGTGGTCATCAACCTCAAGCTGGTCGACAAGCTCGAACTCGTGCTCGAAGACCTGAAAGAGCATGGCATCAACCCGGACGGGGTCCACGTCATGAGCGGTTTCCGGACACCCCAATACAACGCGGGTGGTGGGGACCCTCGTGGCCGCGCCGGGCTGAGCCGTCACATGTATGGCGACGCGTCAGATATCTACATCGACAACAACGGCAATGGCACGATGGATGATCTGAATCATGACGGCAAAGTTGACATCAACGATGCCAGGGTCATCCTTGCCGCGGTCAACCGCGTCGAACGGGCACACCCTTCGCTAGTAGGAGGGGCAGGGGTGTACGCCGGCACGTCGGCACACGGCCCGTTCATTCACATCGACACACGAGGGTATCCCGCTCGTTGGGTCGGAACCGGAGATAGCTGATATGCCTGACGTTCTCACCCCACCGTCCATCAAAACCAGCGCCCCGTCGTCCGAGGCGCATCCGAACCCGGAACATTCGCGCCAACGGCAGCCGAAAGCCGAGCCGCTGATGCAGGTTCGTGCCGCAGATCTGGAACCGTACATCGGGCTCCGGTATCTCTCCCGCCTCTTCAAGTTGATGGCCGTCGTACTCGTTCTCTTGCTGATTTCGGAGATCGTCGTCGGCGTCACCACCAACGGCATCGACGCCCTCCCCACGCTCCTCGGCGAAGTCAGCCGATTGATCGTGTTCGCGGGATTGCTCTGGGGGGCGGGAGATCTCGCCATTCTTGTGATCGACATCGGCCACGATTTGCGTGCCACGCGCATTTTGATGGGTCGGCAGCTCGCGCATCACACCGCGGAACATCATGCGCACATCGATCCGGTGATCGCGGGAAACACGGCGGGCGCGACAAAATTGCCTGCTTCGACGTCCGAGCCGGTGCCGCCGGTATGACGTTTGCCTTAGTGAATGGCAGTTGATGGCGGCACTCGAATCATACTTTCACAAGCAACGCGAGGCTTCACCATGCTCTGGACAATTGCGGTCATCCTGATCATTCTCTGGCTCCTTGGCGCGTTCGTCATTCCGGTGGGCGGCGGGCTGATTCACATCTTGTTGGTCATCGCGCTGGTCGTCATCGTGTACCGGCTGCTCACGGGACAACGCCCCGTCTAGTGCTGTGACGAGCCGCGACCTTCACGGCCGCGGTCGAGCAATGTGCGATTAGTATGCATGCGCCCCCATCCCGTGCCTGGCACGGGGTCGGGGCGTTTGCGCGCCGAGGTCTGGCATGAACGTGCTGCGCGTAAAGGTGCTGGCACCCCGTGCTATTTTGGGGATGTGACGACTGCATCCATCCTCACTCGCGTCTGCGTCGTGCTCTTCGAGCCGCAGGATCCCGTCAACATCGCCGCCACCGTGCGTGCGATGAAGAACATGGGCGTCTCCGACCTTCGGCTCGTGCGCCCCTGCGAATACACGACGTACCGTCTCTCCGGCATCGCGCACGCGACCGAGGACGTCATCGAACGGATCCGCCACTTCGATACGCTCGAAGCGGCGATCGCCGACTGCGTCCGCGTCGCTGGCTTTACCGCGCGCCGACGAGCCGCCAAACGCACCGTCGTCGACGCTCGGGAGGCCGCGGGTGAGCTCCTCCGGTTCGCCGGCGAAGGGACCGTCGCCCTGCTGTTCGGGCGCGAGGACCATGGGCTCCCCAACGAGGCATTGGACCGGGCGCATCTCGTCGTGACCATTCCGACGACCGATCACGCGTCGCTCAACCTCGCCCAGGCGGCGCTCCTCGCCTTATATGAGCTCCATCTCGCTGCTGACGACGCGACGCGTACCTTGGCGCCCCCCAAGCGCGATGCCCCAGCCGCGCTGAATGAAGACTATGAACATCTGTTTTCGGATGTCGAGAAAGCACTGACCGCAACGCAATTCTTCAAAACTCGGCATCACGAGCACATCATGCGCGCCTATCGATCGCTCGTGTTCCGTGCGGCTCCCGATCAGCGCGAAGCGGCGTTGCTCCGCGCGATGTCGATCGAGGTCGTGCGCACGATCGACCGGATCAAGCGCGGATTTCCTGAATGACTCGCCTTGCATCCTCGCCCTGGGCGGGTGATAATACGCCCACATCGGCTTGTGAACTTTTTCACAAAGCCGAACGTTTCACTCGCCTTTAACTCGATTCGCGGATGGCGTTGGGAAAGAAATGGTTGGCCGTTCCCGGCTTCCTAGTGATTGCCGCGGCCGCGACCATGCTCTCGGCTTATAGCGGCGCGTCGTCGTCGCAGGGTGCAAGCCCGGAACAACCGGTGCATTTTCCACACCCCCAGCACGTACAGATGCTGAAAATGAACTGTCTGTACTGCCACTTTGCCGCTAACAAGTCCCCCGATCCGGGAATGCCTGCCGTCGGGACCTGTATGGGGTGTCACAACTTGATCGCGACGCAGAAGCCGGAGATCAAGAAGCTCACGGCCTACTACACGAAGAAGCAGCCAGTGCCGTGGGTCCGCATCCATAAGCTCCCCGAGTACGTCCACTTCCCGCACATGCGACATGTGAACGCGGGTGTGTCGTGCCAGACGTGTCACGGAGCGATTCAAAACATGAAGCAGGTAGCCCAGCAATCCTCATTGAACATGGGCTGGTGCATCAGCTGTCACATCGGCCAGTCGAATCCGCCATTCAAGGCGCGCTACGACTGCAGTGTGTGCCACTACTAGAGCGCGCATGAGCACTACTACCGATACAAAAGCCGAGCGAGAAAACGGCGTCAAGCGCCGTGACTTCCTCAAGGTGATCGGCGGCGGGACCGCCGTTGCCGCGTCGGTTGGCTGCAGCTCGGAGCGAGTCGAAAAGCTCATTCCGTACCTGGTGTCACCCGATCAGACCGTCCCCGGTGTCTCGACATACTACGCCACGACCTGCCGTGAATGCGCGGCGTCGTGCGGCGTCATCGCCGAAACACGCGACGGCCGCGCCATCAAGCTCGAAGGAAATCCGGAGCATCCGCTCAACCGCGGCGCCTTGTGCGCGCGCGGACAGGCCGCGTTGCAGGGGTTGTACAACCCGGACCGGTACCGTAAGCCGCGCATCCGTAAGAACGGCGTGCTCACCGACGCAACGTGGGATGAAGCGCTGCAGCTCGTCAGCCAGAAGCTTGGCGAAGCACGGAGCCGAGGCGGGGCGTCGAATGCGGTGTTCATCAATCAGCACGAGACGGGATCGTTCCCGGCGTTCCTCGATCAGTGGTTGGCCAACTTCGGCATGCCGGCGCATATCAGCTATGATGCCGGCGTCGATACGGCCGCGATCGCGGCGCACAAAACAGCCTATGGGGCTGCATGGCCAGCGTTCGATTTTTCGTCCACACAATTGGTCGTGTCGTTCGGCGCCGATTTCCTCGATGGATGGGGACCGTCCGTCTCGCAGCAGCTCGATTGGGCTGATGCGCGCGCCAAGTTGCACGGTGCGCCGCGGTTGGTGTACGTCGGGCCTCGCCGCTCACTGACCGGCTTGAACGCCGATACGTGGATCGATTGCAAGCCCGGGACTGAAGTGCTCGTCGCGCGGCTCCTCGCGGGTGAAGGGTCGGTCGCGGAAGTTGCGGTCGCCTCTGGCGTCCCCGCGGCAAAGTTGCAAGCGCTGCTCACGGAGTTCCAAGCGGCGAAACCATCGCTCGTGTTGGCGGGTGGGAATGTCGCCAACGGGACCGCGCTGTTGGGCGTCGTTACTGCATTGAACAAAGCCACTGGTGCCCTCGGCACGACCATCCATGCGGATCCCGGCGCCGCCGGCTTCGAAGGGATCGCACCGTCATCCGTCGTCCGTGCGGCGGTCGAGAAGATGAACAGTGGTGCGGTGCCCGTGCTGTTCGTGCGCGGCGCTAATCCGGCCTATACGATGCCGAAGAGCTTCGGCTTCGCGGCCGCGATGGCGAAGGTGCCGTTCAAGGTGTCGTTCTCGAGCATTCAAGACGACACGAGTGAACTGTGCGACGTGATCCTTCCAGATCATCATTCGCTCGAAGCCTGGGGCGACGCGGAGCCCGTTCGTGGCACGCTCTCGCTGCAGCAACCCGCGATGGATCCGGTCTTCGACAGCCGCGCGACCGCGGATGTCTTGATCACGTTGGCGAAGCGCGACGTGACGAACGCTGCGAAGTATCCGGCGGCGGATTACCGGACCTGGTTGATCAACACGCGTATCACGGGCGGTGCGGCCGCATTGACGGCTGCGCTGCCGAAGGGTGTCATGGCTGGCACGTCGCTCGCGCGTGGCGCGACGGCGGCGGTCCCGCCGGCGCGCGTTGCCCAGTCGACAATCGATACGACACAGGGCGACTTCTTCCTCGTCGTCTATCAACATCCTGTTCTTGGCGATGGCCGCGGCGCGAACAAGCCGTGGTTGCAGGAGCTCCCTGATCCTGTCACCAAGACGCTCTGGCAGACGGTCGCGGAAATTCATCCGCTCACCGCGCGCAAGCTCGGTATCGAGAGCGGCGATCTGCTCGACGTGTCGACGCCGGCAGGTGCGATCACGCTTCCCGCATACTTGTATCTCGGGATTCGTCAGGACACGATCGCGATCGCGACGGGACGTGGACAGTCGAAGGCGGCTGGCCGGTACGCCGTCGCGGGTGAGAATGCGTACACGCTGGTGCCGGCGTACGAAGACGCGGCGGGTGGTGTCGCCTTCGTCTCGACGAAAGCCAGTGTGAAGAAGACTGGCGGCCACGTCGAGATCGTCACGACGGAAGGATCCGCGCGTCAACACGGCCGAGGGATCGCGCAGGCGATGCTCGTCGGCGAGCTCGAAGGAGTGTCGCGCGCTGGTGAGTCTGGTGCGGAGAATTCCACGGGCATTGCGCCGCAAGGGTCGGCGGAATCGTCGAGCGGTGGTAACACGAAAGAAGGACACGGCGAAGGCGAAGAGCACGAAGAGATGCCGGGCGACGCGTCGCACGCGTTCCTCCCGGGACTGCGCTCGCCGGTCGCGAACGACGCGCAAGGGAATTTCGGCGATCCGACGTCCAAGGATCATGGCCAGTACGATTCCAACCATTGGGGCAATCAGGCCAAGCGTCGCTGGGCGATGACGATCGATCTCGCGCGCTGCACCGGATGCTCGGCGTGCGTCACCGCGTGTTACGCGGAAAACAACATTCCGACCGTCGGCGCACCGTGGCAAGGGGCGCAAGTGCTCCCCGATCGCTCGGGCTTCGGCGCCAACATCCTGCGTAGCCGCGAGATGTCGTGGTTGCGGTTGGAGCGCTATTACGAAGGGGGCGAAGACGGCAGCGCGGATTTCGAAACGCGCTTCGTTCCGATGCTGTGCCAACATTGTGGCAACGCGCCGTGCGAGCCAGTCTGCCCGGTGTACGCGACGTATCACGCGCCGGACGGTTTGAACGTGCAGGTGTACAACCGCTGCGTCGGTACGCGCTATTGCTCGAACAACTGCCCATACAAGGTTCGTTACTTCAACTGGTTCGGCTATGGTGAGCCGCATCGGGCGCAGTATGCGTTCCCCGAGCCGCTCAACTGGCAGCTCAACCCGGACGTCACGGTCCGCGGCAAGGGCGTCATGGAGAAGTGCTCGTTCTGCGTGCAGCGCATTCGCGAGACCGAGCACCGCGCCAAGCTCGAAGACCGTCCGCTCAAGCCAGACGAATTCACCGTGGCGTGCGCCGAAGCGTGCCCGTCGCGCGCGATCACGTTCGGCGACGCGGCGGATGAGAATTGGTCGGTCACCAAGATGATTCACGATCGCAGAGCCTACCACGTGTTCGAGGAGTTGAACACGTACACGGCTGTCGTTTACCTCAAGAAAGTCAATCACCCGGCGCCGGCGGCAACTCCGGCGCACGGGTAGGAGCGTCGCGATGGCAACAGTCGCGAAACCGGTCAAGAGCAGACGCGCCGAGAGCGGCGTCGAGGACGTCGAGCTGCTGCGGCGTCCCAACGTCGCTGGGGCGGACCTCCAGCTTCCGGCCGTCAGAGATTACGAGCAGGTCGACGACGAGATCGCGGGAACGCTACACCCCACGGTCGCGTGGTTCATCGGCCTCGGAACGGCGATCCTCTTCCTCATCATCGGTGCCTCCGCCTGGATCTATCAGATCCACGAAGGGCTGGGCGTCGCGGGGTACAATCCGCCCGTGATGTGGGGGGTGTACATCATCACCTTCGTCTTCTGGGTTGGTATCGGTCACGCCGGAACGCTCATTTCGGCCATTCTATATCTCTTCCGCGCCGGATTCCGCACGACGATTTATCGATGCGCGGAAGCGATGACGGTGTTCGCCGTCATGACCGCCGGGTTGTTCCCGATTCTGCACTTGGGACGGCCGTGGAAGTTCTTCTGGCTCATTCCGTATCCGAACTGGCGCTACATCTGGCCGAACGTGAAGAGCCCGCTGGTGTGGGACGTGTTCGCGATTCTCACGTACCTCACCATCTCGAGCACCTTCTTGTACGTCGGATTGGTCCCCGATATCGCGGTCCTGCGCGACCGCGAGCGGAACCCCATCCGCAAGCGCATCTTCGGCATCCTCTCGCTCGGCTGGCGCAACAGCGATCGCGAGTGGCGCCACTTCTCCCGTGCGTACCTCTTCCTCGCCGCGTTCTCGACGCCGCTGGTGCTCTCGGTGCACTCGGTCGTGTCGTTCGACTTCGCGATGTCGCTGGTCCCGGGGTGGCACGCCACGATCTTCCCGCCGTACTTCGTCGCCGGCGCCATCTTCTCGGGGATCGGGATGGTGTTCACGATCATCATTCCGCTGCGGCGCTGGTTCGGGCTCAAGCACTACGTCACCATCAACCACCTCGACGCGGCGGCCAAGCTCTGCTTGTTCACGTCGTGCGTCGTCGGTCTCGCGTACATGACCGAGTGGTTCGTGGCATGGTACAGCGGCAACCCGGCGGAACAGCAATTCTTCGCCAACCGCATCTGGGGACAGTGGTGGTGGGCGTCGGCCATCTTGTACATGTGCAACATGGTCCTCCCACTCTCGCTCTTCTCGCAGAGCTTGCGGCGCAACACGACGTGGCTCTTCATCCTGTCGATCTTCATCAACCTCGGGATGTGGTTCGAGCGCTTCGTCATCGTCGTCCCGTCGCTCTCGCACGAATTCGAGCCGTGGCAATGGGCCGGCTATCGCCCGACCTGGGTCGATTACGCGATTCTGTGCGGTTCGTTCGGCTGGTTCTCGATGTGGTTCCTCCTCTTCATCAAGCAGTTGCCGGTCGTCGCGATCGCTGAGGTGAAGGAAATCGTTCCGCCTAAACTGCGTACGGCCCATCACACCGGGATCGACTCGAGCGGTCATCACGAACCCTACATGCCGGATACGCCCGGGGAGTTCGCCTAATGCGCGGCGTCATGGCGGCATTTCAAGAGCTCGACTCGGTCGTCGACGCGATCGAGACGCTCAAGCGGAAACCGTTGGGCGAGTTCACGGTGTACTCGCCCACACCGCGCCACGAATTGGATCACGCGATCGACGCGCCGACGAGCGTCGTCCGCCGCTTCACGCTGATCGGCGGATTGCTCGGCGTCACATTCGGGTATTGGATCGCCGTGTGGGTCTCGGACTACTGGCCGCTGGTCGTCGGTGGGAAGGCGATCGCGACCTGGATTCCGTACACGGTGTTCGGCTTCGAAGTCATGGTGCTCATCGGTGGGCTCTCCACCGTGTTCGGGATGTTCGCCAACGCGCGTATCCCAAATATCACGAAGACGATTGGTTACGACGCCCGGTTCAGTCACGGCGATTATGGGATTTGGCTCGAAACGTCTCCCGACAAGATCAACGAAGCGGAGCAACTGCTCCGCAATGCCGGCGCGGTGGAG
>Ga0105241_10000155_pt1 | contig 49549 bp, 42 predicted proteins | sample KBSC64metaG_FD_80422 | JGI IMG/M metagenome (GOLD analysis project Ga0105241, IMG submission 80422) | Corn rhizosphere microbial communities from Kellogg Biological Station, Michigan, USA - KBS C6-4 metaG | ecosystem: Host-associated > Plants > Roots > Rhizosphere > Soil | place: Michigan, USA... | reverse complement strand
CCGTCGGACAATCGGACCGTCAGCAACTGCGCCCGCGCCGTACGATAGGTCCGCGATATCCCCGGATCCACGCGTCGCTCGCCAGCCACGACACGGTAGACGGCAACTCCACCCGTCATGACTGCACCTATCACGCAGAGGGGAAGCACCGCCGATGGGAGCCACGCAGAGAATGCCTGCTGCCGTGTCTGTCCTCCGTCGCGACGAGGCGAGCCGCGCAACATCCGCGATGATACGGCATCCCCACGTGCCGCCCCGGCTGACGTTTCCCCCCCGATTGCGGCGTGGATCCTCGCCCAATGCGCCGAGGTGTCGAGCGGGGGTCCGTCGAGCGCTCCGGATTGAAGCTGTTCTAAGGCCTCCCCGACCCGATCGCGGTCGGTCTCAGACCACCCGTCGAACAACGGTGCGTCCGCGGTCAGAGCATTCTGGGAGTCCGGCGTGCGGTAATCGGTCATGCCAACAAGACACCCGACGCCGCGAAATGGGGGGAATCTGGTTTACAACTTTTCTCGCAAGAGCGCCAATCCCCGCGCCAACTGGGACTTGACCGTCTCCACGGACACCCCCATTGCGACCGCGATCTCCGCGTAGCTCAACCCGTGCGCCCACCGAAGCACGATCGCCTCACGCGTCCGGGGTGGCAGTGTCCGCACGGCGGCAATCACGCGAGCACGCTCTTCTTCGGCTTCGAGCGCCGCATCGGTGGTGACGGTGGAGTCCTGCTCTCCAGCAACGAACGCGGGATCGTGCGAGAGCCAATCGCGGCGGCGCCCGTCGCGGATCGCGTTCAACGCCGCGTTCCGGACGGATTGAAAGAGGTAGGCGCGCAACGACGTGTGCGGGCGCACCGTCGCGCGCTGTTGCCAGAACCGTACGAACGTGTCCTGCACGATATCGGCGGACTGCGCCGGATCACCCGTATACCGCAACGCGAACTGATAGAGAGAGTTCGCGTACCGCGCGTGGAGCCGCTCGAAGGCATCGACATTCCCCTCGCCGATTGCTTGGAGCAACGACGTATCGCTCGCTCCTTCGACAACGTGCCCCCGTGACAAACCCCGGAGTCGTGCGCGAGAAATCTCCGCGCCGTCGTCATCCTGCGCCGTCGCGAGCCATGCGAGGGATCCCATGGGGGCACACGATACGGGGATGCGCAGAAAAAAGGAAGGGCCTGCATCACCCTACATTCACATTCCTCGCGAACATTGTCTGGCAAATCCGCTACACCGCGTCAGCCAATGCCGAGAAGTTGAAGTCGTCGACCATCATGGCGGGAACAATCATCGGTGGACGAGGCTAAGAAATATCGAGCTCTGTCCGGCCCGACGGAGTGTAGCCAAATGCGGCGCGCGCCGTTGGCCCCACGGCGACGAGCTTGTTCAAACAGAAGAACGGTGATTCGATAAATCTGAAGTTCTTGACGGGACGATCGATCTTCCTATGTCTGACGAGGAAGCAACCGTCACGCGTCACACCCGTCAATAAGCCGGTCTGTTGGTCCAGCATGTCGACGCTGGAGAATCTATTGACATAAATCCCTTCGGTGCATTTGGCGATCATTTCGTCGAGAGTGGTCGTCCCTCCGCCGACCCGGAGTGATATTGGCAGTGCCGCATACTGCTTCCCTCTCGCCTGCCCATACTCCGGGTCATACACCAGATTCTTCAACACGCCGTTTTCGATCCAGCGCATCTTGCGCGTGGCGAAGCTGCGTCCGAGGAAGCCGAACCAATTGGCGAAGCCTCCGTCAGGATCATTGGGATCCGAGCTCATCTGAATTCGCTCGTCAAACACACGCTGGCCCAGCATGCTCCCAGGACCAGTCCGTTTCGAGAATCCGGTACCGCCGCTATCGGCGGCGGCGGCCTCGAATTGCCCGCCGAGATACCGAAACAGCGGCGCCACCGCGTTCGGCCCGAGAATCGCTGTTCGTCGTCCAGGCTCGAATGCCTGAACTCCATCTACGCAGCCCGGCGGAGAAAATGTTGACGGGAGCCGGATCGCCACCCTAGTATAGGACCGTGACTCTCGCGCTTGCGGCTCTGATTTTCGCACCGTCTGATGGTGGCGATTTTGCTGGTGCGTCACCACGTGACTCGACGCACCAGGACAACGCACACGGTGATCACGTGCACGATGGAGCGCGCGACAGTGCGTTGGCGGAACGAGTCAGGGCTAGTGATGAAGACGCATCCGAATCACTGTTTCACATGTATGCAGACGCGCTCATTCGGTATGCGAACTCGTACCTGCACGACGAGGATGCAGCGCGTGAAGTGGTCTCGGATGCGTTTCTCGCGATTTGGGAACGCCGCCAGGCGTGGTCACCGACGCATGGCGTTGCGGCCTATCTCTACGGTGCGGTCCGTAACCGCTCGCTTAACTACACGCGCTCGGCGCGGCGGCGTGCTGGATGGATGGCGGCGGCCGCGCGGGAGCCGGAGATGCCGGGGCTTGGCGCGGAACAGAGTGATGGGATTACGGACGAGTTGTTAGCGCGGATCAGACACGCGGTGTCCCAGCTTCCGCCTGCGCGGCGTGAAGCGACGATCTTGCGATGGGATCATCACCGGACGCCGGAGGAGATCGCGGAGATTCTGCAGGGGTCGCGAACGGCGGTGTATCACTTGTTGGAGCGGTCGTTGAAGACGTTGCGAGAGGTGTCGGGCGCTACGTAAAAAGCCAACGACGTCTTTCCCAGACGTCGTTGGCTCGAGAGACTAACGCCATGGTGCTACGTCGCTCACTTACGCCATATCTGCGATCCCCGAAAAATTGAAATCCCGGATCATCATCGGCGGCACAATCACCGGGAGCTGCGGCCAATGTATTCTCAGCTCCCCCGCCTCCCGCGACAATCCAAACGCAACACGTTCGGCATCTCCGATCATTTCCAACTTGTTGAAACTGAAGAACGGCGATTCGAGAAACCGAAAATTCTTGACCGGCTTGACGATTTTCCCATCCTTGACCAGGAAGCACCCATCGCGCGTGACTCCGGTCATCAGCATCGAAGGATTGTCGACGACGTTGACATTTGAAAAACGATTGACGTAAATCCCATCTTTGCAGTTGGTGATCATCTCCTCGATCGTCGCGGTATGCGTTCCAGGAGCCGCGCGTAGATGAACTGACCGCGGGATATCAACCGCTGGAAGTCTATACTGCACACTCCCGCCAACATTGTACGCCAGGTTCGTGAGAATTCCGCGATCGATCCACGTCGTTGCGGCGGTGGGATAGCCGAAGATCCCATATTCGATACCGCCCAATTCGAAAAACGGAAGATATCCCCCAAGCGGATCCGCCGGATCCGACGTCATGACGATCCGAGGATCGACGACCTGTCGCCCGAGTTTGGTCGTTCGATCGCCGCCACTCAGATCGCTGAGTGGGGATTGCCGACTTCGCACTAACGCCCCGGCGAATGCCGGAGCCATGGCGTACACGAGCTGCGCGACAGCGGCCGGTCCCAAGATGGCGGTTCGCCGCCCTGGTTCCAGCATGACCGGAGAACGGCTCAGTCGGGTGATTTCTGCGGCCCGCGCGGCGACCGTGGGTGCCGCGATGCGTCCCCATTCCCGGTTCGCGGCGCCATGCCACCCGGAACCGGTTCCATCAGGTGTACGCGCGGTGATCGTCAGTTCAGAGTCTGTCTCCTCACCGTACGACGTCAAACCTTGTCGATAGAGATAGAGCGCCGATCGCGCCATGATCCCGAGCGTCGCGGCTCCGAGAAATCCGGAGGCTCGCAGCTGCTCGACGAGCGCGGGAACGACCTCCCCGCGCACCGTATTCATCGCGTACACCGTGGATGACGACCACAACGAAACAGGAAGGAGCGGTCGGTCGTTGAACGTGAAGTTTACCTCGTCGTTCGGATCGTCCGGCTCGATGAGACGCGCGGGAATGGGAGGCGGCCGCAGTCGCTCCGCGGCTTCGAGAACACGGCGCAGAGAGGGATCGCGATGTTGATTGGTCTGGATCACGACCGGAATCCCGCTTCCAAACGAGGAGACGAAGGAACTCCGGATCAACTCACCATCCTCGGACCGGAGCACGCGGCCGTTGGCGATCTTCGTCACCGCAAACGTCGTGTGTTCGACCCAGACCGCCTGTTGCTTGTTCATGTCCATCATTTTGTGCGCGACGACGAGTAACTCATCGCGAGTCAGGACACGACGTGGCGATGGCGCAGCGGAGCTACCACGATGATTCTCACTCATCCGAGTGCCCCCTTCATCTGCATGACGTCGAGGCTTGTAAGGTGTGCCGCTGGGGCTAGCACCGGCGTTGTGCGAGGAGCACCATTAAATCCCTGCCAGTTTTGATACACATGACACTGGACACTGCTGGAATCGCCGAGCGACACGATCTGCTTGGCGAGAGTTTTGACCGAAAACTGTACAATCCCGCCACGCAACCGCCGGACGATTTGTCCGTTCTTGACTTCGAACAACATTCGTGGGCTGAAGATTCCGCCAGACACTTGTGGATTCGTCATGACTCCCGCCGGAGTTTCTTCGCCACCGACACCATAAATGAGCAGACCAGTTCCGAGTTCCTTCACGAGCGTTCCGAGCGTCGTGCCCGAGCTACCGGTATGTACGGTCAACTGAGAAGCACAGGCATCCGGAACATCGCTCGCCCCCCACGCGATGCACGTCCCATGTGTGCGGAGCGGGCGTTTCATCTTTGCATACCAACCGGCGAGCATCGGAACGGTTGAGCGAGTCATGAAATAATCGACGGGACGACCCTGATCGACCACCGTGAACGACTCCATGGGCATCCCTTCGTCATCCCAGCGAGGCGCGTTATGGTGCGGGAACGGCGTGTCCGCTTCGATTGTCAGCCGAGGAGAAAAGATGGGCTGCCCGAGCGTACTTTCGATGGGTGAGAGGAAACTTCCTCCCGCATCATCCATATTTTCCCCGAGGACACGAGATCCCTCCAACGCGCGGGCAATCGTTGTCGCGATCACCGCCCCCGTCGTCGCCCCATCGAATACCGCCGGAAACCGCCCCACCTCGGCGTCGCCTTCGGGATAGTGAATGAGTTTGGCGGCTTCCTCGGTTGTTTCTTTGATTCGATCTTGAATCCCCGGCCGAAGGACATACTCGAACCCTATGCCACCAGGAATGATATCCGCAACTGGTAGAGCGACTCCACCGTGCCGTAACGGCGTTCCCGCGTGCACCACGACCGTCGGGTTCCCGCGCGTCAGTCGCTGTGTGAGGAGCGACCCCTCGCTCGAGGCAAAGACGCGCGTCTCCGTGACCCAATTCAGAGTGAGCTCCTGCACCGTTCCGTAGCGAACGCGTTGGGCGGCGTCGATGAAAGCTCCTAACAGCATCGCATATTCGTCCGGCGAGACTCGAAATGGATCGATCGTGAGCGGGGTCGCCCATTCGGATCGCACGGCCGGGGCTGGGAGCATTGCTGCCGCATCCGGTGTGACACGTGCCAGCCCTCGAGCCGTGATGGTGGCAGCGCGCGCGGCACGGCGAACCTCGTCCAACGATGGATCACTCCCGAACTCGAAGCTCCATGCGCTTCCGACACGAACACGAAGGCCGTAATGGTACTCCAGCCACATGTCGTTTCGCGGAAGCGGCATCAACTCTGGCATGCTCCAATCCACCCGCAGCCGGCGTACGTCGGCGACACGAATGTCCGCGTACGTAGCCCCAGCGTCTTTGGCGGCTTCGATCGCCGCGGATGCCAATGCGCGTAAGGTGTCTGGATCGACGATATCAGGGAGGAAGGTGTCGATCGGCTTTCGCGATCGCGTCGGAAGAGTACACACGCTCGCGGTAGCGGCACGACTCGTTCCCAGCGCCGCGCCTGCAATGAGAGATGATGAGGTCGCGAAGAACTGTCGTCGAGATGGTCTGAGCATTAGAGAAAGCGTGCGGACATGGTGATCACTGTTTTTCCGAGAAGAGGTGCATCAAAGCGCCACGTAGAAGTGGCTCGTTGTATCCGAATGAGGCATGGCGCACGATTCCCTTCCGATCGGTCACGAAAAACCACGGAGTGCCATCGATATGATATGCGCCGAACGTCGGGCTCCCCGTTTCGATCGTCCCTCCGTCGGCATCATTCTGCCGCGTGCCGATCCACAGCGCGATGGGGAGATGGACGTCCTTTTGAACCGTGTAATAATGCTTGAAATGCGACGCGGCTTCCTCGGGCGTACACGGGGTTGCGCCCCACGAATCGCCACCCAAGGTCACATAAATGATACTGACGGGCTTTGGAAGCGATTGCTGGAGCGCGGCAAGCTTGGGGAGCGCAACGACGCATCCCGTGCATCCATGTTTGCCGAATTCGACGATATGGATATTACCATCGTCGAGCGAAAGGCTCGCTGCCCCTGGAACATCCGCAACCGTGGTGGCCGGCGTTTGCATGTTGAACCAATAGTTGGCGACAATGGGCGGAGCAGGACGACCGAGGTACGCCACGAGCTTCAGTACGTTCGTGAAGGTGATCGTTTGAAACTCTTGAAGCCGGACCGCTAATGAATCTTGAGTATCGCGTGCTCGCACCTCTTGCGGCGCCTTTGTGTATTGTAGGAGCCATTTGCCCACCGAATCCACGGTCGCGCGTCCCTGTGGCTGTGCCGACAGCACATCGGCAAACGTCACGAAAGCTTGACCGACGGACCCCATCATCGCCATGTCCCAGGTTCGTTGGGCGAACGGGATGTCCGGAACCACCGAAAATGCTTTGCTCAACTGTGTGGTGACGACACCAGTGTTGCCTAAGATATAGTACGCGTTGGCAACCGCGACGTGTCCCGTAAATTGCGCGAGCGCGACCTGTTTTGATGGTAGTGCGTCGATCTGCGCCAGATAGCCCTGCGCAGTGCTGAGGCGCGTCGTATCTTGCGGTTTGTCGGTAAACGCGCCGATGGCGAGCAGAATTGTATAGGCGCGATCCTCCAGTGACAACCCTGGCGACGCCAAACGGGTTGCAAACTGCCGTTTTGCCTCGGCATCCTGACCAGCCACGACGAAGAGCCGTCCGGTTGGGTCGAGCTGAATTCCCTGAACGGGCGAAGCCCGCAACGTTTCTGCCCAGCCCTTCGCCCGCTGAACGATCATGGAATCCAGCCGAGGATCGGCGGTCCCTTCCCCGCCGAAGTCTCGCTGCGGTCCAACGACGCGTTGTTTGCCATCATCGCTGACGAGCCCGGTCAACGCATACAAATCAATGCCACGCGTCGCCTCGGCTGGCGTCACCCATTGAATGTTCGTGGACGGCGCTGAGCTATTTGTCGTCTGGTCTGTTTGACTCCACGCAGTGGTCAATGGGATGGCGGAGAGCAGAAGCCTCAGACATGAGGCTGGAATTCTATGTATGTCCATCATTGTCAGAAAACCTCGCCAGAATCTAGAGGTGGATGCGTAACCCACCCTTCGTTTGACGGCCCATGACCGCGGATATGTCTGAAAAGTCATTGCTGTAATTATTGGTGAGATTTTGAAGCTGTAACATGCCTTCGACGACGCTGGAGAATCGACGACTGATATTCAGATCGGCCAGCGTATACCCTTGATTCATGTCCGGATACTCATAGACCACCAGGATATTTTGTACATTTTGCTGAAGCCGAACCGCGCCGCTGAGATATTGCAGAGAGAACTTGTTTCCAAAGATTCTCTGTTGGCCAACCCGATTGAGATTGAGGGCGACGGTATTTTTGCCGGCGGCGTAGGTGATGCCAAGCGCCATGGTATGTTCGGGAAGGTTACTGAAGGTCGCTCCAACTTGGAATTGGGGATACTGATTGATCGGAAATTGGTCGCGATATTTATCGGTAACACCAATCATCCGACTCTTCGACCACGTATATATTCCCTTGGTCGTCAGAGGTCCCGTATTGACCGTCCCCGTGACCTCCCACCCTTGATTGCGAATACTGCCGACGTTGACGTTCTGCGCTTGGGCCGCATACCAATACCCCTGGGCATCTTGCCGGAGACAAACTGAGGGGAGGAATGACCACCCCGAGCATGGTCGTCCGAACAAGGTTGGGTTCGGTTGCAACGAGCGAACCGAATCTGCTTTGGGGATAGCCGTAATGAGCCCGTTGACGGTTTGATTGTATCTGGTGACCACCAACGAAGCGCGATTGCCAAGGTACAGCTCGAGCCCCCCTTCACCCCCCTGCTGATACTCCGGACCAAGTTCGGGATTGCCAAGGGTCTCGTCATAATTTCCGTAGACGCCGAACAGTCCGTCGTCTCGATTCGGCCGGCTCAATTTTTCCGTCGCCGTCGGCGGACGCGTCGACCGTCCGTAGCTGGCGCGGAGTTTCGCGGTCAGCGGGCCAATGTCTTGTGTGAGGGCCACGCCATACCGTGGTGCATAGTTGGGCTCCGCCTGTGCCCCATACGTCGGATTCCATTCAGCGCGAAGGCCGTATGTGAAGAACAGCCGATCCAGAATCCCAGCCTGTGACTGCATGAAGGCACCCGCATTGTGCGCAGGTTGGCGTGTATACATCGAATAGGCACCACCGGCGGAAAGATTTCCCGTCAACGATTGCGGCATGAAATACTCGTTCGTCGTGAGATTTTGCCATTCATCCGCCCCGGCGGTAACGGTGGCTTTCGCCAACGACGTCAACGGCACGGAGACCGTCGACGCCAGCCGCAGCGAGCGTCGCGCTGACATGACTTCTGTATATATCAGCGTAGAGTCGTAGGGCATGACGTATCCCCGCGATGTGTAGTACCAGAAATTATCATTCCCATCCTGCCCGGCCTGCAGTTCGTTCGACCACCAGGATGTTGGCGCATACGAAAGCATGGCACCAAAGGTCTGCCCATCATTCTTGAACGTGGCGGGTGCCGTGTATCCCGTATTCCCGCCAATGGATGGAGCGTCCCACCCAATTTCATGGAGATGCGTCACAAATTCATTGTCCTGCCCCCGCTGAAAGCTCCGTGTACTCGCTCGGCGGAAGGTCGCGTCCGCGCTGATTCGTCCGGCAGACGTGGGATACTCCACACGAAGGCCACCATATCCCCCGACGTTGGTTTGCTGCGATGCCGGCGTCCACGCGCCAATGGAGCTCCACGTTCCACCGGCGTTATAGGAGATTTGCCCATCGACACCAGCGACTTGCGCGCTATAGTCGTGTTGAGGCGTGAGGGCCGAACTGAAGTTGCTCTGAATCAGCCCGCTCAGCAAATTGAGCGTGAGCTGTGGCCGGTGTGAAGTTCCGCGCTTGGTGAAGATTTGCATCACGCCGTTGATTGCATTACTGCCATAGATCGTCGACGCTTGCGGTCCGGTGAGAATTTCAATCCGTTCGATACTCCTCGGATCGATCTGATTCAAGAAAGTCGGATCAGAGAGTTCCACGCCGTCCACATATGTTTTGATGGGCGTCTCAGTCCCGACGGAGATACTACTGCCAGGAGCCGGCGGAAGGGTAACCGCGCCTCGAGAATACATGATGACTTGGCCGAGTGGCGATGTCGATCCCCGGTTCAGAGCAAACAGTCCCGGCACGTCGCCGTGAAAGAGTTGATCGATGTGCGTAATTCCACGTTGTTCGATGTCCTTCGCGGAAATGACCGTGATGGCATTGGGAACCGCCTTGAGCTCCGTCGGAATGACGGTTCCTGTCACGACCACTTGATCGAGCGCCGTTGCGGTAACTTGCAATGCCACGTCGAGATGGAGAGTACTATCATCCTCGATGGTCACGCGCTGGGCCTGCCGGGCGTAGCCGATGTGACGGATGGTGACGGTGTGCGAGCCAGCCGCGAGACCGGTGATGGAGAATTGTCCGAGAGCCGATGTCATCACCCCTTTCGACGCGCCATCGACGGAGAGGGTCGCGTTGGCGAGGGGAGTTCCCGATTTGGCATCGCGAACTGTCCCCGTGATTCCACCTTGGAGTTCCCCATCGGCGCTTCGCGTGATGAGTACGTGTCCCGTTCGAGAGATCGTCGCGGTCAACCCTGTCCCACGGAGCGCTTGTTCCAATGCGTCGGCGACGGGAACCTGTCGCACCTGAAGGGAAACTACCCCTTTGATATCACCAACAGCGTTCCCATAGGCGAGTGTCAGACCCGCTTGATGAACGATCATGTCCAAAACATCTGGCAATCCCAACTTGTCCGCATTGACCGTGACCAATGTCGTCACCTTCGGTGAGTTGGTCATCGCGATCGATGTTTGTGGCGACTGGGCTCGTGCGATAGATACACACACGACCACGGAGCTTCCCGCGAGCAACAATCGATAGCAGAGCGGACCACACATCTTACTTCCCATATGTCTTCTCCGGAGAAACGGTGAGTGAACGAGGGGTTCCCTTGGGGGCTCCCATAGAAGCGCGGAGGCCAGGGACGAGCGTGACGACGTTTCCAGCACGGGTGTAATGCGCCCCCACCGCTGGAGCCAGCACATCCAGCACATCCGAGAGCGCCTCGACACTCGGCCTAATCGTCATCGTGACCGTCTCTCGAACGAGTGTCGTGTCGCCAATCCGGAGATCGGCGCCATAGACGCGCGACAATTGTGCGAGAGCGTCTCGGAGCGGAAGCTGTCGGAACACTAGCGACCCGTTGATCCACGCAACGTCATCCGCGGCATGAGCATCATGCACGACATTGACATCGCCAGAATCATTGAGCACGCCACGCATGTTGGCGTCGAGGATGACATCATGCACGAGGGGACGAGATTGACTCCGAACGCCCACCCGGCCACCCAGAACCGTCACTCGGACGCGAGACTCCACCCCGTAGTTTCGAACGGCGAAGGTCGTCCCCAAGACGTGGACGATGGCTCCCCGGGCCCGAACCGTGAATGGAGACGCGGATGCATGTACCACGGTGAACAGCGCTTCCCCATCTAGGACCACGGCACGGCCGATCGACGCCGTCGCGCCATCGACGAGTTGATACCGAATCTGCGATGCCGGCGCCAACTGCACGACACTCCCATCGGGGAGCTGGAACTTCCCTGTTTGGCCAGCCCCGGTACGGTATACCTGGGCCCTGACGGGCAATACGCCATGGGATCCTGTCTCATTGGCGCGCAAGAAGACCATGGCGAGCGCCCATGCGCAGAATCCCAACGTGATCCACGTCCGGGGGGATGTCCGTCTTCCCCGCACAGGCGGCGTGGGAGCCTGCGCAACAATCTCCTGCGCCCAGGCGCGGACCTGTACGGGATCTATCGTCCCAACCGGATGTTCCAGCGCCTCGAATGCCGAGGCGACTGCGTTCGCGTCGGTGGGGGAAAGGGCGTCGTCTCGCTCCATACCGAGAAGACGGCTCAGCGGCTCAACCCCTATAATTTTTCTTTTAACGAGTCCGTTCGAGCGCCGCACGGATCGCGTGGGTCGCTTGCCACACCAATTGTTCCGCGGCTTTCGGAGATACGTTCATGACCCGAGCGATCTCGGGGACGGTCATCTGCTCGACGTACCGGAGACGCAACGCGGTGCGCCGGCGTTCAGTCAGTTCGCGGACAGCCCGCTGTAGCGCGGCGACGTCCTGGCGGTGCTCAATCTGGGACGTGGGATCGCCGTCGCGTTGTGCGGCGGCGTACGCGAGCGATTCGGCCAGGACTGGCTGCGCGTTTTTTCGCACCGAAAGGTGGCGGCCCACATCGAGCAGGCGATTACGGACGGCACCAAATAAGTACGTTCGTGCTCCGTGTGTCGGCTTCCATTTCGATCGTGTCATCCAGATCGCGGCAAACACATCCTGGACAACGTCATCAGCGGAGGCGACATCTTCGACGAGGGAGTAGGCAAACCGTCGAAGAGGATCCACGTAGGTACACATGAGTTGGGTGAATGCAGCGGCATCGCCTCGTCGAATCGCGTCGATGAGCTCGGTGTCCGAACCGGTGTCCGAACCAGTGTCGGAACTGAAGTCGGGATCGGGGACCGGAGTTGCCATGATGACAACTCAGATCGTGCGAGGAGACGGCATCCCCTAGCATCGCACAGAGAACGCCGCTTGGCAAGATGATCAGACGGTTGCAACTTCAGTATCAGAACGTGAGACGATTGCCAATGCGAGACTCGCTGGCGTCAATTTTGAATCGCCTCACCCATCATGCGTGAGCTCGACGAACTCTTTGCAGCCCTGAGCATTTCCCCGTTCCGAAGAAAGTTTCAGCTCGGAGCTCCCGAACGGCAGTATCTCACGACCAAAGGGATGCGAACCATCCTCGACCATGCGCACGACTTCATCATAGCTCGTCTCGTCCCGGCATTCCCTCCGAACGACGGGAAACAAACTCCCATGCGCGGCCACCCCGTATTCATCGCCCAGCACGCCACTGCGACGTGTTGTCGCTCATGCTTAGAACGGTGGCATCATATCGAGCGGGGACGTGAATTGACGGACGAAGAACAGGGCTATATCGTGGCGGTAATTAGCCGCTGGTTGGATGCACACAAGATTGTTGCGTCCTCGCTATAAACTACGAGAGCGCCGTTCGTGATCCCGAAATTGCCTCCAGACGATAAAGTTTAGGTCACGTTGCCATATCAACAAAAGTTGATATATTTCACTCATGGCACCGACGCTATCCGCATCACCGAGCACGATTGCCCAGGGTTTCCATGCGCTTTCTGACCCGACGCGTCTTGAGATTGTGGAGCTGTTGCGCGGCGGCGAACGGTGCGTGTGCGAACTTACGACCGCGCTGGACGCCGCACAGTCGCGTCTTTCCTTCCATCTCCGCGTGCTCAAAGATGCCGCACTCGTGACGGATCGCCGGGAAGGACGATGGGTGTACTACACGCTGAACACACCGGTACTGCACGAGCTGGAGGCGTTTCTCACGACGGCGCAGAAAGCGCCAGAAACACCGCGACGATATGTATCGTCCGCGTCGTGCTGTGACTAACCCCTTTTTTTGAACCAACGCATCAACATTTTTTGATCAGAGGAGACAACCATGCCGATACAGCAAAGCGAATCAGCACCAAACGCTCTGAAAGCCACCGTTCGTGAGAAGTATGGCCAGGCTGCGTTGCGCGTCGTTGAAGGTGAAGCGGCCTCCTGCTGTGGCCCTATGAATTCGTGCTGCGGGGGCGCTGCATTCGACGGCACCGTTGACCCTATCACGGCAAACCTGTACGTGAACGGCGAAGCTGACGTGCTCCCTGAGGCCGCGGTGCTCGCCTCCCTGGGATGCGGAAACCCGACGGCCCTTGCTGAATTGCGCGAAGGTGAGGTCGTTCTCGACCTGGGATCAGGTGGAGGCATTGACGTCCTCCTCTCTGCCCGTCGAGTTGGCCCAACAGGAAAGGCGTATGGTCTCGACATGACCGACGAGATGCTCGCGCTCGCACGGTCGAACGCGGAGAAAGCAGGTGCCGCCAATGTCGAATTTTTGAAAGGACATATCGAGTCGATTCCACTCCCCGACGCTTCCGTGGACGTCATCATCTCGAATTGCGTCATCAACCTGTCAGGCGACAAACCGCGCGTGCTCGCCGAAGCCTTTCGGGTGTTGAAGCCCGGTGGACGATTTGCGGTGTCCGACGTGGTCGTGCGGGGCACGGTTCCCGATGCCGTACGGCACAGCATGGAGCTGTGGATCGGGTGTATCGCCGGAGCACTCGAAGAATCAGAGTTCGAGCGGTTGCTCGCCAAAGTGGGCTTCACGAACATTGATGTCGAGCCCACCAGAGTCTACCAGGTCGATGACGCCCGCACGTTCCTGAGTGGCGCTGGCGTCGATGCTGATTCGATCGCTACGGAGATCGAAGGGCGTTTCATGAGTGCGTTCGTACGCGCCACGAAACCCGCCGACGATACGTCGCGGTGTTGCGCTCCGGGGTGCTGCTAGATCCCTCCCCTTCCCAATACGTCCAAAGAGTTCATTTGATGCGCTACGCACTGTTGAGCGACATCCACGGAAACTTGCCAGCCTTGGAGGCTGTACTCGCTGACATCAGGGCGGAGCGCAACGTGGACGCTACGTATCATCTCGGCGATCTCGTCGGGTACGCTCCATGGCCAAACGAAGTGGTCGCCACACTACGAAAGGCAGAAATCCATGGCGTCGCCGGAAATTACGACTCGACAACCGCCACGAATTACACGCACTGCGGCTGCAAATACGAAGACGCCGAACAAGAGCGGCTTTCGCATCTTTCCTATGACTGGACGAAAGCCCATACATCGGGTGAAGCCAAGAAGTACCTCGCGCAACTCCCGTTTCGGATCGACCTACGACCCTTCGGAGGTCACACCGGGGGACCAACAGTCACCCTCGTACATGGCAATCAGACGCTGAACACCGTCTACGTCACTGAGGACCGCTCCGGCGAATTCCTGGCGAAGATGGGATCAACCCTAGGTGCAAAGTCGGGCGACATCGTCTGTTTCGGCCATACCCATAAACCATGGCATCGGGAAATTTCAGGCGTCCACTTCGTGAATACAGGGAGCGTTGGACGTCCCAAAGATGGCGATTGGCGTGCCGGATACGTGATACTCGACGTCACCCAGGCGGCAACCACGGTGCAAGTCGCCCGCGTTCCGTATCCAGTAGACGTCACGATGGCAGCGATCCATGAGAGTGACCTACCGAACGAGTTCGTCGATGACCTCCGCAGTGGAGGAAAGCCAAACCCACAGGCGGGCCGCTCGACGCTCGAGGGAAGCTCACCCCTGGTCCCATTGGCCCCGTCCTTATTCTAGGTCACCCCCCGCGCAGGGCGTTTCCAACTCCCGACGCGACCCAAAAGCATATATTTGCACCGGTGGCGGATCCCCCTTGGTACAGGCGATCCTGCGGGAGGACCGCCCGTATCAGCTCCGTGGTTACCCCTTTCCGTCCGACATGGCCCTGCCGACCTATCAAGACTGTATGCTGCCCGCGCTCCGCCTGATCGCGCAGGGAGTGGTGAAACGAGGGGACGTGGTACAACGCGTTGCGGACTTGTTGGGCGTGACGGAGGAGGACCGGCAACGCCTCCTCCCAAGCGGGAAAGGGCCTGTGATCCTGAGCCGCGTCGCCTGGGCGATCGCCTATATGAAGCAAGCTGGACTCGTTGAGGCGCCCCGACGCGGCGTGTATCGAATCACGGATCGAGGGGAGGAGCTGCTCCGATCCGCGCCTCAAAAAATTGATATCCCTCTGCTCGAACGGTATCCGGAATTCATCGAATTCCAGAATCGATCGCGCCCCAGCACAGACCGGAGTACCCCGTCGTCCAGCGATGGACCAGACCAGCCGAGCGAATCGACTCCGGAAGAAGCACTCGAACTGGCGCATGGCCAACTCCGCCAGTCTCTGGAGGCGGATCTCCTCGACCAGGTCAGGGCCGCCTCTCCCGCATTCTTCGAGCAACTCGTGGTGGATCTCCTCCTACGAATAGGATACGGCGGAAGCCGCGAGGAGGCGGGCCGGGTCATCGGAGGAAGTGGAGACGGTGGCGTCGACGGAATCATTAGCGAAGATCGGCTGGGACTGGATGTCATCTACATTCAGGCCAAGCGGTGGGCAGATAACGTGGGACGTCCCGAAGTCGAAAAGTTTGCGGGCGCGCTGCAGGGGCATCGAGCCATGAAGGGGGTGTTCCTGACCACCGCGGGCTTTACGAAAGGAGCCGAGGAGTACGTGCGCCGCATCGACGCTCGAATCGTGCTCATCGATGGCGTGAAGCTCGCCTCTCTGATGTACGAGCACAATGTCGGGGTGGCGGTCCGCGCGCAGTATGAAGTCAAGCAGATCGATTCGGACTACTTTGGCGAAGAGTAAAATGCAAGAAATTTATGTACAAGAACACGACTGTTTATGATCACCGGCGACATCAAGAATCAGATTGACCGGATCTGGGACGCATTCTGGTCGGGCGGCATCTCCAACCCACTCGAGGTGATTGAACAAATCACCTATCTCCTCTTCATTCGGCGCCTGGATGACCTGCACACGCTCGAAGAGAATAAAGCCAATCGGCTGAAGCAACCCATGGAGCATCCCATCTTCCCCAAAGGGAAGGACGCGAAGGGCCAGTCGTACGAAAACTATCGCTGGTCGCGCTTCAAACACTTCGCGCCAACGGACATGTTCACTGTGGTCAGCGAGCACATCTTCCCATACCTGCGAACCGACCTCGCACGCCACCTCGGGAACGGCGACTCGACCTACGCACATCACATGAAGGACGCGCGTTTCACCATCCCCACGCCAGGATTGCTGGCGAAGGTGGTGGACATGCTCGACCACGTCCCGATGGAAGATCGCGACACCAAGGGCGACATCTACGAGTACATGCTGGGCAAGATCGCCGCGGCCGGTCAGAACGGACAATTCCGCACACCACGCCACATCATCCGCCTGATGGTCGAGCTGACGGCACCCCAACCGTCCGACGTAATCTGTGATCCGGCTTGTGGCACAGCAGGCTTTCTCGCCGCGGCCAGCGAATACGTGCGTGAGCAGTATCCGAACTTGCTCCACGACAAGAAGCTGCGCGATCACTTTCACCACGGGATGTTCCACGGCTTCGATTTCGATAACACGATGCTCCGCATCGGCAGCATGAACATGTTGCTGCACGGCGTAGAGGATCCGGACATCCGCTATCGCGACTCACTGGCACAAGATCATGCCGGAGAGGAGGAGAAGTACACACTAGTCCTCGCGAATCCCCCATTTGCGGGGAGCCTCGATTATGAGAACACTGCCAAAGATCTGTTACAGATCGTCAAGACCAAGAAGACCGAGTTGCTCTTTCTTGCGCTGTTCCTGCGATTACTCAAACCGGGGGGTCGCGCCGCGGTGATCGTGCCGGATGGCGTGCTCTTTGGCTCGAGCAAGGCGCACAAGGAGCTGCGTCGCATCTTGGTCGAAGAACAGAAACTCGATGCGGTGGTGTCGCTGCCGGGAGGCGTGTTTAAACCATATGCGGGCGTTTCTACCGCGATCCTTGTTTTCACCAAGACAGACTCCGGCGGCACGGATTTCGTGTGGTTCTACGACGTCGAGGCGGACGGTTGGAGTCTCGATGATAAGCGCACGCCGTTGTTGTCGGAAGACAAGCTCGGCTCGGTGCCGAAAGTTGCGCTTGCGACAGGAGAACACGAGAAAAACAACTTACCCGATGTACTCGTCCGTTGGGCTGAACGTACACACAAAGAGCGGAAACGCGCGCGCTCTGCGCAGAGTTTCTGTGTGCAAAAAACCGATATTGCGGCGCAAGGCTATGATCTGTCGCTCAATCGATATAAGGAAGTGGTGCACGAGGTAGTCGAGCACCGGCCGCCGAAGGAAATCCTGGCCGAGCTAGCGAAGCTGGAGGAAGAGATCCAACGAGGGATGAAGGAGCTTGAGGAGGCGCTGGGATGACCGCGTGGCGTAGAGAACCCTTTGATGCCGTAATAACAGATGAATCTGGGGGAAATCTGAAGACTCCTCGGAGCGGGTTCTCACCGTCTGGCCGATATCCAATCATAGACCAGGGGAAGGATCTTATCGCTGGCTATACCGATGACGAGTCACGACTCTGCCATGCGACTCTCCCGGTGATCGTCTTTGGCGACCACACTCGCTCCTTTAAGTACGTGGATTTTCCGTTTTGCATGGGCGCAGACGGAGTAAAAGTACTCCGGCCGAAGCTCGAAACTGATGTCAAATACCTATACTATTATCTGCGGCAGCTACGGCTCACCGACGGCGGATACGACCGTCACTTCAAATATCTGAAACGTAGTACCATTGTTTTGCCACCCCTCGCCGAACAACATCGTATTGCGGAGATCCTCGACAAGGCGGATGAGCTGCGGACCAAGCGCCGCGCCGCGATCGCCCAGCTCGACACTTTGACGCGTTCCATCTTCCTCGACATGTTCGGCGACCCTATCACGAATCCAAAAGGGTGGCCAACAGAATCACTGACGTCGGTGTGCTACTGTTATAGCGGCGGAACACCATCGAAGAGCAACACAACATACTGGGACGGCCATTTGCCTTGGTTTAGCCCCAAAGATCTCAAGAGAGATGACCTGTTCGACTCCGAGGATCACGTCAACGAAACTGTCCTAATCGACACCAACTTAAAACTGCTCCCACCAAACACAGTCGTCATCGTTGTGCGAGGAATGATATTGGCACATACGTTCCCCGTCTCAGTGATCCGCGTGCCAGCAACTATCAACCAAGACTTAAAAGCACTCCTTCCTGTAAAAAGTGTCGAGCTGGATTCGCAGTTCTTAGCCCACTGTCTTAGGGTTCAGAGTGACGCAATCTTGTCTTATGTTTCGGAGTCTGCCCACGGGACCAAACGACTTGATGCTGAGGCATTGAGCAAAATTAGGGTTTTACTTCCGCCCACCAAATCGCAGCGACACTTCTCACGGGCTGTTGCTCGCGTCGAGGCGTGCAAGGTTGCTGCGCTCGAATCATTGCGTTGTATTAACATGCTGTTTGACGCTCTTCAACACCGTGCCTTTCTTGGAGCGATATAAGCATGACCCAGTTCGTCTTCCTCCAGCACGAATGGCCCGCCGTCTTCGAGTCCGCGAACCGAGCCGAGGTCGCCGTATACGCCGACCCGCGAACGGCGTGCTTCTACGCGCGTCGCGCGCTGGAGCTGGCAGTGAACTGGGCGTTCAAGTACGACCCCGCTCTGCGCCTTCCCTATCAGGACAATCTCTCGGCGCTCATCCACGAATCGACCTTCAAACAAGCCGCGGGCGAAGCGGTATTCAGCAAGGCGCGAGTCATCAACACACTCGGCAACCGCGCCGTCCATAGCCACCGCCCTGTTCCCGAACCCGATGCACTGGCGGCGGTCCGCGAGCTCTTTCACGTCGCCTATTGGTTCGCACGGACCTACAGCCGCACCGGTCGTCCTTCGCCGAATCTTGCCTTCGACGCGACCGCGCTGCCGCGGCCTGCGCACATGGCGGCGCAAACCGCCGATCAACTGCAGGCGCTGGAAGCCCGCTTGCAGGAGAAGGACGAGAATCTCGCCGCGCTGCTCGCCGACAAGAATGCGCTCGACGAAGAGCTGAAACGCCTACGCGCCGAGGTGGCGGAAGCGAAGCGGGTTGCGACGGCACAGCCCGACACGCACGACTACTCAGAAGCCGAGACGCGCGATTACTTCATCGATCTCCTCCTCAAGGAGGCCGGCTGGGCACTCGACCAACCGCGCGATCGGGAGTTCGAAGTTCAAGGAATGCCCAACAACGGAGGCAAGGGCTTCGTCGACTACGTACTCTGGGGCGACAACGGGAAGCCACTCGGTCTCGTCGAAGCCAAACGCACCCGTCGCGATCCACGAGTCGGACAACAACAAGCGAAGCTCTACGCCGACTGCCTCGAGCGGCAATTCGGCCAACGACCGGTGATCTTCTATTCCAATGGGTACGACCACTGGTTCTGGGACGACACCCGTTATCCGCCACGGCGCGTCCAGGGATTCTACAAGAAGGCTGAACTGGAGCTCCTCATTCAACGCCGCGAAACGCGACGGCCGCTCGCGGCGGCGGCGATCAACTCGACTATCGTGGAGCGCCCGTATCAAACGCGCGCCCTTCGCCGGATTACTGAGGCATTCGAGCAGGATCACGACCGCAAAGCACTGCTGGTCATGGCCACCGGAGCCGGCAAAACGCGTACGGTGATCGCGCTGTCTGACCTGCTGATGTCGTGTAACTGGGCGAAGCGCGTGCTCTTTCTCGCCGACCGCGTCGCCCTGGTCAACCAGGCCGTGAATGCGTTCAAGCGTTACCTACCGGATGCGAGCCCGGTCAATCTCGTCACCGAGAAGGAAGCAGAGGGACGTGTGTATGTCTCGACGTATCCGACCATGATGGGGCTGATCGACGAGGCTGCAGACGGGCAGCGGCGCTTCGGCGTTGGTCACTTCGACCTCGTGATCATCGACGAGGCACACCGTTCCATATTCCAGAAGTATCGCGCCATTTTCGACTACTTCGATTCGCTGCTCGTAGGATTGACCGCGACCCCCAAGAACGAGGTAGACCGCAACACGTACAGCCTGTTCGATCTGGAAGATGGCGTCCCGACAGATGCCTATTCGCTGGAGGAAGCGGTGCGCGACGGTTTTCTTGTGCCACCGCAAGCGGTCTCCGTCCCAGTCAAGTTCCAACGCGACGGGATCACCTACGAGAATCTCTCTGAAGACGACAAAGATCAATGGGACGCGCTGGAGTGGGACGACGAAGGGACCGTCCCGGACCGGGTTGAAGCGGAGGCCGTCAACCGCTGGCTCTTCAACACGGACACCGTCGACAAGGTGCTGGCGCACCTGATGACCCGGGGCATCAAGGTTGCGGGCGGCGACCGTCTGGGAAAGACGATCATCTTCGCCAAGAACCAAGTCCATGCCGACTTCATCGCCGAACGTTTCGACATCAATTACCCACATCTGAAAGGCGATTTTGCGCGCGTCGTGACGTTCAAAACCGAGTATGCGCAGTCGCTGATCGACGCCTTTTCGAAAAAGGAGAAAGCACCACACCTTGTGATATCGGTGGACATGCTCGACACCGGCATCGACGTCCCGGAAGTCGTGAACTTGGTGTTCTTCAAGCTGGTGCGGTCAAAGACCAAGTTCTGGCAGATGCTCGGTCGGGGAACCCGCCTGTGTCCCGACTTGTTCGGCCCTCAGCAGGATAAAGAATACTTCTATGTGTTCGACTACTGCCAGAACCTCGAGTACTTCAGTCAGGACCTCCCTCAGACCGAAGGCGCGATGGCGGAGTCGCTCGCGAAGCGTCTGTTCGATGCACGGCTCGAGCTGATTGACGCCCTCGATGAACGCTCACCCGACGCGTTGGTGAACGCGGTGCGGGAGGCCACGCCAATCTACGGTGATCCCAAAACGAATGATGAGGTGCGTCGCACCATTGTGGAACGGCTGCAGCGAGAGGTCGCGGCGATGAACCTCGACAATTTCGTCATTCGCCCACACCGGAGATTCGTCGAAAAGTACGCGAAGCCGGAGGCCTGGCTGGCCCTGGCACACCAGGCACTCACCGAACTCTCTCACGAGGTCGCCGGCCTTCCGTCCGAACTCGACCCTGAAAACGAAGTCACGAAACGCTTTGATCTGCTCGTCTTGAAGCTCCAGCTCATCCTGTTGCGTGCAGAGCCCGGCTTCGAACGTCTGCGCGACCGCGTCAAGGAAATCGCCGGACTGTTGGCGGAAAAGGATGCCATTCCCGCCGTGCGCGAGCACATGCCACTCATTCAAGACGTTCAGACTGACGAATGGTGGCAGGACATCACGGTGCCGATGCTGGAACAGATGCGTCGCCGTTTACGGAACTTGGTTCAGTTCATCGACAAGCGCCAGCGAAAACCCGTCTTCACCGACTTCGAGGATCAACTTGGTGACGAGATCGACATCATATTGCCAGGATTCTCGGTAGGTACTGATCCTGAGAAGTTTCGTGCCAAGGCTCGCGCATTCCTTCGCCAGCATCTCGATCACCTGGCGATCGTCAAGTTGCGCACCAACAAGCCGCTGACGACGAGTGACCTGGCCGAGCTTGAACGGATGCTCGTCGAAAATGGCATTGGCGATGAGGATGCCATTCGCCGAGCCGTGGAAGAGTCGCATGGGCTGGGACTCTTCGTCCGGTCTCTCGTTGGTTTGGACCGCGGAGCCGCGAAAGACGCTATGGCTAGCTTCGTCAAAGGAAAGACGCTCACCGCGAACCAGCTCGAGTTTATCAATCTCGTGGTCGACCACCTCACCGAGCACGGGGTGATGGAACTATCACGCCTCTACGAATCCCCCTTCACCGACATCACCCCACGGGGACCGGACGAACTCTTTCAGGCTGGGGAGTTCGATCAATTGCTCCGGGTGCTCGACACGGTGCGCGCCGCGGCACTGGCGGCCTGACGGTCGAGTGCCATTCGTAATCTCACCCTCGGAGTGACTGGCACACGTCGAGCAGTGACCAACTCGACTGTGCAGTTGCAGAATTGGTCCTCTTCGTCGAACAGATGTTCGATCTAGACGCAGAGAATTTATAGGTAAGAATTGCGCGAGCTAAATGCACAAGCACCCATTCCTAGAGCCCGAAAAGGAACTAGCATATGCGAGTTATGGTACATAGATTGGAATCCATACCCAGTATCGAGGATTGACTTGTATGGCTACCCTCATTCGGGAACTCGGGGCTTTGGAAGCCCTACATGAGCAATTTGGCTTCACCTACGGGGAGTTGGCAAAAGCTCTCAATACCAGCGAGAGCACAGTCCACCGTTGGCGGGCCCAGCAGACAGAGCCGACCCCAGTCTACATGGCTCGCCTGGAAGCACTCGGAGCCTTTCTCCGCGAGTTGATGAGCTTGTTCAAGGACCGCAACGACGCGAGCCGTTGGATCAGAGAAAAGATGCCCGCTCTTAAAGGGAAGAGTCCTCAGGATTTGATCCTGGCGGGCCACGTCGATCGTGTGACGGGTGTGCTTTATGCGATGAATGCCGGGATACCAACCTAGCGTCATCGCAACCTGTGGCATTCATTAATGCAGGAGTCCCATTCTCTGGCGATGCATATCGTGTAACAAGTCCAGCCTACACCAATCTCGATGAAACGATCGAGATGAGCCGATTATTTCCATTCCGGTTCAATACGGGGGATTTTGGCGCGGTGTATCTGGCACTCGAACGAGAAACCGCAATCGCAGAATTAGTCAAACGAGCTCGCGGCGCGAATCGCACGGTCGCATCGTTTCACCCACGAAATCTATTCGTCTTTGCTGTACATTGTGGGCAAGTATTAGACCTCACAGATTCCGCAACACGCGAAGCCTGGGACATCACGCTGGATGATTTACAGAGTGAAGATTACTCGATATGCCAGCAGGTGGCCGCCGTCGCGAGACGGAATGCATACGAAGCCATCCTCTACCCATCAGCAACGGGACATGGAACGTGCCTGGCAATGTTTTATGATCAACGACATACGGGATCGCACGTCGTGGAATTGAGTAGTACCTTACTCGATCTCAACGAATTGTAGGGATTAATTCGAAAACGCCGACAGTACTCACTGGGAGAAACGCCAAACGGCACCCATTTAGGATGCCGTTTGGTCGTACAACGAGGAGTATCAGTGGAGGCGCGGGGATTCGAACCCCGGTCCGAAGCAAGATTCACCACAGCGTCTACGTGCGTATCCTGTCGTTAAATGTCTCCAGCCGCGACCCGACAGGCCTGCTGCGACTGAATAAGGTTCCTAAATTTTCGCAACGCTGAGGAAACCACCCAACGCCACTATCCCGAATTTGCGATACCTCACCGGCGCGTCAGGAGCGCTCCAAGCGAGGCAGGTGCAGCAACCTACGAAAAACGCAGGTTACGCAGCCAGGGCCAAGTTGTTGTTGGCAGTTGTGATTCAATCCAAGCTTTTTACGAGGTATTGGAGCCCTCGGCACGCAGCTACAGCTTCACCAACCCCGTCGAAGCCGGTCGCCCCCGTTCTACAAATATAACTCTTATACCAGATCAATCACCACGCGGTTCCGCCCACCCCGCTTCGCGCTATACAACGCCCGGTCCGCCGCCGCGAACAGCTCGTCCCGCGTCCGCGCCCCTTCAGGGTACGACGACACCCCCGCCGAAATCGTGATCGGAATTTCACGCCCCTCGATGACGAACGGCGTCTCCGCGATCCGCTTTCGCAACCGCTCCGCCTGCTGGCTCGCCCCAGCCGCGCTCGTCTGCGGCAACACCAACGCCAGCTCCTCACCGCCATACCGCGCACAAAGATCGACCGTCCGCGTGGCGCTCTGGAGAATCTCCGCCAACCGGCGCAACACGACGTCACCCGTCTGGTGCCCGTACGTGTCGTTCACATGCTTGAAGTGATCGACGTCGATCACCACCAACGATCCCGATCCGCCAAACCGGTCCGTCTCCAGCACCAACTGCCCCAACCGCTCCTCGAACGCCGTCCGATTCGCCAATCCCGTCAATGGGTCCGTGCGTGCCATTTGGCTGATGTACTCGATCTCCCACACGGTCTCGAGCGCCGACGTCGCCAACAACCCGAGCAGCCGAAGCGTCTTGCCGTCCGTCGCGGTGATCTGTCCCGGCTGATCCCCCTCGATCACGATCGCCCCGATCACCCCTTCGATCCCACGCAGCGGAATGATCGCCAACGATCCCAGCGATCGCGGAATCTCACTCCCACCATACACGACGACCTTGTCGCCGCGTTCCTGCGCGTTCTCCATGACGATCGGGTAATCTCCCGCACACGCCGCCCCCGTCAAACTTTGCGCCAACACGGGCGCGCCAGCTTCGATCATGTGCCCACGCGTCGCGAACGCGACTTCCCCATCCCCAGTCGCTCCGTGACACCGAACGAGCGCGACTCGCTTCGCCCCCGTCATCGTCATCGCCGTTTCGCAGATGCGCTCGCCGAACTGCTCTTCGGTCCGACGGCTGTGCAGCAACGTCGACGCCTCCAACAATGCCGTCGTCTGTCGTTCAGCACGAAGCGCCAATTCCTGGCTCGACATCAATCGCAGGAGTGTCGATGCCTGCGCCGCGTAGCGCGGCAACCAACGCCGATAGAAGTCGCGCGCCGCGGTCAGTGGTCGATCGCCTGCCACGACAAGGATGTGCCCTTCCGGATCTTCGGGAAGCGCCGTCGCGACGAAGGTCGCCGGATCGCCGTCGCTGGAGATCGCGCCGGCTCCCTGTTGCGCGATCCAATCGAGAAACGCGCTCCGTTTGCCGTCCAGCACCGGAGCCACACCAGACACAGAAGAATACAGCGCGAGCCGATGCCCGGCTCCGCTGCTCCACACCGACGCGCTCTCCCCGCCGAGTTGTTCGCGAATGTCGGTCAACAACTCGGAAAGAGGGGTCGGCGTCATGGGAGAGCTCGGGCTACGCCGCCGCAGCGTGATCGGCAAACCGTTCGCGGTCGGCGAGATATCGCCCGAAAATCTCCTCGATCTGGGAGACCGACTCCACCGCGTAGAGCAACTTCCTGAGCTCCGCCGATCCCGGGAGTCCTTTCACATACCACCCTAAATGCTTCCGAAACTCGATCGCCGCCCCGCGCGGATCGACGTCGAACGTCTCCGCCATCCGCGCATGCTCGAGCGCGATCGCGAACCGCTCCTCGACCGGCGGCGCCGGCCGCTTGGGCCGCCCCTCCAACACGTCGCGCACTTGGTCGAAGATCCACGGCTGCCCGAACGAGCCACGCGCGATCATGATCCCCGCACATCCGGTCTGCTCATGCATCCGGATCGCGTCTTCCGCGCACTTGATGTCACCGTTGCCAATGACCGGGATATCGAGCGCCTCGACCACCGCCGCGATCTCGTCCCAGCGCGCACTCCCCGAGTACATCTGCGCCCGCGTCCGTGGATGCAGCGCCAGCATCTTGGCCCCCGCATCCTGGCACCGGAGCGCGATGGTGACCGGGTCCCGCATCTCCTCGCTCCACCCACTCCGGATCTTGACCGTCACCGGGAGCGACGTGCTCGCCGATACGGCCTTAATGACGTCCTGGACGAGCATCAGATCCTTGAGGCACCCTGACCCGCCGTTCCGTTTGACGACTTTCTTGACCGGGCACCCGAAGTTGATGTCGATGTACTCAGGCTGAAAGACGTCAGTCACGAGGGCGGCCGCCTCTCCCATCGCTTTGGGATCAGCTCCGAAGATCTGAACACCGATCGGACGTTCGTCCGCCCCAAATCGGAGCTTGGCCAAGGTCGCCTGGTTCTCGCGCCGGATCGCCTCCGCGGAGAGGAACTCGGTCACCACGACGTCGGCCCCAAAACGGCGGCAGAGACGCCGGAACGGCGACTCCGAGACCCCGGCCATCGGCGCGAGGAATAAGGGCGTATCAGAGCGAACGGAGAACGGGAAACCGGCCATGTCTCGGAAGCTAACAATCGTCAGAAATCGGGGCAACAATCGTTGCCACACCGTGATTTGACACGCGTTCCAGGGGGGACTACCTTGGACGGTTCACCACGGAACACTGCGTAGCACCCTGTACCATCGCTCTGACGCCCGCAATGGAATTACGAGAGTTCTTCTCCGAAGACGCCATCAAGCTCGAATTGGAATCGACCGCAAAGGATGACATCCTTCGCGAACTCATCTCCCTGCTGAAGCTCGACGACAAGTCCGAAGGGATGCTCTTCAAGATGCTCAAACGGCGAGAGAATCTGGGCTCCACCGGCATCGGACGCGGCATCGCCATCCCCCACTGTCGGTCGCTCGTCGTCAACAAGTTGCGCGTCGCCTTCGGCCGGAAATCCGGCGGCGTCGACTTCAAGGCGATCGACGAAAAGCCGGTCTACTTCTTCTTCCTCATCGTCGCGCCGCCGCTCGAAGTCTCCAACCAATATCTCCCCGTCCTCGGGAAAATTGCGCAGTTCAGCAAGGAAGCCGACGTGCCAGAGCGGCTCTTGTCGCTCACGGAGCCACGCCAGTTCCTGGCGCTGCTCGAAGAAAAAGGGGTGTAAAGAAGTCTACGATAGGAGTAAAAAAAGGGGCGCCGAAGCGCCCCTTTGTCGTTTCCATCACTCTGGAATTTCGCTATTCCCACTCGATCGTTGCGGGCGGCTTGGAGCTCACGTCGTAGACGACGCGGTTCACACCATCGACTTCGTTAATGATGCGATTGGAAATGCGCGCGAGCACGTCGTGCGGGAACGGGAACCAATCGGCGGTCATCCCATCAGTGCTCGTCACGGCACGCAGCCCCAACACGTTGTCATACGTCCGCTCGTCGCCCATGACGCCGACGCTCTGCACTGGCAAGAGAACGGCGAACGCCTGCCAGATGTCGTTATACAATCCCGCACCGCGAATCTCTTCGAGATAGATCGCATCAGCTTTGCGCAACACCTCGAGCTTGGCCGGCGTCACGTCGCTCAGAATCCGGATCGCGAGCCCGGGCCCCGGAAACGGATGCCGCCCCACCATCTCCTCAGGCAATCCCAACTCTCGGCCGACGTTCCGCACTTCGTCCTTGAACAGCTCACGCAGCGGCTCGATCAACGCGAACTTCATGTCGCTCTTGAGCCCGCCCACATTGTGATGCGTCTTGATCGTCACCGACGGCCCACCCGTGGGCGACGACGACTCGATCACGTCGGGATACAACGTCCCCTGCACCAGGAACTTCACGTTGTCCCCAACCGACGCCGACGCATCTTCGAAGACGTCGATGAAGGTGTGCCCGATGATCTTTCGTTTCTTCTCCGGATCGGTGACACCAGCCAACGCGGTGAGGAACCGCTCGGACGCATCGACGGTGACGAGATCGATGCCAAGATGCTGCCGGAAGGTGCGCTCGACTTGCTCGCGCTCGTGCAGCCGCAACAATCCAGTATCGACGAAGATGCAGGTGAGCTGATCTCCGATCGCCCGATGCACGAGCGCCGCGGCAACCGACGAATCGACGCCGCCGGACAGTCCGCAGATCACCCGCGCATCCCCAACCTGTGCGCGGATCTTCGTGACTTCCTGCTCCACGAACGTGCTCGGCGTCCAGCTCGCTTCGACCCAGCAGACGTTGAAGAGGAAGTTCGAGATGATATCCGTCCCACGCGGCGTATGCGCGACTTCGGGATGGAACTGCACGCCATGAATGGGACGCGTGGCATGGCGAAACGCGCTGACGGGATTCCCTGCACTGGTTGCAGTAACGACGTACCCTTCCGGCGGCGCTTCGATATGATCGCCGTGGCTCATCCACGCGGTCGTCTCTTCGCCGACGGAGAATCCGTCGAACAGTCCCTTCGACTCTTGCACGGTGAGCTCGCCACGTCCGTACTCACGCCGCCCGCCACGCTTCACGTCGCCGCCTTCGAGGTGCGCGATGAGCTGCATGCCGTAACAAATCCCGAGCACAGGCGCGATGTCGAACACCGCACGGTCGATGGTCGGCGCCTGATCGCCATACACCGAATTCGGGCCACCGCTGAGAATGATCCCCGCCGGATTCCACGCGCGGATCCATTCCAACGATCGCGTTGGTGGATGAATTTCGGAGTAGACTCGGGCCTCGCGCACGCGGCGGGCGATCAACTGCGTGTATTGCGAGCCAAAGTCGATGATCAGGATCCGGCTATCGGTCATGGACGTGTCATAGTTTGATGATCTCGACCCCCTTGGTCTCGAGATCGAGGAGAGCAGCGGTACACGAACCGTGCAACCATCCGCAGGCTTCGCCGGGATTCACGAGCAACGTGTTCCCGCGCGTTTTCATTTCCGCCTGATGCGAGCAGCCGTGAATCACGAAATGATGCTGCTCGATCGACCGCTGGTTGATTTCGCCGAGGTCGTGGACGATGAGGAACTGGTGGCCGGCGACTTCGAAGCTGTGAGGAGACTCGTACAACTCCGTCCCCATCCCCTGCGCCGCATACGCGCTCAACCCCGCCGGATCCCCGTCGTTACGGCCAAAGACGCCCAACAACGGGATGTTCGCGTCGTGAAACGGCGCGAGCGCGAACGGCGAGCAATAGTCGCCCGCATGCATGACGAGGCTCGCCCCGCCAGCCACCAATCGTTTGACCAATTCATCGATCGCCGGCAGGCGATCGTGCGTGTCGGCAATCAATCCGATGCGCATGACGCGTCACTCCATGTCGGGGTGAGATGCTCGAGCCGCACTAAATCCTGATACTGTTCCCGCGCGGTCACCACGGCATATCGTGGCCCGTCGACCAATACTTCGGCCGGACGCGGACGGGTGTTGTAATTGGACGCCATCACATATCCGTACGCGCCCGCACTGCGGACCGCTAAGAGGTCGCCCGCGGCGACGTTCCCGATCTCCCGGTCGAGACCGAAGAAATCGCCACTCTCACACACCGGACCGACGACGTCCGCGACGATGCGATCGTCCGTCGGCTCGACGCGCTCGATCGCGTGATACGCCTCGTACAACGCCGGCCGGATCAAATCGTTCATCCCGGCGTCGGTGATGACGATCTCCTTCCCACCGCTGTGCTTTCGATAGACGACACGGGTCAACAAGGTCCCGGCGTCGGCGACGAGGTAGCGTCCAGGCTCCATCAACAGCTGCAACCCACTCGCCGCCGCGATCGGCCGAATCGCCTCGGCGAACTCCTGCAGATCCGCGGGCTCATCATCGCCGTAGCTGACGGCGAGCCCACCGCCAATGTCCATGTACCGCAGCGTCGTCACCCCGTCACTCCGCACGGCGTTGCACAGCTCCAGCAGCTGCTGCGCGGTCTCCGCGTACGGGGCGGCACGCACGATCTGCGATCCGATGTGCGCCGCCATTCCAACCAGTGTCACCGAACGCATCGCGCGCATCGACCGCGCAACGTCCAACACCTGATCGTCAGGGATCCCGAACTTCATCCCATGCTCGCCAGTTCGGGTATACGGATGCGGCGTCTCGACCGACACGTCGGGATTCACGCGCAACGCAACCGGCGCGACCGCCCCCATCGACTCCGCCACGACGTTGAGCGTCTCGAGCTCGGCGATGGATTCGACGTTGATGGTCTTCACACCGGCACGGATCGCGGCTTCGAGCTCAGCAGGGGTCTTCCCGACTCCGCTGAACACGACGTCGGCTCCCGTAAAGCCAGCGTGTAACGCGCGCTGCAACTCCCCGCCCGACACGATGTCGACGCCCGCGCCCAATGAGCGTAGCAGCGAGAGAATCGCGAGGTTGGAGTTGGCTTTGACGCTGTAATGCAACCGCACGTCGACCCCAGCCAACGCGTTTGCCAACGCATTGTACTGCGCCTTGATCGTGGCGGCGCTATACACATAGCACGGCGTTCCAACCCGTTCCGCGATGGCCGGCAACGGAACGCCCTCACACGCGAGCGTTCCATTCGTGCGATGGTATCCGACAGCGCCAGCCATCGTCAATACGCCTTGGCCCACAACGCCTCACGGATCTGCCCCGACGCCCCGCATTTCAAGCACGTCGTCGGCGCCTCAGCGGACTGAAACTCCGGATCGGGAAGAACGCGGATCGTCGCCTTCGTCTCTTCCTTGACCGCGGCTTCACACTCCGCCGATCTACACCATCCGGCGTAGACGAATGCGCCATCCCCATCCATGATCTCGCGGAACGTGTCGTACGTGATTCCACCACGCACGCTGTTCTGCTCCCGCCGCTCACGCGCGACGGTCAACATGTCGGTCTGCATCGTCGACAAGAGATCGGCGATGTCCTCACCGATCGTATCGAGCGAATACGCCTTCTTCTCTTTCGTATCGCGACGCACGAGCATCGCGGTATTGGCATCGAGATCGCGCGGCCCGATTTCCATGCGAAGCGGAACCCCTTTGAGCTCCCACTCGTAGTACTTGGCGCCGGGCTTCATTCCGTCCCGATCATCGACATGGATGCGAAGCCGCGCGGGCTCACGCCGCTCCCACGACCCAAGCCGGTCACGAACGTTGCGAGCCGCCTCCAGCACACGGCTCCGCTCGTCATCCGACCGATAGATTGGCACGATCACGACTTCAACGGGGGCGAGCAACGGAGGAATCCGCAATCCGTTATCATCGCCATGCGTCATCACCAACCCGCCGATGAGCCGGGTGGAGACGCCCCAGCTCGTATTCCAGGCGTACTCGAGCCCGCCGGCTTCGCTCTGGAATTGCAGATCGAACGCCTTGGCAAAATTTTGCCCGAGGTTGTGCGACGTCCCGGCTTGCAGCGCTTTGTTGTCCTGCATCATCGCTTCGCACGAATACGTCCGCAGCGCACCGGCGAACTTCTCCGACTCGCTCTTCTGCCCGGTGATGACCGGCATCGCGATCCACCCTTCCATGAAGTCACGATACACACCCAACATGCGACGCGCTTCGGTCTCCGCTTCGGCTTCCGTCGCGTGCGCCGTGTGTCCTTCCTGCCACAAAAATTCGAGCGTCCGCAAGAACAGCCGGGTCCGCATTTCCCATCGCACGACGTTCGCCCACTGATTGATGAGCAACGGCAAATCGCGATAGCTCTGCACCCACTTGGCGAACATCGAATAGATGATCGTCTCCGACGTCGGACGAACGACGAGTGGCTCTTCCAGCTCTTTGCCACCGCCATGCGTGACGACCGCGGTCTCCGGCGCGAAGCCCTCGACGTGCTGCGCCTCCTTTCGCATGAAGCTTTCGGGGATGAACACCGGGAAATACGCATTCCGGTGCCCGGTCGCTTTGAACATGTCGTCCAATTGGCGCTGCATCCGCTCCCAGATCCCGTAGCCATTCGGCCGGATGACCATGCAACCACGCACCGGCGAGTAATCGGCCAGTTCGGCGCGCAAGACTAATTCATTGTACCAGGCACTGAAATCTTCGGCCCGGGTCGGCAATTTTTTATCGTCAGCCATCGTTCTTCGGATACACAACTATGTCGCGCGCACCCAACGCACGCGCGGCTTTCACTTGTTTGGCGTAACTCTGCGGACGGAGCGCGTATTCCACCGACGCCCCCGTCGCGCGGCGACGCGCCACTTCTTCCATGATCGACTCGATCGGCGTATCATCGTGCGCCGGCGCAACCCACACGTCGACGCCACCGTCGTCCGCTTTCAGCAGCCCTTTCGAACGCAGCAGCTCACCGAGCACGACGTCGCCCATCCCAAATCCGAGCGCCGGCAAATCGGCGTCGCCCAATGACGCGAGCAAATTGTCGTAGCGCCCACCACCACAGATGGCGCGAAATTCACCCGTGCGATCGAACAGCTCGAAGACGATCCCCGTGTAATACGCCAACCCACGCACGATCGACAGGTCGACGCGCACCCATGCGTCACCACCCGGCACGAGCGCTCGCACGTATCGAAGGTACCGCTCGAAATCGTCGACGTGCCGAAGCGCTTCGGCATCCGCCACGACGCTCCGAACGTCCGCCAACGTCGTCTGCGCGATGTCCAACACGCGCTCGGTCTGCGCTTCGGTCAAGGATACGCGCAACTTTTCCGCGGAGATCTCACGCGGTTGCCGGTCGATCTTGTCGATTACCGCAAAGACCGTCGCAAATGCGTCGTCCGCGATGCCCAATCCGCGCAGATACGCTTGCAAGACACGCCGATCGCTGACGCGAGCAACGACGTCGTTCTCGGTCAACCCGAACGCGCGTATGATGTCGATCGCGCAGGCAAGCAATTCCGCATCCGCGGTGACATCCGCTTCGCCGATGAGATCGACGTTGAGTTGGAAGTGCTCGCGAAGCCGCCCCTTCTGTTGGCGCTCGTACCGAAAGAGTTGCGGAATCGAGAACCACCGGACCGGCTTCCGCAACGCATTGGCGCGCGCGCCGACCATGCGCGCCACGGTCGGGGTCATCTCGGGACGCAGCGAAATCGCGCGCTCCCCTTTGTCGACAAAGTTGTAGAGCTGGCCGACGATCTCTTCCCCACTCTTCTTGGTATACAATTCGAGTGGCTCGAGCGGGGGCCCGTCGTATTCGACGAAGGCATACCGGCGCACCACCTCGCGCCACGTCCGCATGATGAACGCGCGCTCGGCGAACTGTTCAGGATAGAAATCGCGAAACCCTGGGAGAGCACGCTGTGCCATCGTCCAAACCTATCGGGTCAGGGCGCCCCATGCTACGGGATTCAGGCGCATCTGACCACGATGAAGACCAACTTATGAGCGATTGCTCCGAGGCGTTCCCCCAGGGGTGAGCGGATCGATCCCCAGAAGCTGCATCGCATCGCCGACGGTGTGGAACGACCCGGTCACGAGCTTGGTCCCAATGGTCTCCTGCGCGCGTTGCAGCGCGATCTCGAACTTCACGTCCAAATCCACCGGGATCTTCAACTTGTTCGCGTACATGGCTGCCGCCATGGGATCCCACGCACGTCCCGCCGGTGCCGTCGTCGGTTGCGTGATGATGAAACGGTTCACGACCGGCGCCAGCGCATCCAAAATCCCCTGCCAATCTTTGTCCTTCAACACGCCGATGACCGCCGTCAGCGGCTTCCGGAGCGGAAACGTCGCCAGCGACTCCGCCAACGCTCTCGCCCCACCCGCATTGTGCGCGACGTCGAACACCCAATCGCCGATCCGCTGGAACCGCCCTGGCAAATGGACCTGTTCCAACGCCTTGTTGGCATTCTTGGGCTCCACTCGATATTTCCCACCCGCCGTCCACACGGTGGCGAACGCGGTAAGGGTATTACGCGCCTGATACTCCCCCAGGAGTGGAGAGACGAACCGATGTTCTCCAGTGGGGGTCGACGCGTTGAACGCCGTTCCGGCCCCCGTCACCGACACGGACCAGCTCCGCCAATCGGTCCTGACCTGGACAATCGGCGTCGCCCCCCGCTGTTCGGCGCGGGCGCTCAGGATCTTCGCCAGGTCCGCCCGCGACTCACCAATGATGGCGGGACGGCCGAACTTGAAGATTCCCCCTTTCTCGCCCGCGATGTCCTGAAGCGTCGGCCCCAAATATTCGACGTGATCCAAACTAATGTTTGTGACCGTCGCCGCAATTGGCGTCACGACGTTCGTCGCGTCATGCTCGCCGCCCAACCCGGTTTCGATGACCGCGACATCGACCTTCTGCTCGGCGAAATACCAAAAGGCGAGCGCCGTCGTGATCTCGAAGAATGTCGCGCCCAGAACGGAGGCCGATCGCTCGACGTCCTTCAGAAAGGCGATGACGACCTCTTCCGGGATCGCGACGCCGTTGATGACGATCCGCTCCCGGAAATTCACCAGGTGTGGCGACGTATACCGCCCGACGCGAAGCCCCCGCGACCGAAGGAGCGCATCGATGGTCACGCAGACACTCCCCTTCCCGTTCGTTCCCGCGACGTGAAAGCAGGGGATTTTCTGATGCGGATCGCCGAGCGCCAGCAACAGCGCTTCGGTGCGACCTAATCCTGGTTTGATTTGACCAGCCGTCCGAGCAAATAGGGCGTCGAGCGCGGCCTGGTATTCACTTACGGGGACAGCCATCCGCTCGCGGCCGGCTTGCCGCTCATGTGTCGCAGCAACCGCCCCACCGTCGGCTTCAATTCGTGCCGCGGCACGACCTGATCGACGATCCCATGTTCCAGCAGGAATTCCGACGTCTGGAAGCCATCAGGAAGATCCTGCCCGATCGTCTGCTTGATGACGCGTGGCCCCGCGAATCCAATGACCGCTCCCGGTTCCGCGATGATCGCGTCGCCGAGCATCGCGAAGCTGGCGCTCACGCCACCCGTCGTCGGGTTGGTCAAGATGGAGACGTACGGCACTCGCCGCTCGGCCAGTTGCGACAACATCGCCGACGCCTTGGCCATTTGCATGAGGGAGAGCACCCCCTCCTGCATGCGCGCCCCTCCCGAAGACGAGATGATCACAAGTGGATGCTTCTTCTCAAGTGAACGCTGCCCCAACCGCGCGATTTTCTCTCCCACAACCGACCCCATCGATCCGCCCATGAACGCGAAGTCCATGACGCCGAGGTTGACGGGCATCCCGCCAAGCTGGCCGCTGAATGTGAGGATGGCGTCTCCCTCACCAGCCACCGTCGTCGCCTTCTTCAACCGCTGCGCATACTCTGGGAATCCGAGTGGGTCCGTCGACCGGATGTCGATCTCGGTTTCCTCCGCGGTCCCGTCGTCGAGTAGGATGTTCGCGTAGTCACTCGCCCGAATCCGCCGATGGTGGTTGCAGTTCGGACAAACGTTCAGGTTTCGAACGAACTTCTCGGTAATATCGGTATAGCCGCAGACCTCACATTTCTCCCAGGCGTCGGCCGGTATTTCGAGCCGTTCGCGCCGAGGAAGACGGGGTTTTTTCTCCTTCCGAAACCAAGCCATTCCCAAATGTGATGGCTTCCCGACAGGGGGGCAAGCCGACCAGCCGGTTTTGTGGGCTGCGCCCCACAGTTGTAGCTCCCTCCCCTCATAAACAGACGATTTTCGGCTCGTTTAGTCGGTTACTCCCTGGGAAAACGGCACAATTCGTGTGGCCCGGCGATTGCCCTTGTACTCGGCGAAGTTCATTTCATCCCGAGTACAGGTTCCTAATTCATGCGAAGCCTCTTAATTGGTAGTTCATTGGTCGTGGTCGCCGCGGTGTCACTCCCGGCGCAATCGTCCCAAAGCACGGATCCTGTCCCGCAGACCGGGGGGGTCGAGCACCTTCCATGGTTCATCGGCGGGGGACTCCTGACAGGCGCGGCGCTCTTCGAAGCGCTGACTCACGGACACCACTCGTATTCCTCCAACGGCTTCACAGCGCCATCCGACCCATCCAAGCCATCCACGCCCCCTTCCAACTCCGGAACCTCGGGGAACAACACCGGTGGAAGCGGAAACAACAATCCGCCGTCCAATCCGGGGGATAACAACCCTGGGAACAACAACCCTGGCAACAACAACCCTGGGAACAACAACCCTGGGAACAACAACCCTGGGAACAACAACCCTGGGAACAACAACCCCGGGAACAACAACCCCGGGAACAACAACCCCGGGAACAACAACCCCGGGAACAACAACCCCGGGAACAACAATCCAGGCACGGATAACACGAACCCATCTGGAAATCAGTCGACGACCAATCTGCCGCCGGGACTGAATAATCCCGACGCCCCTGTGACGACAACCCCGGAGCCGGGGACGTTGACCTTGGTTGCGACCGGTATTGCTGGACTCGGCGCTCTTCGGCGTCGTCGTTCGAGCCGGTAACGATATTCGCTGCGTCTGACGCAGCACACGGACATAACAAGGAGTCCCTGCGGTCGTTGGCCGTGGGGGCTTTCTTGTTTGCAGGATCGCAGCTAGATGCTTTTTACGGCGAGACGGCGTCGCTCGCCTGGAGGGCTGTCTTGACCGCCTGTGCCGAAGCCTCGGTAAATCCCGGCAGCGCGGCAATGGCGTCGATCGACGCGTCACGCACTCCCTGCACACTTCCAAATGCTTGAATGAGCTGCCGGCGTTTGACCGGACCGACTCCAGGAATCGACAGCAGCTCCGACGTCACTGTGCGCATCGTGCGTCGCTTCCGGTTGAACGTCACGGCGAAACGATGCGCTTCATCGCGCGCCTGCTGAAGCAACCGCAACGCTGGTGAACGCCGTGACAATCGGAGTGGCTCCGCGCGTCCCCAAATGAAGATTTCCTCGTCGCGTTTGGCCAAACTGATGAGTGGCTGCTCTCCCAAGTTCGATTCTGCCAGCGCTTGATGCGCGGCGCCGAGCTGCCCTTTCCCACCGTCGATCACGATCAGATCGGGAAGTGGCTTCTCCTCCTGCAGACGACGCGTCACGTAGCGCGACACGACCTCGTGCATCGAGGCGAAATCATCGGTGCCGACGACGGTCTTCACCTTGAACTTCCGATATTCGGCGCGTTTGGGACGACCATTCTCGAACCAGACACACGATCCTACGGTATCGGTCCCCTGTGTGGTGGAGATGTCGAAGCACACGAGCGATCGCGGGAGTTTCTGTAAACCGAGCTCCCGTCCCAACTCGTACACCGGATCGGCGGCACGTTCGTCAGCCTCCAAGCTGGCGAGCTTGAACTCTTCCATGAGATGCCGCGCATTCTGCTCGGCCAAATCGACGAGCTCGCGTCGCGGCCCGCGCATCGGGACCGCGACGCGAGCCCCGGAACCGAGTGACGCTTCGAGCAGCTCACGATCCGGAAAGTCGAACGGCACGAGAAGCTCGTCGGCCCGCTCCGCCATCGACACGTAGGAGCCGGCAAGAAAGACGCTCAGGATCGTTGCGTCCTCTTCTCCGTCCAAGTTCTCGAGAAAGCGATGCTCGCGCACGAGCAGCTTGCCGTTTCGGATCTTGAGAATCACGACGACCGCATCGTCACCATCGCGAGCATATCCGACGACGTCCCGGTCCCCTCCCTCCACCTGCAAGACGATCGTCGGCTCTTCCATCCGCTCCAGATGCTTGAGCACGTCGCGTAGTTCGGCAGCCCGCTCGAAATCGAGCGCTTCTGATGCGTCCTGCATCCGCGCCTTCACGCGGCGGATGACTTCGTCCGAACGTCCGGACAGAAAGAGGAGCACCTCGTCGATCATCGCCGCGTAGTCTTCCTGCGACTGCGCGAGAATGCACGGCGCCTTACACCGTTTGATGAAATAATCCAGACACGGCCGCTCGGGCATCTCCCGCGGCATGTCGTAGTTGCACGACCGCACGGTGAAGATCCGTTTGACGACGTTGAGCGACCGCCGCATCGCCCCGACGTCCGTATATGGCCCGAAATAGCGTGCGCCATCGTTGCGGACGAGCCGAGTGACGAAGACGCGCGGATACGGTTCGTTGATGGTGACTTTGATGTACGGATACGACTTGTCATCGCGCAGCGCGATGTTGAACTTCGGGCGATACTCCTTGATCAGATTCGCTTCGAGGATCAACGCATGTGCTTCGGTCGGGACGACGATCGTCTCGAGGTCGGCGATCTGCCGGACCAAATGCTGCGTTTTGACGCTGAACGGATGATCGCTCGCGAAATAACTTCGAACGCGTGAGCGAAGCCGCTTTGCCTTGCCGACATACAGAATGTCCCCCGCGGCATTCTTCCACAGATAGACGCCAGGATCGTCTGGGAGATGCGCGAGTTTCTGTGCGACGGCCTCAGGAACGTACGGCATGCTGAATGATACCCTAAAGCAGCGCCGGAGGTTACCCCGCGACTTTCCTGCGGATGCGACCGATCAACAGTGTACTTTCAGGCACACGCAAGGCGACGCTCAGCCCCAGGTAAATGATCCCGTACACGGGAAGGACGATGAGCGCGACATAGGCTGGACGCAACGGCGGCAAATGCCGCTTGACCTCCCACGCGATTCCCGCGGCCGGAAGTGCGGCGAGCCAGAGCATGACGACGTACGACGGAATCAGCCCTGTTCGCCCGATCTTCCGGGTCAATCCGCGGCGCAGCAAAATGAATTCGATCCACCCCGCGACCCCAGCGGACGCAGCGAGCCCCACCGCACCGTACTTGAGGTCGACGCCGAGCCACACGGGAACTTTGAGCGCGCAAATGTATCCCAATACGGTAGTCAATGCGATCCGAAGAATCGCGAATCGCATTGGCGTCCGTGAGTCGCGGAGCGCGAAATACGTCGAGCTGTCCAATCGTCCCAACGTAGACGCGAGAAGTCCGACAGTCGATCCCGCGAGAATGTACCAAACGTAGACGGTGTCGGCCGCTTTGAATCGCCCCGTTTGGAGAATGCCGCCGATGATGACGTCGCCAAGCGCCAGGAACGCGACGACCGACGGAACGATGTAGAACGCGATCCGCGCCATCCCCGCGTTGAGACGATCGCGTAACTTCGCATGGACGGTTCCTTGATCACCGGTGACCGACGCCATCGCCGGCAATTCGGCGGCGGTGACGGCCATGCCGAAGAGACTCCCCGGAAGCATGTACAGTGTCTGTGCGTATGACAGTCCAGACACCGCCGTCGATGCCGCCGCACCTAAGGCGCCAGCGATCATGAGATCGATGTACGTACTGAGCTGCACCACCCCGCGACTCATGAACGCCGGAAGGAAATTTCGGAACACTCGGCGCACCGCCTCGTGCTTGTACTCCACCGTGCGTCGCAGCCGCCCCGACAGCCGGATCACCGCCGGAAGTTGCACCGCGAATTGCGCCGCGCTCCCAACGATCGACGCCCACGCCAAAATGACCGCCAGCCTGGCGGGCGTGTGCGACGGGCCGTAATAGACCAATGCACCGATCATCGCCGCATTCCACGCGAGCGGCGCACTGTACGACATCAGGAACTTGCGATGGCTGTTCAGCACCCCCAAGCACCACGCCGAGCACACGAGCAACGCGGCGCCGGGGAACAGAATCTGGACGAGCTCGATCGTCAACGGACGCAGCTCGGGAGGAAACCCACTGGCGAAGATGTCGACCAACAACGGCGCGGAAAACACACCAATGACGACGATGATCGCCGACACGAGCGCCAACGCGGCACCGACGGCGACGGCGACTTCGTCCGCTTCGTCTTGCCGGCCGCTCGCTAACAGTGCCGCGTATTCGGGGATGAACGACGCGGAAAGGACGCCTTCACCGAACAAATTCTGCAGGACGTTCGGAATGCGAAAGGCGGCCTGAAATGCGCCAGCAATCGCGGAATTACCAAAGAAATGCGCGAAGACGCTTTGCCGAAACAGCCCGGCGATACGACTGAGCAGAATCCCCGCGCCGACGAGAAATGCGGCACGGCCGGTCCGCTCCTCCACCCTGTGTTTTGTCTCAGCCATTCCCGACGAGTGACTCCGCATGCGTTGCAGCCGCGCTGAGCATGGCGTCACCAACGGCGGTACCGTACCGTGCCAGGAACGGAAGCATGTTGAGCGCACGCTCCTGCGAGACACCGTTCGGGAAGAGCGACGCGCGCGCGACGGCAACGTCATGAAGACGATCGGTCCCCGCTCGTTTGACCGCGGCGGCGAATCGCCGCTCGAGACGGTCGATGCGATACTCGACTTGCGAGGCGAATCCGTCGACGACCTTCCCCGGCGATGCACCGGTGCCGTCGGTGGCTCGCAGTTGATCGGCGTGGAGACGAAGCGCCGCACGCAGCCCGCTCACCCCTTCTCGAATCGACGCCGGCAGCTCTTCACGCGCGATACGTCCTTCCACGGCGTGCGGATCACGGAAGTCTTCAGGCCTCGCGCCGATCGCATCCAGAATCTCGCGCACGTGTGGCTCGATGATCATTGCCGACCAACGCGGAACGACGCGTGGACGAGACATTCCCAAGGCATCAGCCACGGCGGAGACTTGCGCGAAATACGCATACTCCGCTGGACCAGCAACGTATGCAACCGTCGGCAGAATTTGGCGCTCGACGACAGGCCGCAACAACACGTTCGGCGCTATCTCTTCGGCCGATGCGGACTCCAGCACCGCTGTCGCCTGTTTCAAAGCGACCCGAGCGCGCTTCCCCTCCGCCGTCGCGAAGACGAGCGACAAATTCGGGACCGGTTGCACCTGAACTTTGTATCCCGCCTTTTCGATCGCCGAGCTTCGTTCCGCCAACGCTTGCCGAATGTCGGTGGCGTGACGCAAGGCGCTCCGTACGATCTCTTCGGACGCGCTCCGCACCGATGGATGCGACGCGTCGAGAACGGCCATTCCCAAGGGCTCCAAGAGCGTGCGAAGCAACGTGACATAGGCTCCGCCCACCGTTTGCTCCGGCACGTACGCCGCACGAGCGGTGAGCAGCGGCGTCGTGTCCATTGCCGATCCAGCGGCGGCGGCAAGCTGCGCATACAGTTCCGATACGTCGCCAAGGGGTGTAAACGCCATCGAGGCGCCCGTCCGCTCCGGCTCGGGCATCCGAAGGATGCGCGCCTCCGCGCCATGCGCGACGACGGTGTAGCTCGCCTCTGCGAAGTCGGCGTCATCCGTGGCAGCCCAAAAGACAGGGGCTGCTGGAACACCAGTCTCACGCTCGATCGTGTCGGCCAACGCGATCGCGCTGAACGCTTTGGACCAGGTGTAGAGCGGCCCTCCGAATAATCCCGGCTGCTGTCCTGTCGTGACGACGACGCCACCCTGCTCCACGACGCGCTGGAGGCGTTCCGCTGCATGCCCATGGGCTTGCAGCGCATCGCGAAGCGCCGCGAACCATTGGCGCCCCGCAAATTCACGCTGCACGGTGGCCGCGGCGTCACGCCACGCGTCGCTCGACCGTAGTGGCGGCAAATACCACCCATCGGGGACAGTTCCCTCGAGTGCGGCACGCGTGAGCGCACCGCCACCGAAGTCTCGCGTCACGACCTCTGGGGCAACAGCCACGGAGCTCGACGTCATGTGCGCTCCGCAAAAAAGATCACGCGGGGCGAATCCGGCGTGAGTGCGCTTCGATCGTAGTCCCCGAACTCGTGCCGCACCACGAAGCCGCTCGATGCAATCATGTCTCGTAAGTTGTCCGGCGTATACAGCCGGACGCGTTCCTGATACTCCCGATCGCAGTGATCGGCAGAAATGTTTTTTTCGACGTACCGATCGTCCGCGGAGATCGAGCGCCGTTGCCAGATACGCCGTCCATCGACGACATGTTCGTCGAACGGGACGAGCGTCCGGCGCACTTCATCGGCGTTCAAATAATCCAACACGAACGTTCCGCCACTTTTGGTGACGCGCGCGACTTCCCGAATCACCTCGAGATGCTCGGCGTCGGTCGCGAAATATCCGAAGCTCGTGAAGAGGTTGACGACGAGCCCGAATGTCCCCGGTGCAAAGGGGAGCACCCGCATGTCGCCGCGCACGTAGGGATCGTCAGGATCTTCCTCGTGCGCCAACTGGAGCAACGTCGCCGACAGGTCGAGCCCGACGGTCCACCCCCACTCCCAGAGTGCGCGCGAGTGCCGTCCCGATCCACAAGCGAGATCGAGAATGGGCGCGGGAAACTGCGCCCCGCCGATCTGGGCCCGGATCATCGAGACCGCTTCGCGGGCATCAGCGTCGTCCCGGTGCGGATAGAGCTCCAAATACTCTTTTCCGAACCATCGGGTAAACCAATCGGTCATTTGTGGTAGGGCTCCCCACGGACAATGGTCCCAGCCCGGTACAATTGCTCCGCCAACATGAGGCGGGCCAATTCATGAGGAAAGGTCATCGGAGATAACGATAACCGAATTTGGGCCTCATCTCGGAGGGCTGACGCCAATCCATGCGCCCCCCCAATGAGGAACGCCACGTCCCGCGCCTGTTCCCGCTGGCGCCGAAGCCAGTCGGCGAGCGCTTCTGAGCTCCACCGCTCCCCTTCGGCGGTACACGCCACGAGGGTCGCACCAGCCGGGACTCGTTCGCGCAGGCGTCCCGCCTCCCGGTCCATGACGACCGTTGGCGATGTTCCGCCTCCTCCCCGTTCCTCACGGACCTCAACGACGCCGAGCGGCCAATACCGCGCCGCTCGGGTCTCATATTCGTGAATCGCCGCGTCGAGCATCCCTTCCTTGGGACGCCCGACCGCGGCGACGATGACACGCATCCCTTGAGGATCCTACGGGATTACGAGTAAATCCCGCGCAACCGATGGACCGTCGCCACTCGGCTGATCGACACCATGTATGCGGCGGTGCGCATGTTGACTTTGTGTTGTTTGGACAACGTCAACACATCCTGGAACGACCGGCGCATGATCTCCGTCAACCGCTCGTTGACCGTCGTCTCAGACCAGAAGTATCCACCGCGGTCCTGCACCCACTCGAAGTACGACACCGTGACACCGCCCGCGTTGGCGAGAATGTCGGGGATGACGAAAATCCCCTTCTCGTCCAAGATGGCGTCGGCCGCGGCCGTGGTCGGACCATTGGCCCCTTCGCACACGACCTTGGCGCGGATTTCCGGCGCGTTCTTCGTCGTGATGACGTTCTCGAGCGCGGCCGGCACCAGCACGTCTACATCCATGGTCAACAATTCGTGCGCCGAGATGACGTCGGCCTTCGGATAGCCATCGAGCGAACGATTCTTCTTGACGTATTCGACCGCATCGTCGATGTCGATCCCGTTCGGGTTGTGCAGCGAAACGGCCTTGTCGCCGATCGCAACAATCTTGCACCCTTCACGCTGCATCAACTGCGCGGCGATCGATCCGACGTTGCCGAATCCTTGCACCGCGACGGTGCAGTTCTTCATCGACATGCCGAGGTGTTCGAGCGCTTCCTTCGTCACGATCATGCAGCCGCGGCCCGTCGCTTCACGACGTCCGAGCGACCCGCCCATTTCGACCGGTTTCCCGGTCACGACGGCCGTCGTCGTATGGCCGACGTGCATCGAGTACGTATCCATGACCCACGCCATGACGCGCTCGTTCGTGTTTACGTCTGGCGCAGGAACGTCAGAATCCGGACCGAGGGTCTGAATAATTCCGGAGGTGTACCGGCGCGTCAGCCGCTCGAGCTCGCCGACACTCATCTTGAGCGGATCGCACACGACGCCGCCCTTCCCACCGCCGAACGGAATGTTCACGACGGCGCACTTCCACGTCATCCACGCCGCGAGGGCTTTGACTTCTTCCAGCGTGACGTTGAGATCGAACCGGATCCCGCCTTTGGCCGGTCCACGCGATGTATTGTAGAGCACCCGATGCCCCGTGAACACTTCCACTTCGCCGTTGTCCAACACGACGGGGCACGATACGGTGATGGTTTTTTCGGGGTTACGGAGAATCTTGTAAATGCCTGGCTCGAGATCGAGCAATTCGGCCGCTCGGTCGAAGCGCGACATCATCGCTTCGAAAGGATTCTCCTCATTGAGGAAACGGTCCTTGTCCGGCCGGACGATTTTGTGGGTGGGGAGGCGAAGATCGGTACCCATAACTGGGGGTTGAGGTGTCAAGGGAACACCAACTCATGAGAGCGGTGTCGATGAGCGCGGGATTGGCGCCCACCACCAGAGACTGAGAAACATACCATAGGGGCGCCCCTTTGGGAGGCCACACTCGGGTGAGCTTCACAGCGTCCTTCAGTGTGGTCACAATATATTTGTGACCACTCGCGAGCGCCGCCAGCCGAGTGACGTCCGAGCGCGTGTACTGATGATGATCCGGGAACGCCACCGGCGTCACGACCGCGCCAGCGCCCCGGACTTGTGCAAAAAAAGGTCCCGGATCACCGACCCCAGCGACGGCGAGGACCCGCTCGTCACGGACGTCGGTGACGGGGACTGAAATCGCGTCGTCGTGCACCGCCACGAGCCGGTCGAGCCGGAGATCGACGCTGGCCATGGGGACGTTCGGCGCGGCGGCCGCGACGTCGCACATGACATCCTGGAGCCGAGCATCAGACGCTGACTTTCGCGTCACGATAATGAGCGACGCTCGGCGCAACGACGACATCGGTTCGCGCAAGGAGCCGGCTGGGAGCACCTGTTCGTCCCGGCGCCACCGCTCGGAGCTCACCAAGACAATGTCGATCGCCCGCCCCGCTCGCCGGTGTTGAAACGCATCGTCCAACACGACGACGTCGGCGCCCAGTGTCACCGCTTCCGCGATCCCGGCGACACGATCGGCACGCGTGATCACGGGAATGCCGGGATTGAGCAATCGATGCACCGCGGGCTCGTCGTCCCCATACCCTCGCATGACGAGCGCCGGATGCCGGCCGGCCGCCGCCAACCGTTGCACGAGATACGCGGCGACAGGGGTCTTCCCCGTCCCGCCGACCGAGAGGTTTCCGACACTGATCGTGGGGACGGGCGGCTGAATCGTCCGAAACACGCCTCGGTCGTACAACGCGTTTCGTCCACGAACGACGGTCTCGAACACGAGCGACGCTGGCCACAGCGCTCCCCGTATGAGGCGCGGGACTGCGCCCTCAGAAAACCAGACGTTCTCGATACTCATCGAACGTCTGCCGTGCGCCCGTAGGTTTGCGCGCGAGCTTCGGTGTCGTGCATCAGCGCACGAAAACGCTCCGCTTGCTGTGCCGCATCACGCGCATCGTTCGCGGCAACCGGCGTCGGATCACTGTACGCAATGACGACGCGCGCGAAGGGCTTGGGAATGAGAAACGCATCCCAACTTTTGAGCCGCCATGCGCGCGACGCCGCGACACCAACGGCGACGACAGGCGCACCAGCACGTTGTGCCGCCACCAATGTCCCCGGCGCAAACGAATGCGCGGGCCCACGCGGACCGTCGGGGGTGACGCCGATGGGAATCCCCCCTTCGAGGGTCCGTACCATCGAGACGAGTGCCCGTGCGGCGCCGCGGCTGGTCGACCCACGAACTGTGCGCAATCCAAACCGTTCGATGATCTGCGCGATCAACTCACCGTCTCGGTGCTCGCTGATCAGGATCGCGACTCCTTCCCCCGCATGCTGCCGAATTAACGGAAGCATCTGCCCATGCCAAAAGGCGAAGACGTACACGTCGCCACGGGCTCGGTGCGCCACCCACCCACCATCGTTCAGCACCCGGACGCGCCACGTCGCCGACAATAGGCGAATGAGCACGGGCGCGACGCGCACGAGCAGCCATTGCCCTCGTGACAGCTCGCCGCGCCGCTCGTCGGTCACCGCGCCGGTCCCGGTTCCGGTCCCGCCACGTCGGAAATCATCGCGGCCGTTCGCGCTGACGCACCCGGTGTCCCCAACTTCGATCGGACCTCTTCCAGTCCATCGCACATGACGCGCCGGTACTCGGGATCGCCAAGGAGTCGTTCCAATTCATCGGCGATCGCGGTTGGTGCCAGCGCATCTTGGATGAATTCCCGCACGACCTGCCGCCCCGCAACGACGTTGACGAGCGCGATGTACGGAATCTTCACGACGCGTTTCGCGATCTGATACGACAGCCCACCCGTCCGATATCCCACCGCCATGGGACACCCGGAAATTGCCGCTTCGAGCGTCGTCGTCCCACTTTTACACAGCCCTACATCCGCCGCGCGCAAGACGTCGAACGACGCATTCGAGACGATCTGATACGGACACCGCGCGCGATCGACTTTGACGGTCGGCGCGGCACTCACGACGACGCGCAGTCCAGAACGGCGCTGCTCCAAGAGTCGCGCGGTCGCCACGAAATCGTCCAGATGCCGCGCGAGCTCCTGCTCCCGGCTTCCAGGAAACAAGACGAGGACTTCGCCGTCCTCAGGTAATCCTAGACGTCGCCGAGCTTCCGCTTTGGACGGAAGTTGTGTTGCACGATCGAGTAGCGGATGTCCAACAAAGGTCGCATCGATCCCGTGCCCGCGCAGGAGCGCTTCCTCGAACGGCAGGATCACCGCCGCACGACGAATGACGCGTGCCATCTGTAGTAAGCGCTTGGCACCCCACGCCCACACTTGCGGCGTGACGTAATACACGACGGGAATACCCGCGTCGTGCGCCGCGGCCGCGACTTTGAGATTGAACCCCGGATAGTCGATCAAAACAACCGCGGCGACATTCCCCGCGTCGAAGCGCGCACGAATGCGCCGGAGCAGTGCGGCGTGTTTGGGGATGTGTTTCAACACTTCCACGAACCCCATGACGGCGAGCTCGCGATAGTCTTGGAAAATCTCCACGCCCGCATCGCGCATGTGATTTCCCCCAATCCCAACCAATCGTAAATCCGGGCGATGCCGAGCCAACTCGGCCGCAACAGCGCCTGCGTGCAAGTCGCCGGACGCTTCGCCGGCGACGAACAAGATGTCAGCCACCGCGGTTACGCACGCAGCGCCGGGATCGTCCGATCGATCTCGGCGACGATCCGTAATGCCACCTGCAACGCGCGCCGTCCATCTTCACCAGTGACAGTGACGGGTGCATCGCCACGGATCGCCCCCGCGAAGCTCTCGAACTCGAGACGCAACGGTTCCCCTTCGGGCGCATCCAACACGATTCGATCGACGAATTCCGCGAGGTCTGGAACGCCGCCACTCGCGAGTCGCGTGAGATCGGGCGCCCCTTTGAGCCGGAAGAATTCCCCCGTCCCCGCCCCCAGGTCGAGCGACAAATATCCGCTCGGCTGAAAAATTCGAACTTTCCGCACACGCTCGCGCGAAATCCGGCTCGCGGTGATGTTCGCGACCGCTCCCGACGTAAAGGTGACACGCGCATTGGCGATGTCGACCATCGGCGTCAACACAGGAACACCCACCGCCGCAATGTCGTCCGCGCCAGCACCGACCAACGTCAACATCAAGTCGATGTCGTGGATCATCAGGTCGAGCACGACCGCGACGTCCGAACCACGAACGCTGAACGGCGCGAGCCGGTCACTCTCGAGGAATTTCGGCTCCCGGACGTATGGTAACGCCGCACGCACGGCCCGATTGAATCGCTCGACGTGCCCCGTCTGCACCAATGCACCCGTGCGTGCCGCGATCTCCAACAACTCGTCGGCCTGCTCGACGGTGGTCGTGATCGGTTTCTCGATCATGACGTGCTTGCCCCGCTCGAGCGCCGCCTTCGCGACTTCGAAGTGCGCCGGTGTCGGCACGACGATGGTCAGCGCATCGACTTGATCGAGAAGATTCTCGAGAGTGTCGAACGCGGGAACTTGCAGCTCGCTCGACACCTGTGCGGCCCGCTCGATCCGCTGATCGGTGAAGCCGATCAGCTCGAACTCGGGCATGTCGCGCAAAATGCGAACGTGATGATACCCGAGACTCCCCGCCCCGGCGACTCCGATGCGCGGCGCCATTTAGATCGCGACCCCGCGTTGGCTTTGCTCCAGGAATTCGACGAGCTGCCGAACTTCCGGAAGCGGTTCGACTTCCGCGTTCACCTGTTCGATCGCCTGCGTCACGTTAAGCTCCGACCGGAAGAACAGCCGATACGCGCGCTTGAGCTCCCGCAACGTATCTTCGGAGAAGCCCGCTCGCTGCAACCCGATCGTGTTCAGTCCGTACAGCTTCATCGGGTTACCCACCGCCTTGATGAACGGCGGAACGTCTTTCGACACCCGCGAGCATCCGCCCACGAACGAAAAACTCCCGATCCGCGTGAACTGGTGTACTGCCGTAACACCCGAGATCGTCGCGCGCGACTCCACAGTCACGTGTCCAGCCAACTGTACCGCGTTCGCCAGGATCACCCCGTCGCCGACATGACAATCATGCGCAAGATGCACGTACGACATGATGAAGCAGCCGCGCCCAACCGTCGTCTTGAACGACTGTGACGTCCCACGATTGATGGTCGAGTACTCACGGATGACGGTATTGTCACCGATCTCGACAGTCGTCCGCTCGCCTTTGAACTTCAAATCCTGTGGATCGCCGCCGAGCACGGTTCCGATGCCGATCTTGACGTTGTTGCCGAGGATGACGTACCGCTCCAGCGTCGCACGAGGGGCGATGACGCAATTGTCGCCGATGACGCAATCGTCACCGATGATGCTGAATGCCCCGACCTCGACGTTCGTGCCGAACTGAGCTGACGGGGACACGATCGCCGTCGGATGAATCTTCGTTCCGCTCATTTATCTCGCACCATCGCCGCCATATCCGCTTCGGCAGCCAATTCACCATCCACCTTTGCCACACCGCGCATCTTGCATACCGGCCCGCGGATTTGCACCACTTCGAGCTCGAACCGGAGTTGATCGCCCGGTTTGACCGGCCGGCGCCACCGGACGTTATCGAGCGCGATGAAGTAGACGACTTTGCTATCCGGATCGTCGACCGATCCGAGCAACAGCATTCCACCAACCTGCGCCATCGCCTCGATGATGAGCACTCCGGGCATCACCGGGTGTCCCGGGAAATGCCCTTGGAAGAACGGTTCGTTGATGGTGACGTTCTTGATCCCCACCACCCGCTTCCGTTCTTCGATCTCCAGAATGCGGTCGACCAGAAGGAATGGATAGCGGTGCGGCAGCACCTTCATGATCTCTTCGATCTGCATCTCTTTTGACATCGGCTTCTCCTTGAGCGTTCTCTGCCCCGCCCGCACCATCTCCCGAACGAGCGTGACAGTGCCACGATGACTCGGCTTCACGGCGACGATCCGCGCTTTGACGCGCGCCCCGGCCAGTGCCAAGTCTCCCACACAATCGAGCGCCTTATGGCGAACGAATTCATCATCCCAGCGGAGCGCGTTGTCGACGATCCCTGCGTCGTCGAGCACCACTGCATTCTGCGTCGACGCCCCCTGAATCAACCCTTTTGCACGAAGTGCATCCACCTCAGCGACGAACCCGAACGTGCGCGCCGACGCCAGCTGATCGCGATAGGCCGGCGGCGTTACGGTGTATTCACCACGCTGGCGCCCAATCACGGGATGCGGGAAATCGATCGTTACGTCGAGTGACAACTCATCGGCGGGATAAGCTTCGTAAACAGAAGCGCCATCGATGATGCGCACCGGCTCCGACAAGACGAGATATTCCGGCGTCCCCTCGGTCGAGACGATTCCAGCCGCGGTCAATGCATCGTAAAACTGGACGGAGCTTCCATCCAGAATCGGCGGCTCCGGACCATCCATCGCGATGTAGAGATCGTCGATATGCAACGCCGCGATCGCGGACAATACATGCTCGACCGTATGAATGGCCGATTCGCCACTCCCGATCTGCGTCCGCCGCTCCGACGCGGTGACCTCATTCACCAACGCTGGAATTTCCGGTGCGCCAGGAAGATCGGTGCGCCGAAAGACCAACCCAGTCCCCGCAGGCGCCGGGAGAAATGTCAACGAACACGGTCGTCCGAGATGGAGGCCGACGCCATCCACTGTCACCGCGTTCTCGATCGTCTGGCGCGTCACCCGTTCCCTCGATTCGACTCGCGGGAATTCGCTTCTCGCTCGCGTACGAGCTGCTCCAACACCCGGATCATACCGGGGAGCTTGAACAACGCCCCCGATGCCCGCAACGATTCCCGATGCGGACGCGCTGGATACCCGGACCATGTCTGGCCCGCGGGAATGTCTCCAAAGACCCCCGCCTGTGCGGCAAGACGCGCTCCCGCGCCGACTTCGAGGTGCCCACTCACTCCGACTTGTCCCGCGAGAATGGCGCCGTCGCCAATGTGCACCGACCCGGCGACACCGACTTGCGCCATCAAGAGGCAGAGACGCCCGATCCGAACGTTGTGTGCGATGTGCACGAGATTGTCGATCTTGGTCCCATCGCCGAT
>Ga0105241_10000152_pt1 | contig 49723 bp, 31 predicted proteins | sample KBSC64metaG_FD_80422 | JGI IMG/M metagenome (GOLD analysis project Ga0105241, IMG submission 80422) | Corn rhizosphere microbial communities from Kellogg Biological Station, Michigan, USA - KBS C6-4 metaG | ecosystem: Host-associated > Plants > Roots > Rhizosphere > Soil | place: Michigan, USA... | reverse complement strand
TGGCGCACGACACGTTGGCCAAGCTCGCCCGCGCGCGTGACAGCGTGCCCATGTGGGAGGACGAATTGCACGCCGCTCTCACCGCCGCGGCCGCACTCACCGGCGAGCGTCAGAAGGAATATGCGTCGGCGTCGCCGACGTTCTACGCCGGGTTGGCGGAGCTCAAGGAGCGCCAAGGGGATTTCGCGGGGATGGCCGCGCTGCTCACCACGATGGGCGACAAAATTCGCGGGATCCCATCCGATGGATCGCCGCCGCCGATGCCGGCAGACTACGTGGGGCTGCTTGGCAAGCCGGCGCCACCGGTGCAGGCGACGCTGTGGGCCAACAGCGGTCCGGCCGGCCCTGTGCGCCCGATCCCCGGCAAACCCACGCTACTGGTGTTTACGACGCCCAATTGCGGGGATAACTGTTATGTCCAGCACGCGATCGTCCGCCGGTTGGCAGCCAAGTACGGTCCCCGCGGGCTCAATATCACGTACATCGTGAGTACGAGTGGGTACTACCGAAATCAGCTCGTCACGCCCGATACCGAGATGGTCAAGATCACCGCGTATTACCTGACCGACCTGAAACTCCCCGTCACCGTCGCGGTCTGGAACACGGTCTTTACGGGAACGCGGGACGACGGCCGCGTGCTCGCGCAACCGGCGCCGAATGCGGTTGCCTATGGAGGGGACGGAACATTTCTGATCGATGATAAAGGCAAGGTCCGGTTGATCCTGGCCCTGACGCGAGAGACCGAAGCCATTTACGAAGATGTCATCGCCTCGCTGTGGTAAGTGAGCCGTGATGTTTCGTTCCGGCGGTGCACACCAGAACCTCCCGCAGAGTTCGTCTTAGCATGGAGCTCTGAATAATGGCAGGCTAACGCCTTCATCAAAGTCTAGTGAAAACTCCATCCCTTTACGTGGTCTGAATCGCGGCGATCGACCTGAAGTTTGAGCCTGCCGTTGTCTAGGTGGAGCGTTATCACACCTATTTCGTCCGCGATACGGTAGTCACCGTCATAAAATTCGCGACAGAGCCCACTTTAATCTGTACCTGACACGACAGAAACTTTCCTGTTCCCAAATCCCAGCCAGGCCGGTATACTGCGACACCGCCTTCTTGCGACGTCGCGTGGCCTTCCCCTATTGGTTCTCCACTTCGACATCAGACGACGCTGACCCCCCACGTCGCCTCCGTCACGATCCGCCCCCGACACCGGATGCGGATCACGACGCGCTCGTCGCACGCATCCAAGCGGGACACGCTCCAACATTCGAAACACTCTTCCGAACCGAGTACGACGCCTTATACCGTTTCGCGTCGTCCATCACGCGTGATCCCATGCGCGCCGAGGAGCTCGTCCAAGACGTTTTCTCCCACATCTGGATCAATCGCGAGACCTGGTCTCCCACCACGACCGTCCGCGCCTATCTCTTCACCGCCGTCCGCAACGCAGCGTACAACGTTGTCCGCAATGATACAGCACGGACGAAAATCCTCTTCACGTTTCCTGGTGATGCACCCACGGCCAGCGTCCCGCCCATCGCATCGGACGCCCGAGTCCTCTCCTCCGAGCTCCGCGCCACCATCGCCGCCGCGCTCGACGCTCTCCCCGATCGCGGCCGCGAAGTCTTCCGACTCCGTCGCCAACACGCCCTGAGCTACGCCGAGATCGCGACCATCATGGGGATCTCCCCGAAGACCGTGCAAGAGCACATGGTCCGCGCTCTTCGGACGCTCCGTCATCGCCTCGGTGATTTGATTGACGAACGTTCGATCAATTTCTGAGCGCCCTCGATATTCGTGGGTGAGACGCCCATAAAACCGTCTTCAAAATCGTCTCCAAAAATTCCATGTAGGCGTCTTCAGCAACTCGCGTGTTGTTGAATCGATGACGCACGACACCCCTCCCTCCGACACCCCGCTCGACCAGTATTTCGCCGTGGAGGTCCCTCCGCCCGACGTCGATCGGGCCTGGCAGACCCTGTGGGCGAAGGCGAATCCCTCCGTCGTTCCTACCGTCCCCACCGCCGGCCGTCGGTCCTTGCTCGGCCGCATTCGCTCGGCCCATCCGGCACGTCGCTCAAACGTCACTACGACACTCACGATTGGACTGTTCGCCCTACTGACAGCCGTCGGCATCGTCGGTGTGCATCACGCTGGCTCGGGACACAAGACACAGATCATGCGCACCGCCGTCGGCGAACGTGCAACGCTCGTTTTAGATCACGGCGCAATCCGCGTGACGCTCGCCCCTCAAACGACCGTGTCCGTCACGAAGAATGTCGTGACGCTCCAGGGTGAAGCCTTCTTCGAAGTCGCCCACCGGAACAGCATTCCACTCACGGTCCGGACCGGCGCCGTCACCACGCGCGTGCTCGGCACGACATTCAGCGTCCGCCGCTATCCGGCAGAAACAATGACGCGGGTCATCGTCGCTGAAGGGAAAGTCAGCAGCGGAGGGAATCGTCCCGTCACGCTTGTCGCGGGACAAATCGCCCGCCTGACCGATTCGACCGCAACGGTGACCACCACCAGCGACGTCACCCCCTACACCACCTGGACCAACGGACCACTGGTCTTCCACGATGCCTCGGCCGCCGAAATGCTGGAGACCGTCGGATACTGGTACGGCTTCCACTTCAAGCTCGCCGATTCCACGTTGGCGCACGAAATCGTCGACGCCAAGTTCGACGGACAATCCAAAGCCGGCGTCCTCGCCGCCCTCCGCTCCCTCTTGAGCGTCACGATGTCGTTCGATGGCAACACCGTCACACTCACACCACAACAACATCGGCCGACAGTCCAACGTCAGGCCACGCGCGATTCTGTTCTTCACATCTCACATGAGGCTGGACGATGATGCACATGGTACGTGCTTCCAGAGCAACTGTCACAGCAACCGCTGCGACGCTCGCTCTGATGATCTCGATGACATCATCTGCGCAAGCAGTACACGCGCAAACGACCGTCGCCAGCGACGTGACAGCGGATGGCCCCATGCTGGGCGCCGCACAAGCGCACTTGGCGACTCCGGTGACGCTGAGCATCACCGCGTTGCCCCTGCGCCAAGCAATCGATACGCTCGCGGCGACGGCGGGGACGACAGTCCAATATCGAATTCGTTTGCTGTCGGGCGCACAGAAGCTCGTCACACTGCACGTGACGAAAGTCCCACTCGGCCAAGCTCTGACGTCCGCCCTCGAAGGAACAGGGCTCAAAGTCGTCGCGCTCCCCGAAGGCATCATCGGGATTACCGAAGCAACGACTGGATCGAGCACCGCGGTGTCGGGCATCGTGACCGGGACGATTACGAACGCCAAGACCAAACAACCCCTGCGCAACGCGGCGGTCGTCCTCGATCAAAACACCCGTGGCGTCCAAACCGATGAACAGGGACACTTTCGTCTCCCCAGCGTCGCCGCGGGCACACACCGAATCACCGCGCGCGCGCTCGGCTACGGGAAGCAAACCCAATCCCTCACGGTCACCGACGATCAAACGACCACAGTGGACATCGCGCTCGAGCCAAGCGTGAATGCGTTGTCTCAAGTCGTGGTGACTGGAACGGTGATTCCGACCGAGCTCAAGGCGGTCCCGAGCGCCATCACGGTCATCACGGCCAAAGAGCTCGAACAACGCAACATCACGCACATCGACCAATTGTTCCGCGGCGAAGTCCCGGGACTCTTCGCCGCCAATCGTGGAACCGACACACCGCTCGGCCAGGTCGCCATGTGGTCGCGCGGGGCGACGAATTTTCACGATGACGGAAAACCGATCAAAACCTACGTGGATGGCGTCGAGCTGGCCGATCCGTCGTATTTGAATCAGATCGACCCTCGGAGCATCGACCGGATCGAAATCATTCCGGGCCCGCAAGCCAGCACGATCTACGGCTCGGGGGCCATCAACGGTGTCATGCAGATCTTCACGAAACGTGGGACGACGAGTCGTCCGCAACTCACGCTCACGTTGTTGAGCGGAACGCTGGAGAACAACTTCGGCACCGCGCTCGCGCCACAACACGATTTCACAGGGCAGCTGTCCGGCATCGAAGGGCATTGGTCATACAATGCGGGTGGGACGTGGAACTACATCGGTCACTGGTCGCCGGCAATTCAGCAGACGATCTCCAGCGGCTTCGCCGGCGGCCGGCTGCAACTGGGATCCCTCTCGGTGGACGCGAGCTTTCGCCAAGCGCTGACCGTGAATCATCAGACGAATACCTCCGCGCAAGTAGAGACGGACTACGAGGACCGCGGCATCTACGTACAAGATGCCTATTACGGGCGAATCTTCCGTCCGTCGGTCGCCACGCTGAATGGCCAGACGATGAGCCTGACCGTGGGATACGCGCCACTGAATTGGTGGTCGCACGAGCTCGTGCTCGGGACCGATGCGGCGGACGTGGGGTCACACACGCCGGAAGCTGAATTCGCCTCTCCATCCGATACGACGATGTCGCTGTCGCAGTCGACCAATCATCGGACGACCATGCGGTACAGCACGACGGTGCGGGTTCCCGTGACGTCGTGGAGCCAACTGACGACGTCGGTCGGCGGCGATGCGTGGCAGTCGTTGACGACGAGCTTGAGTGTGCAGTCGACCCGGCTGACGGGCACGCTCGACGGTTCTACCTACGCCTCTCGGCAGCCAGCCCACAACGCGGGTGGCTTTCTGCAAAGTCAGCTTGCGCTGGGGGATGCGTTCTTCGTGACGTATGGATTGCGGGCGGAGTGGAATCCGAACTACGGCAAGGATGCACAGCCGAACCTCGCGCCGCGGATGGGTGTGGCGTACGCGCGCGACATCGCCACGCCGTTTGGATTGGTAACCGCTAAGGTGCGTGGCAGCTATGGGCGATCCACGCAGCCGCCAGCGCTCGATGACAAGAATTCCATTCCGAGCAATCAATTTTGGCTCGACCCGTATTTTGCGAAATTCAATACGCAGCTGGCGAATCCGTCCTTGGGGCCGTCGTCGCAGCAGGGCGGTGAAGGAGGCGTGGAGCTGTACTTTGGCAGCCGAGCCTCGCTGACGGTCACGCGATACAATCAGACGGTCGACAACTTCGTCATCACCGTCTACGGCGTCGATAGCGTCAAGTCATTGGTCCCCTGCGCGCAATGTCAGTACTTCGGGGCGACGGCGGGACACATCGATTCGTTGGGCTATGCGTATGCAATGCAAAGCCAAAACATGAATGCGATCAGTTTCCGGAACCAAGGGTGGGAGCTGCACGGGACGACGACCCTCGGGCCGTTGACGACCAACGCGACCTATTCGTGGACGAAAAGCCGAGTGATCGGCGTGACGGAACGTTTCCGCGCCTTCTTCCCGCCGTCCGACTTTGCCTCGTATCAACCCGGGACGTCGTTCAACTACCTCCCGGAACACACGTGGGCGGTAGGGCTGACCTACGGACAGCAGGCGACGTCGGTGACGCTCAACATCTCCGGAGTCGCGCAGATTTCCGGCCGCTATACCGACAGCAAATGGGCCAACGAGCACGTGTCCAGTTACCTGCGTCTCCGGAACGATGCGTGGCGCGCGACGGGCTTTCTTCCCGGCTCCGAGCCGATGCGGAGCGGATACGCCATGGCGGACGTGAACGCCATGCATCGGATCACCAACGCGATCGAAGCACGCGTGCAAGTGCAGAATCTGACGAATCTCTACAAGGACGAAGGGAACCAACTGACCACGACGTTGGGACGTCAGACAAAAGCGGGACTCAATCTGCGCTGGTGAGTCGCCGCGGTGAATGCGCCCACACATTCGTGGGTGCTGAGAGTCAATGTCGACGAACGTGAGAGAATCAAAAGTGATGTGGAAGATGATGACAATCGCGACGATCGTGTCGCCATTGTTGATGCAGCGTGCCGTTGCGCAGGCCCCGCGTGGTGTTGCGGACACGGCAATGATCAGTGTGTCGGACAGCGAGTGGAACGTCTTGAAGTATCGCTTGAATGCCGCCACACAGCGCACGCCCGCGGAATTATTCGCGGATGTCGCGCTGTACCGGCGGCGTGTCGCTGAGCCGCTATCACCAGCGCTCCCGGTCTATCCGTTCGATTCCTTACGAGCGCTCCCTGGCCCGCGCGCACGACTCTGGGTCGACTCCGTCGAAAGTGCTCGCGAGCGAATCGCACAATGGCTGCGCGCGCCCATCAGCGGGATGCAACTGGAGCCGCTCGCGGCGCTCGCTGTCGTTGCGCGGCAGGATTCGCTGGCACGGCAGCAGCTCGCCGCGCGCTTGGCCACTCCGGGGCTATCGCCGCCGGAGCGCGCCCATGCCCTCTTCACAGGAGCGGAGGCCTTCGCGGACCGGTTGCACCCTGAACGACTCCCGTTCGCAGAACAGTACATCGCGCAGTTGCATACGCTGGGTGCTGTTGGAGCGCCATGGGAGCTGATGCAGCGCTTGACGTTGGCGCACGACGTCTACTACTGGTTGGGGCGTCGTGACGACGTGCTCAAACATGCATCGGCGATTGTGTCGCTCCTCCCCACGATGGAGTATGAAGATCGAAGACTCCTGTTCGATTATCCTGGCGAGTTCATCGTCATGATGGCCGATTTGCTCTCGGGGACCGCGAAGGATCGTGCCCGGTTCGCCGCGCTCGATACGCAACTCCTGGCCGCCGTCAAACCGGACGACGGCAATTGGCGGGCACGGGTCGCAACAGGCTTTGCACAAGCACATATGTTGGGACGCCCCGCGCCTCGGCTCCAGGCCAACGTGTGGATGAATACGGCCGCATCGACGACGGCGCCCATGACGCGGTTCGACGATGGAGTCGTTCGGGTCGTGAGCTTTACGGCACTCGATGACGCCAACGGCTTGCTGACCTTGCAGCGGATTCAGGACCGTTTCGGCCAACGCATTCAAATGGTGGCGCTGAGCAGAGTCAACGGATATTGGGGATACCGGTTCATTACGCCGGCCCAGGAAGCGCAGCTCCAAATCCAAGCGTTCCACGCACTCAAATTGACATTCCCCATCGGCTTCTGGGTGCAAGACAAACAATTACAGGAAGATGGCGGAATGCGCGTCCCCTACGATCCAACGATGGTGGACTATCACGTCTCCGAATCAGCCGCGTACGGGCAAGTGTTCGTGATCGATGGACGTGGCCGAGTGCGATATATGACTGACGGCGTCGATCGCGGGAATGAAGAAGACATTGAAAAGTCTGTGACGACGCTGCTGCACGAAGGATCCGCGCATGAGTAATGCCATGCGACATGACCCTTCGAATGGGTTGACCCGGCGCGCTTTTCTCGCGAAGACGTCGCTGGCCGCGGCTGGCCTCGCGGTTGGGACGCGGCATCTTTCTGCGATGACACTCGATGCGCGCCGAGTGCTGGCGGGAATCACTCCGGCAATGTGTTTGTCCGAGCCACGAGATCCCGCCGTGCTTCGGCACCTCGCGACGCAGGCCATGGACGCGGCAACGAAGGCGGGAGCAACGTATGCTGATATCCGCGTGGCCGAGCGGCAATATTTCGTCATGAACGATCAGTTTGGGACGGAGTTGGAGGAAGGATTCTCCTATGGCGTCCGCGTCTTGATCGACGGTGGATGGGCGTTTGTCCACGGAACGGTTCCAACCGCGGATGCGGTCGTCGCCGCCGCGCGCGGCGCCGTGGCGCAGGCCCGCCAGAACGCGGCAATCGTACACGCGACTTTGTCCAAGAGTGGACATTCCTCCATACAACCGGACGTCCCGCCGTTCGTTCCGGCTCCTGCCGTGACAGGGGAATGGTCCATTCCGATAACCGTCGATCCATTTGCGGTCCCCATTCAGGATCAGATGGCGCTCTTGGTGGGGTGGAACGGCACGGGGCATCGTCACTGGCCCGCGTACGCGTTCAGTGTGTTGGTCTGGCGCCGCGAGACACGCGTCTTCGCGTCGAGTACCGGATCGCTCGTGACACAACATTTCACCCGGTCGCGAAGCGAACAATACGTCCGTCCGGGACGGAAGAGTGGATGGAGCGAACCGTGGGTGATGACCCAAAGCTCTGTCCCGCGCAGTGGTGGATACGAGCTCGTCGCGGATCCCGCCATCTACGACCAGATCACGATGGCCGCGGATGAAACCCTCGGATACGCCGCGCTCCCCATGGGAATACTCGACGTCGGGCGGTATCCGGTCGTCTTCGACGGCGCCATGATGGGAGCGGCGCTCTACACGAATCTCGGACTCGCGCTGGAGATGGATCGCGTCCTCGGCGAGGAGGCCGATAGCGCGGGCACCAGTTTGCTCGCGCCACCGATGGATGTGTTGGGGACGGCGATCGCGTCGCCGGTCCTGACCGTCACCGCCGACCGCGCGCTCCCGAGCTATGCGTGTGTGAAGTGGGATGACGACGGAGTTGTCCCGCGCTCGGGCCCGGTCATCTCAGCGGGAACACTGGTCGACTATCAGACATCGCTGACCACCGCACCAGCGTTAGCGCCCTGGTATCAACGACACGGGCAAGCGATGACGTCGTTCGGCTCCGCCGTCGCCACGGAGGCGGATCATCCCGTCCAGGTCCGCTGCGGACATCTGACCGTCGCGCCCGCTCAGACGGCGACGAGCATCGACGATTTGATCCGCGACATGTCGCACGGACTCCTCATCCGGAGCGGCGGTCGTCCGGCGACCGATCAACAGTTGTCGTCGAGTAGTCTCTACGACAACGCGATGTATTTCGAAGTGTCGCGCGGACGTGTGGTCAAACGTCTCATGGGCAATGGCGTCCAATGGAGCACTCGCCCCTTCTGGAAGGGGCTGACCGCGGTTGGTGATGCGACGACGATGCGCGGCTGGGGCGATGATGTCGCAAAAGGGCAACCCTGGCACCAAACGCTCTATACGACGTCGGCGCCGGCTGGGCACTTCAAAGCCATCGACGTCGTCAGTCTTCAATAAATGGAAATCTTGCTGTGATACGTCATCATATCAGTCCCGGCTCCCCCGTTTTCACTCCTGAGCGTGGACGTGAGCTCGCCTCGAAGATCCTGCGGATGGCCTCGCCTGACGCCAATTTCGTCGCGGTCACGCTGATTCATACCGCGCAGCAGATTACCCGCTTCGCGAACAACCGGTTGCTCACCACGGACGATGGTGATGATCTCATCGTCAAGTTCCACACGGAGTTCGGTCGAAAGAAAGACGTCAGCATCCAGACCAATCAATTGGATGATTCGGGTCTGCTGGCCGCCGTCCGTCGCGCGGAAGCGCTGGCGCGTCTGCTCCCGGGCGCCGCGATCAATCTGACGCCGCCGCAGAAGACGGGTGCGTTCACGTATATCCCCGTCGACTTGTGGCGCGAGGGTACGGTGAACGCGCTCACCACGCGACCGATGATCATCCCCGACATGATCGACATCGTGCGTTCCGCGGGATGCATCGCGGCGGGATTCGTGGGGCTCATGGCCCGCGCAAGCTTTGTCCTCAACACCGACGGACAGGAAAATTATTATCGCGAAACGGATTGTGAATGCACGGTCACCGCGCGCACGCCCGACGGGAGAGCCTCGGGTTGGCATGGCCAGGCCAATCGCGCCTGGGACAAAATCGATCCGCATCTGATCGCCACCACGGCCGCGCAGGTCGCGCAACGGGCCGCGAATCCGAGCGCGCTCGAACCCGGCCGGCGAACGGCGATTTTGAGTCCAGCCGCGGTCGTGCAGTTGGTCCGTCTGGTAACCCAGGCGCTCGATGCCAACAAGACGCATCACGGCATGACCCCGCTCGCGTACAAAAAACCACCACATAGCAAAATCGGACAGCGAGTCATGGACGCGCGCATTTCCATCTGGTCCGATCCCGCGGATCCCGATGGTGGATATCGCCCGGATTTCTTCGAAGGACTCCCCGAACCAAAGATGACGTGGGTCGAGAATGGGTTTCTCCGCAATTTGGCCTTCGACCCGGAGTATGGGATCCAGCAAGGCAATGCGTATGCGGGGCTCCCCTGGTCATTTCACATGACCGGCGGGACGACGCCGGTGGAAGAGATGATCAAGTCGTGCGAAGAAGGGATTTATGTCAACCGCGTGTCGGGCATTGAAATGATGCACGAGCCGAGTGGGCTGCTGACGGGTGTGACGCGGGACGGCTGTTTTTATGTGAAGCATGGCAAAATCGAGCGTCCGGTGAAGAACTTCCGTTTCACGGAATCGCCCTTCTTCTTCCTGAACAAGTTGGTTTCGCTCGGCGTCTCGGCGCGCGCGGCGTTTGGATATACGCCACCGAGCCAGATTGAAGGTGGGTTCAGGGAAACCAACTGGCCCCGCCGTCCAATCATCGTCCCGCCGATGATGGTGCAGGATTTCAATTTCAATGCGTTGGCGGACGCGGTGTAGCAACACGGCAACTCGCACGTAAGCATCCGGGCTCAGATGAGATGCTCACCGGAGTATAAAAAAACAAAGGGGCCCAGAACTTACGTCCTGGGCCCCTTTCGCGGGCGAACCCGCAGACGACTGTCAATCTCCAATAAATTTAGGTGTGGGCATCCAGGTGTCAAGGACAATCGGGAGCACAATATCAGCGAGCGTGCTCGGGACGGGATTCGAACCCGTACGGCCTTGCGGCCAGAAGATTGACAGTCGTCTGCGTCTACCAGTTTCGCCACCCGAGCACGGTCGTGTATGAGGCGCCGCTGAACTGCACGCTAGAGCCGCTGTCAATCTTACATCTCGCTGAAGCCGAGAATTTACAAGGTTGTACATCGTCGTCAACGTGCGAAACATCACCGTTTCCAGTAAGTGTCACTGAATCACGTGACGTTTTTCTATTCGTAATAGGATAGCAATGAGCGCAGTGTGAACTAGGTCTATATTCGAATACGGAACGTTGACGAACTTTGGCGCGCCCCCTATAGTGTGCCCCATGTCGTCCACACTGGTCTGGTTCGGCGGCGCCTGGGATGGGGCCGATGACACACCACGTGTCCGGCGGCAGCGCATCCTGGCGGAACACGAGGCGCATTCTTCCTCTACAGAAGAGTCCCACCGGCTCGACGCCTTACGCGCCGGCGACGAACGTGTGTTCCACGCAATTTATGCGGAATATTCCACGACGCTCTGGGAATTCACGGCCTATCTGACCGGTGATCCCGAGCTCGCCCGGGACATCGTGCAAGACGTCTTCGTCTCACTCTGGACACGCCGCACGACGCTCGACATCCACGAGACGATGCGTGTGTACCTGTTCCGCGCCGTCCGGAACCACGTCAGCAAACAACGACGCCATGCGGCCGTTGTCCGGAAAACGACCCCCGACGCCACCGAGGTAATCTCTGGGGCGATGACCAGTTCCACCGCGGCCGATCCAGTGAACGCCCTCGACATGGCGTCGTTGGAGCAAGCTGTCGATGCCATCATTCATGACATGCCAGCCGCCCGTCGGACGGCCGCCCTTTTACGCCTTCGGCATGGCCTCAGCGACACCGAAGCCGCCTCGATCATGGGCGTGTCGGTCGAGGCGGTCCGGATGCATGTCTCTCGAGCTCGTGCGGCGTTGCGCCCGCTCGTCGAGCAGTTCCGCGAACAGTAGAGCTTTCCCCACGGGGCGTCCCATAGTCGGCTGAGGCCGCGTCCCAGCCGTATCCCCCGCGTCGGTTCTCGTTGTTACGAATGTTTGGTTCGCGGGACAGCTCTCATGTGACCGATCAATATTCCCCCAACCATCACGGGCAATCGCCGGATCATGCTCCGATCTCCGGCGACTTCCCCCCGAGCGCCGTGGAGCAGCGACTCCTCGCGGTTCTGGCCGAGCGGCTTGGCGCGGCCAGCGTCGGGACCGCGACGTGGGATGCCGAGGCGGAGTATGAGCGGCTCGCCACGCGCATTGCGAATGAGCAATCCCACCCGGCCGATTCACCAAGCGCCAGCACTCGTGTCGTCTCATCGCGTCCCCGCGCCGGACAGCATTCCGTGCGGTGGTGGAAGACTCCCACACGGACCGGATGGCGTGTCTACGCACTCACCGCGATCGTCTGTGTCGTCGCGCTTGGTGGGATTCTTCGGAATGTGACGACGTCATCGTTCAATCGCGCGACGACGTACGCCACATCAGCCGGCCAGGTGACCAACGTCACCCTCTCAGATGGAACCCACATCCGGCTCGCGTCGCGATCATCCGTGACGATTCCGCGGGATTTTGGCGCGCATTCACGAACGGTAGTATTGACTGGCGAAGCCTATTTCGATGTGGCCGCGCACACGACGCCGTTCATGGTCCAGGCAGGACACGTGACCGCACACGTCCTCGGAACGACATTCGATGTCCGGCATTACACCAATGATCCTGATGTTCGCGTCGTGGTCGTGGATGGTAAAGTCACACTTCGTGCACCGGGAGCCCGGCCGCTCCTCGCCACGCTCGTCGCTGGAAATGTGGCGCATGTGAGAGGCGATTCCTTGGTATCGTTTGCGGAAACGACATCTCCCCAAGACTCCGTCATCTGGACGTCGGGGCAGATGATCTTCAAAGGAGTAACAGTACCGGAGATGCTCCGGACAGTCGGAGAGTGGTATGGGTACGACTTCCGATTGGCGGACAGCTCGTTGGTCCACGAGCGAGTCAACGCCGTGTTCGAGCTTCGTTCGTCTGACGTTGCCCTCCGTGCGATTCAATCCATGCTGGACGTCAGCATGAAGTATGAGGGAAAAGTAATCCTGCTACGAGCGCAAAAAGATGACCATCGTCGTTCCACCCCGGTGTTCGATGGCGGTCACATCCCGATCACCAAAAACCCGTCGGAGGTAGGTCGATGAACCGTATTTTGGTATACCAGCTTGGGTTGCTGAGCCTGTTGTCTACGGGCCCTACGCTGCAGGGACAGCAGGTCGCGGCCACGGAAGTCCCGGCCGCCAACACGACGGCGGAAACGCTGTTGGCGCATCCCATTACCGTGAACCTAGAGCATGTGTCGCTGCGACAGGCGATCGACGCCATCGCGGCGAGTGCGAAGATTCACGTGTTGTACCGGTATGGACTGCTCGATGCGACGCGAACGCCGGTCAGCGTGCACATGACGAAGGCCCCCGCGAGTGACGTCTTTGCGCGTGTCCTGACGGGCACGCAGTTGAGGATCGTCCCGGTCCATGGGGCGACATTCAGTATCGTGCCGTCGGATGAGAACGCTCAACACGCTGCAGTCGCGGGAGGAATCGTCGGTCACGTCGTCGACGGAAAAACGAAGCGGCCGATCAAAGGGGCTGCTGTGTCGCTCGATCACGCCTCGAAAGGGGTCATGTCGAACGATGATGGAACGTTCAGAATTGGATCGGTTGCCGCCGGGATGCACCAAGTGACGGTCAAGGCGGTGGGATACCAACGACAGGTGCGCTCGGTGACGGTGAGCGACACCCTGGTTGCGAACGTCGATTTCGCGCTCGAAGCCGGGGTCAACCAACTCGATCAAGTCGTCGTGACAGGGATGGTTGTGGCGACGGAGCTCAAGGCGGTTCCAAACGCGATCACCGTGATTACCGCCAAACAAATCGAGGAGCGGGGGATCACGAAGATCGACCAGCTGTTTCGGGGTGATGTCCCGGGCCTGTTCGCCCAGAATCAAGGCTCCGCCACTCCACTGGACGAGGTGACGATGTTCTCGCGCGGGGCCACGGCGCTTTCCGATGCAAGTTTAGGAGTGACCGGCATTTACAACAGTTTTATCACCAATCCCATCAAAACCTATGTCGACGGCATCGAGCTCGCCGATCCCAAGTACCTTTCCCAGATCGATCCCAAGAGCGTAGAGCGCATTGAAATCCTCACCGGTCCCCAGGCGAGCACGATCTATGGGTCGAACGCGATCAACGGGGTCATGCAGATCTTTACGAAGCGAGGAAATACGTCCCGCCCGCAGCTCAATCTCACTCTTCTGAGTGGGTGGGTCGAGAACAACTTTAGCTCTGCTCGCACACCGCAACACGATTATAGCGCGCAACTGACCGGCATCGAAGGCCGGCTCTCGTACAATGCCGGCGGTTCGTGGAACTACATGGGCCCGTGGACACCGGCCAAGCAAATGTCTCGCACGGGCGGCTTTGGTGGCGGACGAATCGAACTCCCTGTGTCCCTGGGCCGGGTCACGGCCGATGTAACGCTCCGGCGGACGATCACACAGAATCTCGACCGCGGTAGTAATCAACAACTGTACACAGCCTATCGGGAAACCGGGTGGTGGGATGTGCAATTTGGTTTAGGGAGCCGCTCTTCTCCAACCACAATGACGCTTACTGGCCAAACGCTCGGCGTGACGCTTTCCTATGCCCCTGTCGCATGGTGGTCACACGAACTCGGGATGGGCTCCGACATCTCGGATATGGATCGGCGCGTTACAGAACGCGGGTACGCGTACTCGGGCGACACCAATCTCATATTGCAGGATAACCACACGGACCGACGGTCCCTTCATTATACGACGATAGCGCGTGTTCCTGTCACTTCCTTCGCGCAAGCGACGGTCACCGTCGGCGCTGACGCGTGGCAGAACGTGACCTCGGTGCTCTTCACCAATCCCCAGACGTTGACCGGCATCTTGAATGGCTGGACCGTTGTCTCACGGCAGCCCGGACATAACACTGGCGGCTTCTTGCAGACACAGCTGGGAATCAGTGACCGGCTCTTCTTCACATACGGTCTTCGAGCAGAGTGGAACCCCGGCTACGGCGAGGAAGCGCAACCGAACTATGCTCCGCGTTACGGCGTCGCGTATACACAGGAGCTGGGGCCCGTGACCGCCAAACTCCGTGGAAGTTTTGGTCGTTCAACCCGGCCCCCAGTATCCGATTTGAAAGTGGAGAAGTTAGCCTCCCAGGCGAATAGTTTGGTCGTGCCGTATTATGGCGACATTCCCTATTATTTTGCCAACCCGGCGCTTGGTCCTGAACATCAGCAGGGTGGTGAGGGGGGGCTGGAATTGTACCTGGGTACGCGTGGCTCGCTCGTGATCACGCGGTATAATCAGACGGTCGATGGGCTCATCGCGGCTGCCCCAATAGACAGTGCCCGGTCGCAGGTCCCGTGTACGGATTTCTATTGCCGCATATATAGTGTGCGTATCGGCCCCGATCACTACGGCTATTTGCGTCAACTCCAGTACGTGAACCTCGGCAGCATCCGCAATCAGGGGTGGGAGTTTCAGGGAAGTGTGAGCACCGGACCTATCACGACGCGTGGAACGTATAGCTGGACCAAGAGCCGGACGATCGGGGTGAATCCCAAATATCGCGCGTTCTTCGATCAGATCAACTACCCGCAATATCAGCCCGGCGCCACGTTCCAGTTCTTGCCCGAGCACACGTGGGCAGTCGGGATCACGTACGCTCGTGCGGCAACCACCATCGGCATCAACGTGACCGGAACGGGGAGAGCGACGAATGTTGAAGATGACTTTTATTACCGAAACCTCGCATATACCCGCCTTCCACAGAACCAGCTGAACATGAGTCCTTACGGGCGATACGTCAGCTTCAACGCCGGATATGCGTTAGCCGACCTCATGGTGTCGCATCATTTTGCCTCCCCTGTCGAAGGGGTGCTTCAAGTGCAGAATCTGGGCAATCGCTATACCAACGACCTCGACGCCCAGTTTGCATCCATGGGCCGCCAAGTGAAACTCGGCATGAGGCTGACGGTCCAGTGACGGTCCCTTATCCGATGTGATGTTGCTGACTTGCCATCTAGAAATGACATGAGAAAAATTGCGATTCTACTAGTGTCTCTGCAGCTGTTTAATGAGATGCACGGTCGGGAGGTCCTCGCCCAATCTGTCGTGTCGGGGACTGTATCAGCGACGCCTGCCGAGCTTCACATGGCGTCCGATACGACTCGACTCGTGACGGCGGCTGAATATTACTATGGCTTGAGTTATCCCAAAGAAGCCAGATATTCGTACAACTTCCTGCTCATGTCGCCACAAGGCGCGCGGAATGTGCGGGAAGACTCCCTGCTCGACGCGATCCCACGTCATCTCCAGGGATGGCTCCAGCAGTTACATCGGACGAAAGTCACCGGTATGCAGCTCGAATTCCTGGCCAGGCTCGAGGCGCGCGCCAAGAATCCCGACGACGCACAGCGGATCATTGAAGAACGCTTGCGAGACCCGTCGCTCTCGGTTGTCGATCGTGCATGTACGCTCTATGCCGCGGCGGACATGTTTTCGAACGCGCTCCACCCGGAGCTCTTTCCGGTTGCACGAAAGTATTTACAACAATTAGATGCGTTGCCGACGTCTGTCCAAGCATACAAATTCCGAGGGCATATCACGTTGGCAATCCAGCAGTACTTCGCGGGAAAGGGTCCAGACGTCTCCGCCGAAGTCACGCGCGCCTATGCGCTGGCGCCGAACATCCCGTTTCTCGAGCGATACGAATCCGCCGCGTTGGGGGTTGGCATTCAACAGTACGCGACTGTTGAATCAGGGCTTCCCGGAGGACACGAGCGTATTCGCGCCTTGGCCGAACGGGTGTTTCAACTGTCCTCCCCTCCAGCGGAGTTACTCCGTTCTAAGGATTCCGCGGAATATCGCGCGTTGGGAGCGGAGTGGCATGAGAGCTTTCAACAAGAAATGGCAAAAGTGGCGTACATTGGCAAGCCGGCGCTCCCCATTGTGGCGACCCATTGGTATAACACCATCGCGCCGACCACGCCGGCACCCGCGGCTGCATTGAAAATGGCACCGAATGCCACCATGCAGCGGCTCGATGACGGGATCATCCGTGTCATCGAATACGGCCACTTCACGTGCGGACCCTGCATGGAAGCCCTGCCGATGATGGACAGTTTGCGAAAAGTGATGCCGCCAGGCGTCGAAGTCTGGCTCGTCACGTATTCCGAGGGGGAGTGGGGGGGGCATTTGGCATCTCCAGACGTGGAAGCCGCGAACGTGGCCCACTGGATCGTCGATCGGAAAAAAATACACATCCCGATCGCCATGTGGGCACCCGTGCGCGATACGCTGAATGTCTATGGCCGCTATGACATGACCGCCTATCAATCCATGGGCGCGCCGGAATTCGCCGTGATCGACGGACAAGGGCGGTTACGTCAGTTTGCGACGATTCCGGGGGCGGGACCGCGGAAGCAGATGGAAATTTTGCGCGACGCCGTAGAGTATCTACGGAAAGAACAATCCTCCCTGACGGCTGCTCGATGACCACGCGTCGTGCATTTCTCGCGAAGGCATCGTTGAGCGTTGTCGGCGTCGGACTCGCAGCGATTCCGCGGCGCACGTATGCGATCCCAATGACCGCGCGCCAACCGGTCAACAGACTCATCCCCGACACTGTCGATCCCGAAACATTACGGCGTCTGGCTCGCCAGGCGATCGAAGCCGCGGTGGCCGCCGGGGCGACCTACGCGGACATTCGTGTGTCGGCGCAACGGGTGTTCAAATTTGGGGGCGCACCCCAAGGCTATGATCCCTGGGAAGGATATGCGGAATTTACCGGTGGCTTCAATTGTCGCGTCCGTGTCGGTGCGGGGTGGGCAACGGTCTACAGTGGCGATCTGACCGCGACGACGGTGGTCCAGGCCGCCCAACGAGCTGTCGCGACCGCGCGCGCGATGTCGGCGGTGACGACGACGCCCGTGTCGTGGGCGCCAGCACCCGTCGTGACCGGGGAGTGGGCAACCCCCATTCAGATCGATCCGTTTACCGTATCGCCAACGGACCAAGCGTGGCTGGCGACCGCACTCCTGGAGGCAGCTCGGCGGCGCCACGATGTTGACTCCACAGCCATTTTCGATTGGACGTCTGAAACACGGGTCTTTGCGTCGAGTGAAGGGTCCTTCCTGACGCAGCGACTGCATCACGCGCGGCCATCGGTCTCCGTAGAAATTATTTCTCCGCTGTTCCAACTTCATCCGATCAAGCTCAATGTCCCGTCGATTGCCCCGTGCAGCGCGGGGTTTGAGTGCGTGACCGGTCCTGACCGTCAAGATGCGGTCTGTCAAACGGTCGACGATGGATTGCATCTCGGCAGCCTCAGTCTCGGCGAGCTGGATGTCGGACGATATGAAGTGGTGGTCGACGGGACGAGCATGGCCACGCTGGCCGGCGAGACGTTACTCCCTGCCTTGGAGCTCGCTCGGGCAATCGGTGACGGTGACAGGGGACGGAGTTGGTTCGGTCCCATCGAGAGCGTGTTGGATCAGCCGCGATGGAATGATCAGCTCACGATCGTCTCGGATCGAACGGTTCCTCAGTACGGGGCGGCAAAGTGGGATGACGAAGGGGTGGCGATCGATGCATTCCCGTTGATCGATCGTGGCGTCGTGGTCAACTACTTGAGTACCCGCGCGAATCTCGGCGTGCTGCACGATTGGCAGACCAAACGTGGCGGGGAGCGTAGCGGAGCTGATGGCCGCTTTACCAGTACGCATGGAGCGGCGGTCTCGTGGAGTCCGACGCATGCGCCAATGGGTTCGACGACTGCCGTGACCATGGTCCCCTCACCAACGGGTCTCTCACTGGAGGCGATGGTCAAGCAGGTGCAAAACGGACTCGTCATGCGAACTCTCGAAGCCACATGGGGGGACCAGGGATCAGCCGGTGGTCTCGGGAAGCCCTTAGCACTCTTCATTGTCAAAAAAGGACAGCTCACCCGGCGGTTCCCGCACGATAGCGGATTCGTCCAATTCGGTGCCGCCCGATTGTGGAGCAAACTCGCACAAATTGGGAACGCAAGTACGATGGAGGGACACCTGTGTAAGGTGTTGAAGCTCGAACCGTTCGCCGCCCAAGTCCAGGCCGTGTCCGCGCCCGCCGGCCATTTTCACGAAATCGATATCTATGATCCCCGCAAGTCCTGATCCCATGACGTCTTCAATGCGCACGCGTGCCGAGACTGCGTTGGTGGAAACCATCGCTGAGACCAGCCCTGACTCGGTCTATCCGGTTCTGAGCCGAGCGGCGGCGGAAACCCTGGCCAAGAAAGTGATGATGCTGGGGGAAGATCGCGGGGCCACTGAGGTGCACATCGAGCATAGCCGCCTTACCGTCACACGGATCGCCAACGGACGCATCCTCACGATGGATGATGGTGATACGTTGACGATTCGCTTCGACCTCGGCAGCGGGGATGGATTCGGCGTGCCGATCACGCTTGGCACGAACCAGGTCAATGACGCCCTCCTCGAGCACGTGGTGAATAATGCCCAGGCGACATACGGACACAAGCCCATCCGCCCGGAAGACCGGGAGCCTGAAGAAGATCTGCAGGATCCGTTACGCACGCGGTATGGGCCACGGACGTTCCTCCCCGTCTCACTCTGGCACGATACCACCGTGGAGGCTATGCGAGCGGGACAGGCCGCGTTACTTCCCGAGGTCGTCCGGCAGACCAGCGCGGAGAATCTACAGTGTGTGGCGACAGTCGGACTCGCGGCGCGGTCCACTCTCTATATGTATAAGCCAGGGTTGACGGCATATGGACGGGAGACGGATTGCGAAGTCACCATGACTGCACGGACGCCGGATTATCGCGGCTCCGGATGGAATGGCGTCGCCCATCGCGATTGGAGCGCCATCCAGCCCGCGACGGTGGCTCGGCATGCCATCGATATTGCCAACCGGAGCCGCAACATTCAGGCGGTTGAGCCGGGCCGGCGAACGGCGATCCTGGGTCCTGGCGCGGTCGCACAACTCGTGCGAGCCATGGCGCCACTGTTTTGGTCCTACACGAGCGAAAATCCACAACGTGACGGCCCGTTCTCGGAACCGCTCGAAAGCGGACGCAGCAGCAAAATCGGGAAACAGGTCGTGGACCCGCGGATCACGATGTTTTCTGATCCGCAAGATCCGGACGGGGGATATCTCCCATTTCTGGAGATGGGGAACGACCTCTTTTTCAATGCAACACCAGGCGCGCCCGTCGCGAAAGTGGATTGGATCCGAGACGGAGTGCTGATGAATCTCGTACGCGACCTCGTGGATGCCGAGCGCCGGAAGGTCCCCTTTGCCGATTTCCCATGGTCGATGCACGTCCGGAGCAGTGGCGTGACAACCACGATTGACGAGATGATCGCGAACTGCAAAGACGGGGTGTACGTGAATCGATTCTCCGACGTTGACGTGCTCGCGCAATCATCCCATCGTCTGACAGGGGTGACACGCGACGGGTGCTTCTTGATTCGAAACGGGAAGATCGACCGCGCCATCAAGAATTTTCGCTTCGTCGAGCTTCCACTCGCCGCGTTCAATCGTGTCGAGGCGATCGGAACGCCGGTCCGAGTACCCTTCGGCACGCAGAACGTCAAAGTGCCGCCGTCGCTCGGTTTATGGAAGTTCCCGCAACTCCCGATGGGGCAACAGACTCGGTGGCCCCGACTCCCCGTCATCGTGCCACCCATGATGATTCGAGACTTCAACTTTAGCGCGCTCATCGACGCAGCATGATGGTTCACGTAATGTCCAAGATCCCCAGGAATGTCGTGTTGCGGATGATTGGCACCCGTACAGTTGTTCGCACCCTGTCTCGCCTCAGTGTCATCGCGTGTGTGCTCTCGCAGCCCATAGGCGCCCAATCGACGCTTTCGGTACGAGAATCGATACCAGTGGATACCCGCACAGGAGATACCCGCACAGGAGATACCTCGTCGATCTCATCCATGCTCACCACGCTCGCGACGCTCCAACACGGACTCGTGGAACGTTGTGCGCAGACCCCCTTCGGATGGAACCCTGCCTGGGAGGTCAAGCGGCGTGATACCGTGACCCAGGACGCCCCGCAAAAGCTCCATGCCGCACTCGCCGCGTTGCCTCAAGTCCGTCATGTGCCTCCGCTACTCGTATTAGCGGCGATGCGCACCTGGTGGGACGCGCTGGGGCCCGATATTCAGCTGCGAACACTGTGCTATGACAATCAGAGCACATTGGACAATATTACGACGATCCTCGGCTATGCCATCAGTGAGGGCGGGGCACTCCCCGAGATCCATGCGTATTTGACGCAGGTCACTGATACTAGTGTCTACAATGATGCAGCATTCATCGCCCACGCCGCCGAACGGCTGCCGCTAGGGCGCCGGCTCCGTGCGGAGGCGATCGCGATGGGGGATCCACACCGGTACGATCCTCAAATCGCCAACCTCGACGATCGGCACTCGAATGAACATGGTGCGCGAAACTCGCAGGCGCAACTGTTGACGATGAAGGCCGAGATCGAATTGGCGCAGGGCAATGTCGCCGCCGCGGCGCGGACATTGGCACGCGCCGAAGCTTTGGCGCCAATGAGTGCGGTCTATCAGCGTGCGATGCTTCTGCTACAGGCACATGATACGGTGGCCGCGATTCGTGCGCTCGCGCTGTGCCGGTGGACGAACGCGTGTATCGTATCGCCCTCGCGGGATTCCGCGACGCACGAACAGCTCGAAACCTTGTACCGCGCCCTCCATCACGGAAGTCTCCTGGGGATCGACACGGTGTACGCGCAAGCGCTCGCTCGGCCGGAGTTGTCGGCGCCCTTGCCCGTCACTCCGTGGCACCCCGCGGCAATGCCCAAGCACCGCGACGGGCCAGCAGTGACTCGTACCGCCGTCGTGCAAACGGAGAGCTGGATCTTTTGTCCGCCCTGTGCGGCCCATACTATCGCGGCCAATGCCGTGAAGCGTCGTTTTGGTTCGTCAGTCATCGTACTGACCTACAATTATATGGGGCCCATGGTTCCTCCCGGCTATGCGATCGGGAAGAGTACCGCCGTGTGGCAACGCGAGCATGCGCACGACGTTCCGACAAATAACCCAGAGGATGATTCATTGCCGGCCCCGTATGGCTTGTTCATCGACGGGATTCCGACGACGAATATTACATACGGTGGTGAACTTGGAGCACCCTTGGTCTATGATGCGGCGAACCGCGTTCTCGAGACGCGTCTGACCGTTGCTCCGTCCGTACAAGTGACCGTCGACGCGAAGATGCGAGGGACGCGTATCAGTACGGACGTGGTGGTCACACGATTGCAGCGTGATCCGAGCGGTCATCCGCTCAAAGTACAGATCGCGTTGGTCGAAGATCCCGTTGCAGTCATCGGCATTTCCAAACCTTATGAAGATGGGGTCGTGCGGGCACTGGCCGGCGATCCTGCCGCCGATTTTGGACTTCCGGTGGCGCTGGGTTCGGCGGTGGGACAGACTGCGACGTTCACACAAATATTCGACGTGTCACAATTGGAGACCGCGACACGTGAGTGGCTTCCTAACAAACAAGTCGATTCTGTGACACTCGCTCGGCGGGATGTTCAGGCGAATGCGTTTCATTTCGATCGGCGGCATCTCTCGATTGTGGCCTTCGTGCAAGATCAGACCACCGGTGAGATTCTCCAGGGTGCCCAGGCGGCGATACGTCATGTAGGGCATTGATACCTTGCCCGCCGCCAGGGGCAGCGGTTACAACTGGATCGGAAATTACGCGGGCGCGTGCTGGTAGAGAGGAACATTTTAATTCCGCTTGACAGATCGGCACGTAACTCTTGACGCTCCTTGCGCGCCCACGGATCTTGTGCACATGGCCATCGGCGTCTCTTCGTTCGAGCACCCCGTCATCGCGGCGATGGCGGTGTCGGGGGATCGCGCGAGTCGTGTCCGTGAGTGGGACGACAATGGGCGTGACCAAGCGTGGATGGCTCGCATTCGAACGGGCGACGCAACCGCCCTCGACGCGTTGGCAACCGCCTACGGTGCCGCGCTCGCGCGTTTCGCAGAACACGTCACGGGATCTCCAGATCTCGGGGATGAAGCCGCGCAGGACGTGTTCATCGCGTTGTGGGAGCAACGGACATCGCTCGACATCCGCGGAAGTGTTGGCGGATATCTGTATCGTGCGGTTCGACATCGGGCGCTCAATCTCGTACGACACGAACGGTCGCAGGCGCGTCGAGCGGCGGCCTCGACGGTCGCCCGCGCGGATCGGATCGACAACGCCGCGGCCGCACAGCTGGATGCCGATGATCTCCGAGCCGAAGTCCTGGGCGTGCTCGAGTCGGTTCCCACACGCTGCCGGGAGATCTTCTTACTCGTGTGGGCGAACGAGCTGACCTATCTCGAAGTTGCCACGGTGCTCGGCGTCGGGGTCCGGACGGTCCAAAATCAATATTACCGGGCCGTCAGCGTATTGGCGCAGCACTTCGGACGGTCCACGACCGCATAAATCCGAATCGAGCGAGGCCGAATGTGCAAATCGGCCCGCGGTGCGTGTCATGAGGTATGCACAATCTCGCTGGCACAGACTTGACTCGGCTGGCCGACTGGCTCGCGGGCGCGTGTCCGCCCGGCGAAGCGCGAGCGGTGGAGCAGTGGATCGGGGAGGATCCCTCTCGAGCCGTGCTCGTCGAGCAACTCCGTCAGGCACAGCTCGCGTTGCGAGGCGATGGGGACGCCCGTAGCATCGGCATTTCCGGTCGCGTCATGGAGACTATTGCAAGCGGGCGAACACAAGGCACACGTGCTCGATTCTTGGGGGAGAGGTCTCAAGGGGAAGGAAGGGCTTTTTCATCGGTGCGAGCGGCGTTGCCCAAGGGCGGTGCTTTTGGAACGCAGAGGCTGCATTGGAAAGTGTCTTCGAGGGGGCATTCCCTGCGGCAGTTGCTTACCCCAACGATGCTGTTTCTCAGCGCCGCGACTATCGCGCTTGCCGCGTGGGTGCTCCGGTCGCCGATCGCGCAGCACTCCCCGGCTGTCCATCGCTATCGCACACTCGTTGGCCAGCAGATGACCGTGCGTTGGGCGGACGGATCATCCATGCTCGTCGGACCGGCGTCGACCGTGACAACGTCGGAACTCGGCATCGACGTAGCCGGCGAAGCGTATTTCTCGATCGTCCCACATTCGGCACATCCGGTCATCGTACGAACACCGCACCTGATCGCGCGCGTGCTGGGCACTCGTTTCAGTGTACGACACTACGCGAGCGACGATGCCAGCCGAGTGGCGGTCGACGATGGAAAAGTGGTGGTCCGGTTGATACATGCGGGTTCGCGCTCGGGTCATACGGTGTTGAGTGCGCGCACCATGGCGGTGGCCACCGACTCTGGCATCGCGACCGTCTCTGGTGATTCCGTGCGCGAATACACTGTCTGGAGTCAAGGACGTCTGGTGTTCGACAAAATCCCTCTCCGCAACGTGGTACGAGAGATTTCGCGCATGTACGGGACGGAGTTGCGCGTCGTCGATTCGACGCTGTCCCGGCAACTCATGACGATGACGGTATCTGTCACGACGGAATCCTTGACGCAAGTCCTCGAAGTCATCGCCTTCGCGCATCACGCGCATGTCGTACGCGACGGCGACGCATATGTGTTGGTCCCTGGCCGAAACGTGACGCGTAGCCCTGCGTCCAACTTGATTCCTCAACCGGAGAAGAGTTATGGAAAGTAGATCGGTTCGAGCCGTTGTACTGGCCTGTTCGATGGGGCTGGCTTGGAGTGGTGCGCCGGCGCTCGCGCAAACGGTTGCCATGCGTGACGACGTCGTGTCGTCTGAACGGCGGCCGTTGTTGACGCTTTCTGTAGCTGCGGCTCCGTTGAAAGAAGTGTTGCGGGCGATTGCGTCGCAGGCGGGGCTGGTGGTGGCGTACGGAGGAATCGAGGTCGAGAAGTTTCCGCACCTCGTGACATTGTCGATGCAAGACGTTCCTGCGTCGAAAGCGTTCGAGATGGCGTTGGAGGGGACGGGGTTCCAGGCGCAGATTGTGGGGACCACCGTGGTATTTGCCAAGGTGGAGGGGGCCAGCGTGAATGAAGGCGGCGTCATTGGGCGTATCATCGACGCGAAGACCAAATTGCCGTTGCGTGGGGCGACCGTGACGGTGGACGAGGCGAAGAAAGGGGTGATGTCGGCGGATAACGGCACGTTTCGGTTACCGAGTGTGCCGGCGGGTCAGCATGTGTTGCGGGTGCGGCTGTTGGGGTATACGCGGGTAACGCAGACGATCACCGTGGTGGACGGCGAGACGGTGACTGCTGATGCGGCGCTGACGTCGAGTGCCAATCAGTTGGAGCAGGTGGTAGTGACTGGAACGGTGATTCCAACTGAGCTGAAGGCGGTGCCGAATGCGATTACGGTCATTACGGGAAAAGAGCTCGAACAGCGTGGCGTGACGCGCATCTATGAGTTGTTTCACGGTGACGTACCAGGTCTTTTTATCAACCGCACGGGACAAGAAGGCGCGACGAACCCAGGCGGGGTCGTGGTGGTGTCGCGCGGCATGACCAATCTGTTTGGTACATCATCAGATCCTACCGCCAGCACTGAGGGGGTCAAGACGTATGTTGATGGCGTAGAATTGGCTAACAAGAATTTCCTCGGCATGATTGATCCGAAGAGCGTCGAACGGATTGAGATCGTGACGGGGCCACAGGCGGCGACCATCTATGGCAGCAATGCCATCAATGGTGTGATCCAAATCTTCACCAAGCGTGGGACCAGTGTCCGTCCGCAGCTCACGACAGAACTCCGGAGTGGGTGGACGCAAAACAGCCTCAACTCCGCCTTGGCGCCGAGACATGAAGCGAACGCTGGCCTGAATGGCGTGGAAGGACGTGTAAGCTACAATGTCGGGACATCGTGGCTGCACGAAGGCTCATGGGTGCCTGCGGTCTTGGGACAAACATTGAGTGGCTATGGTGGGGTCCGGATGACTGTCGGCCCCCTTTCGGCGGATGCCACCATTCGGCAGAGCCAAAGTCAGAATAGCTCGCATGGGCGAGACGGACAAGTTGGCATTGGTTTCGCTCAACAGGGGATTTTTGGGAATGGGAGTGGCGTCTCACCCGATAATCGGACGCGCACCAACAGCAACGAAGGGATGGGGCTGTCTGCGACGTATCAACTGACCTCTTGGTGGTCGCACGCGGTGACAGTTGGGCTGGATCACCTTGACGAGCTGCAGCAATTCGATCAAGCCAACGTGGTGCCATCCGATACTGGCTATCAGCTATACCATGGGACAACCAAAAATTTGACTGTCTCCTATAACACGACACTCCAGGTGCCATTCACATCGTTCGCGAAGGCCATCGTGACGGTAGGAGCCGATGAGAGGCATGGGACAAATGAATATTTTACAGGGCTGTACAACCGAAGTGGTGGCGCGTATGTCCCCGCGCAAGATGGCGGATGGCAGTATAACAAGACACAAGCGCATGAGCACGGAGGCTTTCTGCAGAGCCAACTGTGGATTGCAGATGCTTTGTTCGTCACGTATGGGCTTCGGGCGGTGTTCAATCCCAATATTGGTGCGGATAAAAACCCGAATTGGGAACCGACCTACGGCGTTGCGTATTCTATAGATGTTTTGGGTTTGACTGCGAAAATGCGCGCGAGTTACGGAACGGCGACACGACCACCAGGAGTGGGAGATAAAGATCAAGGGTTGTATCCAGGACATATCGACTACTATGGCACCGATGTTTATCGACTTGCGAATCCCGATTTAATTCCTTCGTCGCAACAAGGAGGAGAAGGGGGGCTGGATCTGTTTTTGGGAAGCCGGGCCTCGCTCAATATCACGCATTACAATCAGACGGTCGACAACTTGATTGTATCTCCTGTCGTTGACAGCGTGGACGTGTTGCCAAAGTGGTTGACGGCGTACCCACAATGCGCAGCGTTCAAGTGTCCATTTCGGCAGATACAAAACATCAATATTGGAAGCGTTCGCAATCAAGGATGGGAAACACGGGGCACGTTGAATCTGGGACCATTTGTGACGACTGGAACCTATTCCTGGACGAGGAGTCGGTTGATCGGGATCACACCACGGTATCGATTGCAATTTCCTTACTATGTGAAGGGGAGCTCGTTCGGCAGGTTTGCAGAGCATACGTATGCCTTTGGTTTGGCTTATGCTCACGGCGGTACCCGCATTGGGTACAATCTCCAGGGCAGTGGACAAGAATGGACTGCCGAAACCTTATGGTCACGGTCGTTGGACTTCAAGCGATTGAACGCTGACAAAGAAGTCATGCGATTGCCAGATAACGCCTTCCGTTTCCTTGGTGTCCAAGCTCTCGGCCCAGTTGGGGAGCTCAATGTGTCGCATCAGTTGACGAAGAGGATGGAGGTGCTGTTACGCATCGACAACGTCGCGAATTCCTTTCGTGGGGATGTTGATCCTTTGAGCGCCCAGCCTGGCCGCAACACTAGCGTTGGTTTGCGGATGCGCTTTTGATCGGCGCGGTGGTCCTTAGTTATGCAGTCGGTTGTGCAATCAGTCGTCATCCTTCAATGCCCCTGGCCTCCACGTGAGACGCTTTTCTGTGACACCATATTCATCTCAACACGTGCGCCTACCGCGCGTCTGGTTTGCACTCCTGGCTGCGATAGGACTCTCGGCGCTTATCTGTGGCGATAGCGTTGTCGCGTCGGCACAATCGAAGCAGGGGGCCGCTGTCTCTCATAGTGTATCGTCCGTGGATTCACTCAGCGCAGCGCATATGAACGCGCTGCGCGATGGTTCAGATCCCGCGGGACACGACGTGACCCTGAAGGCCGCCGAGATGACAGCCGCCGGCTACGTCGCCGCGATGGAGGCCATTGCCTCCAGTAGTGAGGACTCGCATGGGATGCATCCGGTGATCAACGGCCATCTCATCTTGCGACATGATTCGGTCGCCGCGGTCGTCGACAGTCTCGTCCGCGTGCAGTTGCGCGCGTTGCACCAGGCGGGGCCCTCCATGCCGCCGATGCTAGGACTGCGCTCGCTCTTGAATCAAGCGGCGCTCCACTTGATGGTAGGCCAAGAGACTGAAGCCCAGCAGTGCTTCGCCGCGTGGCTCGCTCGGCCCGGCGTGTCAGCCCAAGACAGTTTGGTGACTTTCGGGGTGGCTGTTGAACTCCTGGTGCGCACGTTCGGAGGTGACCCCACATCCCAGGAGCGTCTCCGCTTAGCGCGCCATTACATGGCGCAGCTCGAAGGAAAGCCGATCGCCGCCGCGGCGCGAACCCTCTTTGGGGCGCGCATGAATATGATGGCCGCGTATACAAGTGTCGGTGACGCGGATTCGGCTGTCGCCAATGGGTTCCGGGCCTATGCGGTGATGCATCATGCGCCGCTGTTGTTTGCGGAGCGGGCGCTCCTCGCCACCGACCCGGGCATTCTGATCTTTGCGCAGGTCTTGGCTGGCCGGCCGCATGGGTTGGCGCAACTGGATTCGTTGGTGGCGGTGATCAAGCAGGCGATGGTTGTGCCGCCCGCCCTCTTGGCGCAGGACACGGCGCTAGGCCAGTTCGCGCAAGACCGGCAAGAGGCGTTTGGCGAGCTCGAAGCCAAATTCCGTTGGTTTGGGCACGCGGCACCACCTGTGGTGGCAACCCATTGGTTCAACCGTGCGGCTCCGGCGACATCTTCCGACGCCGCGCCAGGGGCGCGACGCCTCCCGCTGGATGACGGGATCATTCGGATTCTGATCTTCGGGGGGATCGGGTGTCCGGCGTGTCTCGCCGCGATGGCCCATATGGAGAAGGATCAACGCTTGTTGCCACGCGGGATTGAGATCTTGTCCTATGAATGGACTTCGGGGTCGTGGGGAAATGAGCTGGTCGAGCCGGATACGGAGGTGGAGCACATTCGCCATCACTGGATCGAACGGAAGCACTACACGGTCCCGATCGCGATTTGGGCGGGGCCAAAGGACACGACCCCGCAAGGGGGACTCTTGCCTCGCCCATCTCCGACGGCGACGGCGCTTCACATCGACGCGTATCCGACGGTAGTGGTCGTAGATGGCCACGGCATCGTGCGCTATTGGCTCCTCGGCTACTTCTCAAGTCCAAGTGCGCTGGAAAAAATCCTGGCGCCTCTAGTGCGCGAACGGGATCACGACGCGGCAGCGCATAGGGCTGCTGGCACTACGCCTTCCAGTACTGCGACCCCTGAGAGCGCACCCGTACCCTTGGGTGCCCCTAGGGCCTCTGCCATTGTGCTGCATTAACACGCCTGTGACACATCCCTGTCCGCACGGCGTCGCATAAGCTGTTCGCACAGCGTGCTCGATAGGTCACGCTCTCCGTTCGACGTTCGTTCAACTTTTCCTCATCAGTGCTCACCGTGTTCCAGCGTCGCCTCCCGGCCTTGGGATCTTGGGGCTGCGATGGTTCCTCTATGCGATTGTCTTCCTTTTCGTCCTCTCCAGGACATCCGGCGCAGGACCTCACCCGGCGACGCTTCTTGGGTCACTCGGCCACTGCACTGGCGGGGATGGCGCTCGGCCCCCGGCTCGGCGCCGAAGTTGTGACCTTGCCGGCCCGCTCCACGCGAGCGCTTGCCACGTTTGTGCGCCCTGTTTTCGATCCTGACATGTTACGCACCTTGGCCACTACCACCATCGAGGCCGCCGTCCACGCTGGCGCTGAGTGGGCGGATATCCGCCTCGGTGACCGACGCTGGTGTAATCTCGGGGGGATTCCCGGACGACTCATCGTGACGTGCGGATTTGGCCTACGCGTTCGGGTCGGTGGGGCCGAAGCGTTCGTGTGCGGGGCCGAGCTAACCCCACCGGCACTGGCCGCGGCGGCACGGTCCGCCGTCGCCATTGCCCGCGGGCTCGCGCCTGCGGCTCGAACCGCCGAGACCCGCCTGGCTTTAGCGCCGGCTCCTGCGGCGAAGGGCGAGTGGCATGCGCCCATCGCGATCGATCCATTCTCGGTCTCCGTCGATGATCACATCGCCGTCAATGCGAGCGATTGGGGCTGGTATGAGGGCGACCTCCGGCGCACGTGGGCGCCCTACGGGGGTTATCCCCGCACGTACTGGGAATGGTCGCGGGAGACTCGGGTCTTTGCCTCCTCCGAAGGGTCCTTGGTCACGCAATTCTTGGGCGATGTCATTGCGCACCAAGAAGTGGTCATCAACCAAGTTTTCCGTCCCTCTCTCCTCGACGGTGGGGTCGTCAACGTTGCCAGCGTCAAAGCCAGCACCGGCGGATTTGAACTCGCGCTCCGGCCCGAACGCTATGCGCAGGTGCAGGCGGCGGCGGACGAGATCCTCCGTTATGCGATCTTGCCGGTGGTGCCGTTCGAAATCGGGCGCCGCGATGTGGTGCTGGATGGGACACTGCATGCCTACTTACTCGCGGCCGGCGTGCTCCCCGCGCTGTCACTCAACCGGGCGCTCGGGAACGAAATGGATCTGGCCGGGACGAGTTTCCTCTCCCCACCTGAGACCGTCTTGGGCCAACGCGTCTTCTCCCCGTTGCTCAATCTGGGGGTCGAGGCCGGGGCCCCGCATTATGGGGCGTCGGCGTGGGATGATGAAGGTGTGCCAACGACATCTGCACCACTTCTCACTGCGGGAGCCGTCACGAACTATCTCAGTTCGCGATCGAGCCTGGCTGCCTTGGTGGGGCGGCTCCCGCAGAGTCAGGTACCGAGCGTCGTACCGGGAGTGGCGCATGCCGAGCTCACGTCACCGCCGGCTGAGGTGCCGCGGGCGGTCTCGATGGCGCCCTCCCCAACCCCTAATTCGCTCACGACCCTGGCCAAGCAGCTAGGCAATGGTCTCCTCGCACGTCGGGGATGGATAAGTGTGGATCCAGACGGCAATGGGGGCTACATCAGGCCGGAGACGCTGTTCGAGGTGCGGCAGGGCGAGCTAGTCCGCCGGATCCGGGGCGCCCGGTTGATGTTCTCGACGAAACGCCTGTTGCCGACACTCTCGGCTGTTGGGGATGCCACTACGAGCGAAACGAGCGTGACAAACGCTGCAGTCCCCGGGATCCCGTGGGCCTTTGCCCCAGTCGCGGTGACAGCGCCGGCGGGTTTGTATCACAAGCTCGATGTCGTTCCCCTCTTTCTCAATCTCGGCTGATACGCGTGGCTGCCTCGTGGATACCTCTTTGATGGATGTCTTACTGAATCGCCCAATGCCCCACACTACCATACCCTGTGATGTGGCGTCCCCGTTGTTGGATGCGACCGTCCGTGATGCCCGTACCGTGCTTGCGCGTCGAGCTGATGGTGCTGGTACGGCCGCGACTGCCACGGCGACCGAGCCTGCGCGTCGGGTGGTGACCCGCGCAGAGGCGCTTGGGCTGGCCCACTTCGTTCGGGACGTGACCCGCAGTCCGTATCTCGGCGTGGTCATCGATCACACGGCTACCGCGGTCGCGACCCAGCGCGTGGGCCATCCCCCGCACAGCACCGACGCCGATGCGCTTACGCTGAGTTGGGAAACGCAATTAGGCAGCGCCGTCTATGTAAACGTTGACACCAATGTGCGGGATCCGGACCTCTTACGGCAGGTCATTCTGCACGCCACGGTGACCAAGACGCCACCTATGACCTGGGGCCCGTTGGCCGACGACGGCGACCGGAGCGATCCTCCCAAACCGGCCACGTATCTCCCAGTGGCGTTATGGCACCAGCGGACAATTGCGGCCATGGCGTCGGAACGGGGCGAGGCGTTAGCGCAACTAACGGCCCCCTTTGCGGGCACCGCCTGGCACGGCATGGGCACTGCAGCCTGCGCGGCCCGCGCGTTCTTCTTCCTAAGCCCGGGAGGAGACGTCGATGCGTGGGGCGAGTCGACCGATAGCGAAGTGTCAGTCACGGCGCGCGCGGCGGATGGGTCGGCGGTGGGATGGAGTGGGCGGGCTCATCGGGATTGGGGCCAGCTCCAGCTCACGGAGGTAGCCAAGACAGCGATCGCCGAAGCAGAACGACACCGGAATCCCTCGCGCTTTGAACCGGGCCGGTACACCGCCATTCTTTCGGCGACCGCCGTTGGTCAGCTGTTGCAGGCCATGGCGGGGCGATACAACATCATGCAGGACAGCCCGTTCAACCTGCCGAGGGGGTCGATGGCCAACGGCGGCCGCTCCGACCGGCGCGGGCAGCGGGTCTTTGATCCGCGAATCACTTTGTCGAGTGATCCGGCCGATCTCGATGGGGGGGACTTACCGTTCTTTTACGGTGATGGCGGGATGGGAAACCCGAATCCCACGAGCACCTGGGTGGAGCACGGCGTGTTGAAATTGCGCTCCGCTGCAGTGAATGACGCGCTGATGGCGGGGCTGACACCACGCAAGGATCCCTTGGCGGTTCGCATGAGTGGGGGGCCAACCTCGGTGGCGGAGATGATCGCCAGTTGCGAGCGGGGGATCTACGTGCATCGCTTCGCCAACTTGGAAGTCGTCGATCCGCGTTCGGGCGCACTGAGTGGTTTTACGCGTGATGGTTGTTTGCTCATCATGCACGGAAAAATTGCACGACCGATCAAGGATTTCCGGATCTTTGAGTCGCCGTTCTTATCGTTCAATCGCGTGTTGGCCCTTGGCACACCCGAGCGCGTCGCATTTGGTTTTATCCCGCCCAATACCAACAATCCGTATTTCCAGTGGCCGCTGCCCCCGGTCATCGCGCCGCCGATGATGGTCACCGACTTCAACTTCGCCGCGTTAAGCGACGCCGTGTGAGCGCCATGAACATACCAATTCGTGCCTGGGCCTGGTGTGCTCTCGCCATCGCAATTCCCGCCATCGCCATCGGCCAAACCGCCACACTGTCGGCCACATCGCCCGACTCCACGGTACGCGACATTCCATTGACCGCCACGCAAATGACGGCAGCCGGATATGTGAGTGCCATGGAAGCGTTCGCGTGGAGTGATATGGGGACACCAGGGATGCATCCCGTGATCAACGGTCATCTCACCATGCATCACGATTCCGTGGCGGTGCTCGTCGACAGCCTCGCCCGAGTCTGGGTGCACGCGTTACACCAACGCGGCACACTCCCTCCACGAGAACTCATCAGCCAAGCCGCGCTCGAAATCGAGGTTGGACATGATGCCGACGCGCGGCGCGACATCGAGACTTGGATCAGAACGCCGGGCGTCTCGCAGCGCGACAGCATCAATGCCTTCAAGACAGCGGTCGAACTGTTTACTCGAACATTCGATTTTTCCGCCCCATCACCCGCGCGGATGCAGATGGCGCGCGACTACATCGCACGTTTGGAAGCGATGCCCCGTGAGGCCGCTGCCAGCGATCTGGCGTGGGTCCGGTTCGTGATGGTGGGCGCGTATGCACGAGCTGGAGAGGCCGATTCTGCAGCCGCGATTGGGTTGCGAGGATATGCGGCGTGTCAACAAATTCCAGCGTGGGACAGACGGGCGATGTGCGCGGCGGGGGAATATATCCTCGATGTGACGCACGTGTTGTCGGGGCAACCACACGGCTTGGCCCAGATCGATTCGTTGTTGACCGCATTGAAACGTGAGTTCGTCGTCCCGCCCGCCCTCTTAGCAAAGGATACGGCACTCGGGCGCCTCGCGATGGGTTTGCGGGGGATGTTTGCCCAATCTGAGGCGAAGCTCCGCTGGTTCGGTCACCCCGCGCCACCCGTGGTGGCCACGCATTGGTTCAATCAACCAACTCCGAAGATCCCGGCCGCCGGCGCGCCAGGCGCGCGGGCGCTCCCGCTCACCGATGGCACGATTCGGATCATTGGTTTCGGGTGGTTCACCTGTGGGGCATGCCGTCGTGCGATGAAGCATATGCAGCAAGATCAAACGTTGCTGCCACGCGGGGTGCAACTCATGTACGTCGAGTGGACCCAAGGCTTCTGGGGCAGCGATTTGGTCGAGCCCGCCGAAGAAGTGGAGCACTTGCGGCACTACTGGCTGGACAAGAAGAAGTACACGTTTCCCTTCGCCATTTGGGCCGGGCCGAAAGATTCGACCGCTGATGGCGGATTGCTGCCTCGCGCGTTGCCCACCGCGAAGGCGTTGCGCATCGATGCGGGTCCCACCTTCATCGTGGTCGATGGGCACGGAGTGATTCGGCATTGGCAGCAGGGATACTACACGTACACGCACGATTTTGATCGTGTGATCAAGAAGCTCGTGCGTGAGCGGGATCAAGCGGCGAAGACTCCTGCGGTGCTCCAGTAATGCCTACCAACTCCACTGTCATTGACGCAGTGCTACTACCATCGATCATGTGTCGAGGTGATTTCTGATGTACGAACGGATACCTGGAACATCGCCGAACCTGACACGACGACGGTTCTTTGGGCAATCGTCACTTGCCTTGGCAGGAATGGCCCTTGGTCCCAAATTTGGCATTCGGGAGGATGACGTTGGTCCGCAACGCATCGCGCTCCCCGCGCGCTCGTCCCGCGCCCTTGCGACCTTCATCCGGTCCGGTCTCGACCCCGAGGTGTTGCGCACGTTGGCGACGACTGCCATCGAGGCGGCCGTTCATGCCGGCGCCGAGTGGGCGGACGTTCGCATAAGCGATCAACGGATGTACATGAGTGGCCCAGCGTCCGGGAGTCTCTTGCTCAACTGTGGTTTTGGGATACGAGTCCGGGTGCGAGGCGCGGAAGCATTCGCTGGGGGCACGGATCCCAAGCCGGACGTGCTGATCGCGGCCGCAAAGTCGGCTGTGGCAACGGCGCGCGGCCTGGCGTCGACGGCCAGTACTGCTGATACGCAACTTTTGCTCGTCTCGGTTCCTGCCGTCAAGGGTGAGTGGCATGCGCCGATCGACATCGATCCGTTCTCGGTCTCTGTCGATGACCATGCGTTCATTTATAAGGCAGTTTCAGGCGCGTATGATGGACCACTGACCCGGTTGTCGCATTTTGAAGGAAGCTTAATCGACGGGGGATGGTTTTGGTCGTCGGAGACGCGTGTCTTTGCCTCGTCCGAGGGATCATTGCTCACGCAGTTTCTCGGAGGGGTCGACTCGCGGCAATCGGTCTCGCTCATGGGACAATGGCGCGCGCAACACGGCGAACAATTCGAGCTGTCTGTCCCCTTCGTGAAGCCATGCACGGGCGGTTTTGAAGTAGCGGTGCGTTTGGAGCGGTACGCGTCTCCCCAAGCGACGATCGACGAACTGGTCCGCTATGCATCGTTCCCGAGTCGAATCATGGAGGTTGGGCGGCAGAATGTCGTCCTCGACGGTGCGCTTCATGCCGGGCTCATTGGTACGGCGCTCCTTCCGGCGCTCTCGCTCAATAGAGCGTTGGGGAACGACGTCGATCTCGCGGGGACAAGTTTACTCTCTCCGCCCGAGACGGTGTTACACCAGCGCGCGTTCTCTCCGATGATGAACGTGAATGTCGATGCGGCCGCGCCCCATTTTGGTGCGGCCGCGTGGGATGATGAAGGGGTTGCCAGGACCGCGGTCTCGCTCATCGCTGGCGGGACGGTCGCCAATTATCTCAGCTCACGTTCCACTCTGGCATCGTTGGAATCGGCACTGCCAGCTGGGCATGCGCCCCTTGTTGTGCCGGGTGTGATGCACTCCGAGATTAGCTCGGTGCCGGCCGAGGTGCCGCAAGCGATTTCCATGGCGCCCTCCGCGGCACCATGTTCGCTGACGGCCTTGGCGAAACAGCTTGGTACGGGGTTACTTACGCGCGGCGGGCGTGTCTCGGTCGATCCCGATGGACGCGGCGGCTACCTCAGCCCGACTATGCTCTTCGAGGTCCGGCATGGGGAAATCGTGGCGCGCATTCGCGGAGCGCGGTTGATGTTTTCGACGAAACGGTTCTTGCCGACGCTCTCCGCTGTTGGTGATGTGAGCACTTGTGAAACGGTTCTCAACTATCCGAGTGTCGCGGGAGTCCCGTGGGAATTCGTCAAGCAAGCGGTCACGGCGCCTGCCGGGCTATACCATAATGCGGATGTGGTGTCCACCTTTTTGGAGTCATGACGATGGAAAGCGCACATACCCGCGTCGCGGACTTCCTGAGCCGTCGTGCCGATGCTGCCGATGCCACCCAGAATTCGCGGGTGCATGATGGACGTCCTGATCAGGACGCGCGCCGAGTGATGACCCGCGCAGAAGCCCATGCCTTAGCGGAGTTCGTACGCGAAGTCACGACGTTTCCCTTCATGGGAGTCATTGTCGATCACACGGCCACCGCGGTTGCGACGCAACGCTTTGGCCACCCGCCGAAAGGGACGGATGTGGATGCGTTGCGCATCGGGTGGAACGCCTACCTCGGCAGTGCCGTAATGGTCGACATCAATACGAACGTGCGGGATCCAACGATCTTACGCCGCATCATCCAACGCGCGATGGCGACGCAGATGCCTCGGATCGTGGACAATGATGACGATGACAAACCCGACGCGACGGATATCCCCAAGCCGGCCGTCTATCTTCCTCTCCCTGTCCCGTTATGGCATCCACGGAGTGCCGTCGCGATGGCTGCCGAGCGCGGAAGCGCGTTGGCGCAATTGAGTGGGCCGTTTCACGGCACGGCATGGCGCGGCACCGGAACGGTTGCCGTCGCGGCGCGGTCGTTCTATTTCCTGAGCCCCGAAGGGAACACGACGGTGTTTGGCGAGTCGACGGATTGCGAAGTGTCGATCACCGCGCGGTCGGTGGATGGGTCAGCGGCAGGCTGGAGTGGCCAGGCGCGTCGCGATTGGGATCAGATCAAGCCCACCGACGCGGCTCGAGCCGCGATCGCCAGAGCAGAGCAGCAACAGAATCCGTCGCGCTTTGAACCGGGGCGCTACACGGCCATCCTTTCCGCAACCGCGGTTGGCCAACTGTTACGTGCAATGGCGCGCATGTTCAACGTGCGATGGATCGGTCCGTTCAATCCCCCACAAAGTGCACCGCCGCCGGAACTGGAGACTGCGCTCACCGTCGTGCCCGCGGACCGGCGCGGACAGCGGGTCTTTGATCCACGGATCACGTTGTCGAGTGATCCGACGGATCCTGAGGGCGGGGATTTTCCATTTTTCTACGGCGACGGTGGGATGGGCACCCCGAATCCCAAGAGCACCTGGATCGAGAATGGGGTTTTGAAATTGCGCTCCGTCGATGCTGGCGACGCGTTGCAATCCGGGATGATTGCGCGGAAAGATCCCTTTCTCATGCGCATGAGTGGGGGGCCGACATCGGTTGAAGAGATGATCGCGAGTTGTGAGCGCGGAATTTACGTCCATCGTTTTGCCAATTTGGAGGTGATCGATGGGCGCTCGGGTGCCATGAGTGGATTCACGCGTGACGGCTGTTTGCTCATCATGAATGGCAAGGTCTCGCGGCCCATCAAAGATTTCCGGATTTTCGAATCGCCATTCTTGTCGATGAATCGGGTGCTGGCGCTGGGCAAGCCCGAGCGTGTGGCCTTTGGCTTCACACCGCCCAATGCCCAAAATCCAGAGCTCCAGTGGCCACTGCCGCCGATCATTGCACCGCCCATGATGGTGACTGATTTCAACTTCGCCGCGTTGAGCGATGCTGTTTAATGATAGAAGTCAAGAGTTCATGTGAACCTCACTGAGGTTGTGTGCCTACGCCGCGGTGACTGTGGTAATGGGGTGATATTCCTCAGGACGGGGCGAGTCCGCGTATCCGGTCTGATCGCGCAACATGGCGTACACGACGATGACGCGACGGCGTGCCAACGCGATGAGGGCTTGCAGATGCGTGGCCGGGTGAACGTATCGTCCGGGAAGTACTGACGCATCTTTCGTGGTCGCACAATTTCCTGTTGCTGGAAACATTGGATGATCCGGAGACGCGCCTCTGGTATGCGCGTATGACCGTTCGGGAGGGATGGACTCGGCCGATCTTACGGGCGCAGATTAGTAGCCAGCAACATCGGCATCAAGGTCGGGCGATCACCAACTTTCTGGTCACGTTACCCGAAGCCCACGCCGTGTTGGCACAAACGTTTTTCCGCGACCATTATGTACTCGACGTCGCGGGAATCCGGCCACGCGGGTGAAAAATGTCCATTAGTAGTAGTACCACTACTCGCGTAGTCGTCGCGAATTTCTCCCCCTACCGCCGCGTCGCACTCCGATACCCCAACGCCGCATTCAACCACCGCACGAACGGCACCGCCACCGCATAATACTTCGCCACGACATCCACGAGCTTCGGACTCACTAACTCGTCCGCGGTAAGATCCCGCGCCACCGTCAACGACTTGTACCGCAACCACTCCGCCGCCGGATGATCCGCCTCATACCCCCGCGGCACGCGCGTCAACACCGCCTCCTGATCCAACGCCCCGAACGTCCGCCGGAACGCCGGTGCCTGCACAATCCCCGCGAACGTCTCATGGTCATCCGCGATTGCGGCACGCAGCTGCTTGAGCGCCTCCCCGGGCGGCATCCAAATCCCCGCCGCGACGAACGACTCCTTCGGGGAAATCTGGAAGTACAACCCAGCCCCCCCATGCGTCCGCTGCCCAACCCCGTGACCAACGTCACGATGATAAAACCAGCACGCCGCCGCCGTTTTATACGGTGACTTGTCCTCCGAGAATCGCACGTCGCGATAGATCCGGAAGACCGATCGCTTCGACCCCACCAACTCCGGTGCAATCCGCGCGAGCCGCACGTCGACCTCTTCGACAAACGCCTGCAACGGACGTTTGACCTCACGCTCGTACGTCTCGCGGCGCGCTTCGAACCACTCGCGTGTGTTGTTGCGTGTGAGCCCACGCAGGAACGTGAGCGCCCCTGGCGAAAATCCGGTGAACGGTTCTGGCGTTTCCATCATCTTCTCTCTCATCTCTGGAATATTGCGGTTCCCACGCACCAGGTCCAGATTATCCCTGCCGCCGCCTCACGAACGATCACCCTACCCCTAGGAGTTTCCATGCGCGTCCATCTACGCGTCCGTTCATCCATCGCTGCCGCTAGTCTTAGCGTTGCCTCCCTCACGAGCGTCTCGCTCCACGCGCAGGCGACCACAAAGGCGATCACAAAAGCATCCGTAAAAAGCGTGGATGTGGCTCCAACCGATAGCGCCCACCTCCGCCTCGCGCGCGAAGTCGTCCACGCCGCCGGTGCCGATTCCCTGGTCCTGCGCGGACTCGAGACCATGCTGGCGGCGCAGAAAATGACGAATACGACCCTCCCCGCCGAGTTTTGGGACGCCTTCATGACTCACGCGAGAAAGACATTACCTGAGTTGATCGAAACCCTGGTCCCGATTTACGCCGCCCACTTCTCGACCGCGGAATTGACCCAGCTCAAAGCCTTCTATTTGTCGCCTATTGGCAAGCGGCTCGTCGCGGAGCAAGCGACCATCCAACAAGAAAGCGCCAAAGTCGGAATGCGGTGGGGCGCAAAAATCGGCGGGGAAGTCAGTGGCGAACTGATGACGCGCGAGGTCCCGGCATCAACACCAGCTCCCGAGGAATGATGTGATCGGTACGTGATCGCTACGTACGCGATCATCGACTGATTGCGAAACGCAAATTGCGAACGCAAATTGCGAAACGCTGTCTGGTGCGTTGCCGGTCCCACGTGTAGTGTTGGGGCACGATGTTCCTCGCGTTCCTGTTCGCGCCCCCGTCGTCCGACGACACGCTACACCCGGCAGCACGTCATGCTGAACGAGAAGGGCGCGCGCTCGGAACAGATCCAGCGCTCGTCGCCAGAATCCGCGCCGGCGACGAGATGGCCTTCACCCATGTTGTGACATCGCTCGCGGCGCCACTGCTCGCATACGTGACATCGTTCGTACGGTCCCCGGAGCTGGCCAAGGACCTGGTCCAAGATGTCTTCGCCGACCTCTGGACACACCGCGAGCAGTGTGCACCAACGGGATCACTCGAACGTCATCTGTTCGGGGCTGCTCGCTTTCGTGCCCTTCACGCACTTCGTCGCCAGCGCGTGGAACAGCGCCACACGTTAGGCGCGGAGAAGGGGGAAGTCTCGGTCTTCCCGGATGACGAGCGCCTGGAACATGCTGAGTTGTATGCGGCGGTGGTTCGGGCAGCGCAAACGCTCCCTCCGCGCGCGGCGGTGGCCTTTACCCTCCGATGGCGAGATGGGTTGTCATACGCGGCGATCGCCGATCGGCTCGGGATCAGTGTCAAAGGGGTGGAGATCCAAATCACCCGTGCCCTGAAAGCCATTCGAGATCGACTCGGCCGCCTCGACCCGCCGTAAAAAATTGTGTGTGGGGGAGGGACGGGGGTGAGGGATATGTAGAATGTGACCGAGCCAACGTCTGGAATTCCGCCGGAGATCGACTGGCGTCTGATCGACCGATACGTCGCTGGTGAGTGTTCCGCGAGTGAACGGGAACAGGCCATGGCGTGGCTCGATGCGTCGTCGGCGCTCCGCACGATTGTCACGGCGTTGCACGATGCGGCGCGCATCGATGCCAAGACTTCGTCAGCGCTTGTGGTCGATGTTCTGGAACGGCAGGCTGACTCGGCGCGTGACTCCCGTCGGGGGCGTGGGGAGCAAGCCCGAGCGCAGGCATTGGGACGGGCTCGGCTAATGGGAGATGGCGAGGCTTGGGGGACACAAACGCTGCTCAACAGAAAGCAGTCCCTGCGGGAGCGTTTAACTGTTTTAGGACACCGCGCGCCCTGGCTTGCCACCGCCGCGATGCTTGCTGCCGCGCCAGCGATGCTCTTAGTGGTCAAACACCATTCACCGCCGGCGCTTTCACGCACTTCTGCTCGTACGTACGCGACATCGATTGCAGAGCGTGCGTCATTCTTGCTCGACGACGGCACAAAAGTTACCCTTGCGCCGCAAACGACGTTGCGTCTCACCGACTTTGGCAAAGACGTACGGATGGTAGCGCTCGACGGCGAAGCATATTTTGACGTCGCGCGTGGGAGCGCACCTTTTGTCGTACAGACGGGTCCCGTCACGACTCGTGTCCTCGGAACGACGTTCGATGTCAGGCATTATGCGAATGAACCTCGCGTCCGCGTCGTCGTCACGGGTGGGAAAGTTGCTGTACACGGCGCCCGGCTACACCAATCTCCGATCATCGTCAACACGGGCAGCATCGCCTATGCAACAGATTCCACGACGACCGTGACCGACGTTTCTGATGTGCAAAATTACACGACATGGACCAACGGCCAACTCATCCTTCGGGGGACCACGGTTTCCGACATGCTCAGTACCATCGGCGCATGGTCTGGGTACCAATTCCGACTGGCAGACTCGAGTCTCGCTCAGGTCCGTGTCAATGTCGTTCTCCCTGTCGATTCTTCTCGCGTCATGCTCCAGATCATCCGGCACCTGCTTGGCGTGACTATGACATTCGATGGCAATGTGGTGACGCTCCACCCCCCCCAAAGTTCTCATATCCCGCCGTCTCCGAAATCTGGTGGCGATGGTTCTTTTTCAACGTCTGCTGAGGTCGGTCGATGAAATACATACTCGCGCATCTTCTCCTTGCCTGTTGCTGGGCTGGAGGTACAATACGCACTGGCTTGGCCCAACAGACTGCGACGATCGATGCGCCTCATGCCACGGCGGAGAATGTTGTTGCGCCCTTGGCCCGGTTGGTCACAATGAATGTGCGTCACGTCTCGACTCGCCAGGCGATCGATATGATTGCGGCGAATGCGCGCATCCAGCTCGTCTACCGATATGACTTCCTGGACGCGCAACGCGCTCCGATCGACGTCCGCGTGTCACGGATGCCTGCTGGGGAGGTGCTCAGTCAGGTCCTGGCTGGGACCGGTTTGCACGTGGTCGCGGTCAATGGAGCGATATTCAGCATCGAGCCGATTTCGAGTACGACTTCGAGTACGGCGATTCGGCAGATCGTGACCGGAGTGATCACAGGCCGTGTCCAGGACGCCACGTCGAAGCAGCCCGTGAAAGGGGCACGCATTACGCTCGATGGAGCGACACACGGAGTTGTGACCAATGAAGACGGCCGTTATCGTTTACCTACCGTAGCCATGGGCTCGCATACGATGACTGTCAGCTCTATTGGCTACGCACGACAGACGCGCCGGTTTACCGTGACGGACACTGCGCTGGTGACGCTGGACGTGTTGCTGGACCCCAGTACGAATCAACTGGATCAAGTCGTCGTCACTGGAACAGTCGTCCCCACTGAGCGCAAAGCCGTCCCGAATGCCATGACCGTGATTACGGCGAAGGACATCGAGCAGCGCGGCATTACGCACATCGATCAACTCTTTCGTGGCGATGTTCCGGGTGTCTTCGCGATGAATACAGGGGACCAACTGGGAAAGGTCACGCTATTTTCGCGAGGGGTCACGGAGATGCTGGCGTATTCTCCACCGGCCCAAGGCCTCAAAACGTACGTGGATGGTGTGGAACTGGCGGACCCGTCGTATCTGAGTCAGATCGATCCAGCAAGTGTCGAGAAAATCGAAATTCTCACGGGACCGCAAGCGAGCACCATTTATGGATCGAATGCGATCAATGGCGTGATGCAGATCTTTACCAAACGTGGGTCGAGTACGTCTCGTCCGCAGGTGACCGCAACGCTCCAAGGCGGTGTGGTACAGAATAGTTTGAGTGCCGCGCGCACTCCACAGCATATCGATGGACTTTCCGTGAATGGGACCGATGGCCACCTCTCATACAATGTCGGAGGTTCGTGGGAATTCATCGGTCAATGGGCTCCAGGGCAACGCTTGGCGCGGACAAGTGAATTTGCCGGCGGGCGGTTGCTCTCGGGGCCGTTGACCATCGATGGGAGTCTCCGGTTCGCGACCTCCCGCAACCAAGCGACAGGGTTTTCGCAGGAGGATCTGTACAAGGACTATTCCAATGGTGTTTACGATATCATTACCACGTTTGGCGTCGCCGCGCGGTTCGCGAATGTGTTGAGTGGAACGACACTGGGAACCACGATGACCTATGCACCGACCTCGTGGTGGTCGCATCAAGTCATTCTTGGCTCAGATGTATCCTCGGTCCAAAACACACAGTTGGATGCGGTGCATTCCGATCCCTCTGATACCGCATTTTCGTATTCGCTGACCACGAGCCGCCGAAAATCCATCGGATATTCAACGACTCTTCGCATGTCTCTCCTCCCCGCAGCCCAGGATATCCTGACCCTTGGGGCGGATGGGTGGAACAACGAAGCGACGTCACTGGAAGGGAGCGCCATGCGATTGGCGGCATTGTCGTCGGGGAATGGTGATAACCTCGCACTCGTACGACAGCCGGGGCACAATCGGGGCATGTTCGTGCAAGATCAACTCGCTGTGTGGGATGCGCTGTTCCTGACCTATGGGTTACGGCTCGAATGGAATCCCGCCTACGGTAGAAATGCGGAGCCAAACGTCGCACCGCGGTACGGCATTGCCTATAGCCGGGACCTCGGGCCGATCACCGCCAAGGTGCGGGCGAGCTATGGACGGTCGACGCGGCCGCCGTCGCCCAGTGAAAAAGTGGGAATCACCGCGGTGCAATCAGGAAATTTTGGCCCAGTCACCCTCGCCAACTATGGCGACTTCTGGTATCAGATCCCCAACGCAGATTTGGGACCAGAAGCACAACAGGGTGGAGAAGGGGGACTCGAGCTCTATTTTGGCAATTACGGCTCTTTGGTCGTGACGCGATACGATGAGACGGTCGACAATCTCATCTACCGAATCTATCCGGCCGACAGCGCGCGGTCACTCACGCCGATCGATCCGCGGAAGGTGTTTCACAACAGCATTGATGCGCAAGGGTACGGGTATCGCTACGAGTACGAGAACATCAATGTCGGACGGATCGGCAATCAAGGCTGGGAGCTGCAAGGCACTGTCAACGCGGGACCGTTCACCACGAAAGGGACATATTCCTGGACGCGGAGCCGAGTCTTGACGGTGAATCCGAGGTATCAATCCATTCTGACGGCGACGTCCTTCTTTGCGCCAGGCGCAACCTTCTGGTATCTCCCGGAACATACCTGGGCGCTCACGACCACGTATGCACAACGATCGATGCGTCTGTCCCTGACACTCAATGGTATTGGGGCGACGAAGAATGACAACGCATTGGATCTCACGAGCCCGGGAGGATCACCACTGGCACGTTTGGGCATCAATAACAGCTTCCGGAGGGATTTTCCCGCTGGATTTGTCGTGCAACATTCAGGCTACGTAACGGCGGACATGAATGCGTCGCAACAACTCTCGTCGCGCGTGCAAGGCATTCTCGAAATCAAAAACGTGTCCAACTATTTCCGCAATGACTACTATGACGGCGCCACGGTACTCGGACGGCAGACGCTCGGCGGATTTCGCGTGATGTGGTAATGAAGACAAATCGTGTCATTCTGATCATCGGGAGCATCTGGCTCCTCTCCGGACAGGCGAACGCCCAATCTCGCGTCTCCACGAGACATTCAGAAGCACCGGTCACGCTAATGCTTGAGGCATTGGAGACGCTCCAGGCCGGGTTATCAGATCGGTGTGCTCGCATTCGTGTGCCACGTGGGAGCAATGGCCAGACATTGGATACCGCGACGGATGCCGCACTCCACACGCTTCACCGACTCACGGCGGGAGTGTCCGCGGGCCAGTCCTCCCTCGAACGAATCAGCCGATGGTGGGCGACGACCACCCCAGCATTGCATCTGCGCGTTCTCTGTGGATCGTATGAACAATTTACGAGCATCCTGTACGGTGCGCTCGATTCGTCGATCGCGAAGAAAAGGTTGCTGCCAGAGATACATGCGTATCTCGTGCAGGCGACCTCTCGAAATGTGTATGACGACAGTGCGGCGATCGAGCTACTCGCCCAACGCCACACACAAGGACGCGTACTCCGGACCGTCGCAATCGCACGAGGGGAGCTCCACCGGTACGACGCGATGATCGCGAATCTCGGCGACATGCACACGGGTGAAGCTGGCGGCCAACGCAATGCGCAGATTCGGGCCTTGACGCTCAAGGCCAAGATCGAGCTGATGCAGGAGCGGACCGCCGCCGCCGCCCAAACGTTGGCGCAGATTCGTGCGTGGTCTCCCACGAGCGCGGCGGACCTCCGTGTCACACTCGACCTGCAGCGCCACGATACCCTGAGTGCCATTCGTGATGTCGCCTTCTGCCGATTGACAGCATTCTGCGTGAGTGGCGGCGACCGGGGCTTTACTCGTGATTCGGCGTCCGAAGAATTGCTCGGCCAGTTGTACCGGCGGCACAATCATGGCTCACTCGAAGGATTGGATACCATCCGTTCGCAGGCCATGGCACGTCCCGAACTCGATTTGCCGGTCCCCATCGTGCCGTGGTCGCCGGCGGTGCCCCTCGCAACGCCCCCCAAGACGGTCGTCGTCCAAATGATTACCAGCAGTACCTGGTGCTCGCCGTGCGCGTCGCACGACTTGTCTGCACGCGGTCTGGATCATCGTTTTGGACCGGCGCTCATTGTCTTGGCGTACCATTATGCCGGGCCTTTGGCCCTCCCGGAAATTTCGACCGAGCCAGGACCAGGAGGCGAAAGTCTTTTGGTGAACACGGTCACACGATGGACCGATAGTCTCAAGATTGACACCCCGGCGCGCGTGTTGGGGTGTTGGCTGGTAGATGGACTCTGCGTTGCCGATACCGTCGATTTTGGCGGACGCATTGCCGCGCTCTGGGAATATGATGCGAAAGCGCGGGCAATCGAGGCGCGGCTCGCCGATGCCCCGATCGTTCAGGTTACGGTAGACACGCATCGCGATGGTGACCAGGTTCGCGCGACGGCAAGTGTGACGCGGTTGACGCCAGAGCTACCCGGCGATGTTGGCCATCCTCTCAAGCTTCAAGTCATGCTGGTCGAAGATTCCATTCCGATCGTTGGGACCGGCAAGCCATTTTCTCAGCACGTCGTTCGGGCAATCGCGGGCGACGCGTCGCGTGGCTTTGGGTTGCCACTTCCCCTCGCTCCCGCAATAGGCGCCTTCCAAACACGCACAACAATGTTCAATGTGTCGCAGCGTGAAGCCGACGCGCAACGCCGATGGGCCATTGCCGTAAAGGATGAAATGGAGAACGCCCGCCGCGGCGACATTCTTCGTCACGCGGCACGTATCGACCGTCGGCAACTCACGGTCGTCGCATTCGTTCAGGATCAAGTGACCGGTGAGATTCTCCAGGCCGCGCAAGCAAAGGTGTGGTAATGCGCACGTCGTTGACGGTATTTTGTTTATTGTGCAGTACGTTCGGGTTCCACACTGTTGCGCAGGCACAACGGTACCGTGACCCAGAGGCACCGATCGAGGAACGGGTGCAGAGCGCGCTCGACGCGATGACACTCGACGAGAAGATCGAATACATCGGAGGAAAACCGATATTTTTTGTCAATGCCGTTCCGCGGTTGGGGATTCCCGAGCTTCGGATGTCCAACGGGTTGACTGGTGTAGTCAACTGGGGACCGTCGACCATATATCCCGCAGGAATTCTGTCTGCCGCGACGTGGGATACAGCGTTGGTAAATCGTTTGGGACATGCGTTAGGTCGCGATGCCCGAGCACGGGGTGTGCATGTACTCCTTGGGCCGGGCGTCAACATTTATCGGGCCCCCGTGAACGGCCGCAACTTCGAATATTTCGGAGAAGATCCGTTCCTCGCAACCCGTATGGCGGTCAACTGCATTCTGGGGGTACAATCGGAACAGGTGATGGCGGTCGTCAAACATTTCGCGGTCGCAAACCAAGAGTGGGACCGTGATGGCATCAGCGCGGATGTCGATGAACGGACGCTGCACGAGATTTATCTCTCTGCGTTCAAGGGCGCAGTCGAGGAGGCACACGTGGGCGCAGTGATGAACAGCTACAATCTGGTCAACGGGGTGCACGCATCGCAGAACCGCTATCTCTTGACCGACGTATTAAAGAGTCGCTGGAAATTCGACGGTTTCGTCATGAGCGACTGGAACTCCACGTACGACGGAGTTGCCGCCGCCACAGCTGGACTCGATCTCGAAATGCCAATGGGCCGATCGATGAGTCGAGAGACGTTGCTCCCCGCCATTCGGAATGGGGAGATCCCCATGTCCGTTGTCGACGACAAGGTCCGACGCATTTTACGTGAGCTCTTTCGCTTTGGGTTTTACGATCGTCCGCAATTGGATACGACAATTCCGAAGGACGATTCTTCGAGCGCCGCCGTATCCTTGGCCTTGGCGCGAGGCGGTATTGTGCTGCTCAAAAATCAGGACGCACTCTTGCCGCTCAAGAGACGAAAGATCGAAAGCGTCGCCGTGATTGGTCCCAACGCCGACGGCTTTACGACGGGTGCGGGGAGTGCCTCTGGAACAGCATTCCATACGACCACGATTCTCCAAGGAATTCGTGATCTCGCTGGGCATGACGTCCAGGTCACGTATGTTCCCGGCATCCCGGCGTTCGATGATTATGTCAACAACGCCGTATTCTATACGGCTCCTGGCGCTTCGACGCGTGGACTCATTGCCGCGTATTTCGCGAACCAGGATCTTCGTGGACGTCCCAGTGTGACCCGGATCGAAAAAACGGTGTCGCATGTGTGGCCCGCGGAACCCGACGTCAGTGGGATCCCCGCCGATCATTTCTCGATTCGCTATACGGGCGTCGTTCGTCCCCCAGCGACGGGACGCTACCGCTTCGTTCTACGCGGTGACGATGGGTTTCGGTTGATCGTTGGTGACGATACCGTGGCAGACGAGTGGCATGACCAACGGACGCTCCAGGTCGTCAAGGGGATCACTCTCGAGGGCGGGAAAGAATATCCCGTGATTTTGGAATACTATGACAACGCGAAAGCCGCCGAGATCGCGCTCGGCTGGGGGCCTGCGACACCGCAGTTCGGTCAAGTCGCGGCCGCAGCGGCAAGTGCCGATGTGGCCATTGTCGCTGTTGGCTTCAATAGCAGCCTTGATCCGGAGCGGGAGGGAGAATATCACGACCGGCCGTTCGAACTCCCCGCTGACCAGGACAGTTTGATTCTCGCGGTCGCACACGCAAACCCCAACACGATCGTGACGCTGAATGCGGGCGGGAACGTCGATATGCAACCGTGGCTGTCACAGGTCAAAGGCGTGATTCACGCCTGGTATGGTGGACAGGATGCAGGGCGTGCCGTTGCCGAAGTGCTCTTCGGCGTCGTCAATCCAAGCGGTAAACTCCCCGCGAGCTTTGAGAAGGTATGGAAGGACAATCCCGTCTATCCCAACTATTATGATACTGATGGCACCGGACATCTTTCCTATCGGGAAGGGGTGTTCTACGGATACCGGTATTACGACGCGCACCCGGCCGACATCCAATTTCCGTTCGGATATGGATTATCGTACACGACGTTTCGATACCGTAAGCTGGCGGTCACGAACGTATCGACTCCTCATGCGCCAAAGTTGTTGGTCAGCTTCGATATTACGAACACTGGTCCTGCCGAGGGGGCGGAAGTGGCACAAGTCTATGTCCATCAGCGAATGACTTCCACGTCACGACCGGAGAAAGAGCTCAAAGGCTTTACCAAAATTGTATTGAGGCCTGGTGAGACACGACAAGTGAAGATGATCCTGCGCTCCGACGCATTCTCCTATTATAAGGAGCCCCTCAAAGGATTCGGCTATGATCCCGGGACTTTTGACGTCCTTGTTGGTGCGTCATCTCGAGACATTCGGTTGACAGCTGCGGTTATCGTTCGGTAACCCATCCCCTCCCAGAATTTACTCGGATGTCATCTGTCATTCGACGGGTTTGAGTTAGCTAAAGAAATCCGCGTCTTGATATAGAAAACCCAAGCCAATTCCAATCTGGTCCATCATATTCGCAATTGCTGTTGGTTGCTGCCAATGAGCTGGCATGGATTGAAGGCATCTTCGAACAGAACTACGGTCTACTAAGAGGGGAAACCCTATTGATTGCTCCGAAGGCTCGACTGAAATAGGTACTGTCGTCCCTAATCCTGCTGCTGCATTGTCAAGTTCTTCACGGGATGGGTCATCTGTCTCAAAAAAAGTTGCAGGAACAATGAGGGGGAATGTCCTATCGACCTTAGATCCGCTAACTAGTCCCACAACCTTTCCTGTCTCCATGTCTATTGCTGGTCCTCCACTATTGCCAGATGCAATTATTGCATCTGTTTGAATCAATCTGTCTTGTGTGGTACTCCATGGAAATGGTAAAACAGCGCTAACAATCCCGCGCGATAATGACGTCGGAAGTGCTGTTCCCTCGAAAAGATGGTCATGGAGTTCTTTACCTCTTGGAAACCCAAAGATGCCAAGATTATCGCCTTGTTGTGGATCTTCAAGCGAAAGTCGAAGTGGGTGGATACAAGTCTGCTCCGGCGGATCTGCTATTCTGAGTATGGCTACATCGTTATGTAAGCCGTCGCCATCGAGTTTATGAACTCCATATACCTGAGCTAGGTAAGGATAAGCTCCATCAGCTCCTTCCGGTATTTGAGTACCTTCGGACGCTAGTTCATTTCGCAAAAAACCAATTCTGAGCGATGTTGTGTCCGGTTGGCGTGGTCGAATTACTCTTTCCCATTCGTCGATCACATGTTTTGCAGTCACCAGTAATTGTCCTCGTCCAACCGCAAACGCAGTTCCTATAATACTACATGATCTCCACCATTCTGTACGATCATCGGGGTGCATGACGTAATCAGGAACAAGTACTATTGGAAATATGCCATGCCAAGCTCTGCTGATAAGTCTCCTGCGTATTTGACGTGGCGTTAATTCTTGATCAGACATTTGTAGAAATCACCATTGAGTATAGTGGAGGGCTAAGCGTATACTATTCATTAGAGAGTTGTGTCCGTGTCTTAACTCGAAGATGATGGGCGCTCGTAAGTCATTGTACTATCGTCCGGCCCTGGAATGGCCTCCGTCATATCGGCCCGATCGGCTGCCGAACGCGGCGTAACCGGATGATTCGGAGCGAAGCGCACTGAATCGCCCCGGGTTTCCCGGAGACTCCCAAATGTGAGAGATTTAGACCATGGGAGCACGACCGAGATTTTCGCCAGAAGTCCAAGACCGCGCCATCCGGCTGGTGTATGAGCACCAAGCA
>Ga0105241_10000151_pt1 | contig 49731 bp, 36 predicted proteins | sample KBSC64metaG_FD_80422 | JGI IMG/M metagenome (GOLD analysis project Ga0105241, IMG submission 80422) | Corn rhizosphere microbial communities from Kellogg Biological Station, Michigan, USA - KBS C6-4 metaG | ecosystem: Host-associated > Plants > Roots > Rhizosphere > Soil | place: Michigan, USA... | reverse complement strand
GATGCCCGAAGTGAACACCTGCTTCGAGCAGCTCCTTCATGGTGATCGTGGCCATTGGCCTCCTTCGTGGATTGCATCCGGGCTAACCTTCGTCTGGCCCGGATTGAACCCGCTTACGCGGGAATTTAACAACCAGGGGTCAGAGATCAGAGATCAGGGGTCAGATTGCTAGACCCCTATCAATGAGCACTACCCACTCCAAGCGACTAGCGCTTGCTGAACTGGAATCTCTTTCTGGCGCCCTTCTGACCGTACTTCTTACGTTCCTTGACGCGTGCATCGCGGGTCAGCAGGCCCTCTGCCTTGAGCGCCTTCCTCAACTCCGGGTTGAACTGGATCAGCGCACGGGCAACACCCATCTTCACTGCATCGGCCTGCGATGCGACTCCGCCGCTGCTGACGGTAGTGACCACGTCGAAGCTGGATGCGAGGTCGACGACCTGCAGAGTCTTCTTGGCGGAAACGCGCTGCTGCTCGGTGACGAAGTACTCGTTAAAGGCCTTGCCGTTAACCTTCCACTCACCCGTGCCGGGACGCAGGAAGACGCGGGCAATCGCCGACTTGCGGCGGCCCGTCCCGTAATACTGAACCAAATCTGCCATTCAATCCTCTTAAGCTCTCAGCTGCCGGCTCTCTGCCTTCAGCTCGTTCTTGCAAATCTGAACTATGCGACTTCCAAAGCCACCGGCTGCTGAGCCAGGTGGGGATGCTTGTCACCGCGGTAAACCTTCAGTTTCGTTGCCATGGCGCGGCCGATCTTGCTCTTCGGCAGCATGCCCTTGATGGCCTCTTCCAGAATCTTCTCGGGACGGCGGGCAAGCAGACGGGAGAACTCTTCTTCGCGCAATCCGCCGGGAAATCCTGTGTAGCGGCGGTAAACCTTGCTCTGGCTCTTCAAGCCGGTGAGGCGAACCTTCTCGGCGTTAATGACGATTACGTGATCGCCCATGTCGATGTACGGCACGTACCGGGGATTCAGCTTGCCGCTCAGAACATCGGCAGCCTTGGTTGCCAGCCGGCCGAGGGTCTGGCCGCTGGCGTCAACCACATACCATTTGCGGTCAATATCCTTGCCGCTCGGAACAAAGGTGCTCATCTCTCTCCTGCCTCTAAAAACCAAAAAACTGCGGCGCAACGCGCCTTTGCCCATGGCATCCGCGCATGGGAATAAATTTCCACCCACTTCCAAACAATCCTGTTCGGGTGAGGACTGCGGGGTTTGCCCCCTGGGGCTCCTGGCTCTGTGGAACGAACTTTCCGTCCCGCAGAAGGCGCCTGTACCGGTCGAAATCAAACCTCGAGATTCGAACGGGTGGGTCCGGGCTAACCTACTTCTTCTCAAAGAGTTGATTCAAACTTTGAGAGCCCTTCGACAGACCCCAGGCGTAACTCCGCACAAGGTCTTTAGGATACCCGAATCACCCTGTAGAGTCAACGAAATGTGGGGTGCAGAAGCGTTCGGAGCCATCCGGCTCCGCCGCTTCTGCACTGATCAGGCAGCATTCCCCTCAAGAGAACGCACACGGAACCGCTTCATCTGGATCGATAGCGCCCGCTCAATCTTCTTGAGCTCTCCCCGTTCTCCGGGACCGGCGAAGGTCGATGCAACTCCTTTGGCCGAAGCGCGACCGGTGCGACCCACGCGGTGCACAAAGTCTTCCGCAAGCTTCGGGAGGTCGAAGTTGACTACATGTGCCACATGAGCCACGTCGATTCCGCGTGCAGCCACATCGGTGGCAACGAGAACTCTGTGATGGCCCTCAGAAAAACTGCGAAGGGCGGAGTTTCGCTGGGACTGGGAGCGGTCTCCGTGAATCTGTGTGGCTGACCAGCCAGAGCGGGACAGCCGGCGAGCAACGCGATCGGCGCCGTGCTTGGTCCGGACAAAGACGAGGAAGCTGCCCTTTTCTGCGTTCAAAAGATGTTGAAGGAGCTCGAGCTTATTGCTCTGTTCAACTTCGAAGGTGCGCAGTTCGATGTTCTCTGAAGGCTTCAGAACCGATCCGATCTCAATCCGCACCGGGCTCTTCAGGTACTTGGCGGCAACCTGCTTCACGGCGCCTTCGAGGGTAGCGGAATAGCAGAGAGTCTGACGCTGATCCGGGATCATGGTCGCAATCCGGGCGATGGCAGGCTGGAAGCCCATATCGAGCATGCGATCGACTTCGTCGAGGACGAGAATTCTGATCTGATCCATCCGCACCAGTTTGCGCTTGAGGAAGTCCTCGAGACGTCCGGGAGTGGCCACGATGACTCGAGCGCCGCGGCGGATGGCATCCAGTTGAGGACGCTCCTGCATGCCGCCAACCACGAGGGCTACGGTCTGCTCCGAGCTGGTCCGGATCGTCTTGAAAGCAGCTTCAACCTGCATTGCGAGTTCGCGCGTAGGCAGAAGAATGAGTGCCTGCGCCGCATTCCGGTCCTGTGCTTTCTGGAGCATCTCCACAATCGGGATCAAAAAGCTGAGAGTTTTGCCCGTGCCTGTCTGGGCAGTTGCGAGCACATCGCGCCCTTCCAGGGCCGGCGGAATCGCCTGAGCCTGTACGGGCGTCGGAGTAACAAAGTTATTGGAGTTGATCCGCGACATCAGCGCGGGTGAAAGGGTGAACTGCGAGAATTGTGTGTTCAAAAAATCTATCTTTTCCTGGTCCCGGAGCCTGTCTTCCCTGCGGCTTGCAGTCGGAACCGAATCATGAGGCACAACGGTGCGCCTCTTTCTGTTGTATGCGTAGGAGTGAACCTTGAGGTTCTTTCGGAGCCGGGCACTCGCTGAACGAGTACGGCCCGGATCTGCCACACGCCATAGGTACAGCCTGCGGACTTCAGCGCCGGCAGGCTCCACACTCCAACCTGGCTTAAAAAAACCGGGCTGCGATCGAGGTGGTTACGCTAAGGGGGCTTGGGGGAAACTGTGCAAGGCGTTCGCCTGTGAGGCTGACCGCCGCTCACGTCCAAATCACTGAGCGCAAGCTAAGTATAACATGTTTCGGGATTTCTGGATTCTGGGGAGATTTGTGCCCAAATCAGAGCCGGGAGACGACCTCGCGGAAGTGGCGGTCCACCTCGGCAGTTGAGGCAATCGGCGACGCGTCCGGGGCGCTGGTCATCCGGGCATCAGGAAATCCCAAATGGCGTTTGAGATCCAGGATCTCTCTCAGTTTCTGGTCGGGGATCGGAATGAGCGGTTTGCCGATCTGGCCGGCGATCACGCAGGTTTTGCAATAGGACTCGAGGATTTCGACCAGCCACTCGGCGTGCGTAATGGTGTCTGACCAGCAGACGACGCCGTGATTGGCGAGCAGGATGGTGTTGTGGTCCTGAACGAAGGGAAGGACGGTTTCGGCAAAGGACTGTGTGCCGGGAGTTTCGAAGCGGGCAAGAGCGGCAGGACCGATGAAAATCTCGTACTCGGAAATCAGTCCACACGGGGGAGGGGTGCCAGTCAGCGAGAACGCCGTCGCGTACGGCGGGTGGCAATGCACAACGGCCCGCGCTCGGGGTGTGGCGCGATAGATCTCAAGATGCAGGAGGAGTTCACTGGTGCGGTGCGGGTTGCCAGCGACGATGTTGCCACTCATGTCGGAGAGGCAGATGTCGGCTGGCGTCATGTCGCCCTTGCTGATCATCGTGGGCGTGCATAGCACGTAATCGGCACCGATCCGGCAGCTGATATTTCCTCCATTACCGTCAACATATTGACGGTCCCATAGCTTGCGGCCGGTGCGGACGATTTCATCGCGCAATGCCTCGGCTTCGAAGGAGTTAAAGACAGCGGATGGTGAGCCTTCCTCCGGCGTTGGGATCCGGAGAGCATCGACAACTGCTTCGAACACTTCCTTTACTTTGTCGGTGACGGGATTGGCGACTTGGGACATGACGACCTCGGGGGCTTGCGGCCCCTCTCATTACATATAGGTCTGATTGCGTGCGGCTGGAGGTGATACAGGTCACCGGGCAGATCTCGCAAGCACGGCATTCGATCGACCAACGAGATTATCCGTCCGGAAGAGGCGCGTTGATCACATGGTCCAGTGACTCAGAGCACCGCCGAACCGAGCTGATTCTCCAATACTCCCGCGGTGTTGTTTGCACCTTCAGGCGCAGAGCATTCAATGCGGTCCGTTCGGACCCGGCAACTCTGATGCCCAATGCTCATAACAACCTCACAACGGTCCCTGATAACTGAAGGAGAGATATTCATGAGGAAACTGTTCCGTTCACTCATCTTGGTTCTACTTACGGTGGCAAGCGAGAATTACCTGTTAGCTCAAGGTGACAACCAGAGAAATCGCGACCTGCCAGTGATGACGAGAAATATGGACGCTGGCTCAGACTTCGGCTACATTCTTGCGGCCGCAACGGACCCAAATGCAACGCAGGCCGAACTTCTTGGTGCGATCACAAAGACATTTCTCGAAATGCACATGAGCAACTTCACGGCACGGGCGGACCGCATAGCATCGGAGATTCAGACTGCACAGCCTTATCTTGTGGGCCTGCAGGAAGTCACGACTCTTCGGACAGGAGCCTACCCGGGCCCGGCCTCCACTGTGGTTGACGACCAGTTGCAATCTCTCCTCCAGTCCCTTCAAAAGCGTGGACTGCACTACGCAGCATTGAAGATCCAGAAAAACGCAGACATCGAGATGCCGGCATTCGACGAATCGTACAACCCGATCATGGTAGGGTTCAGCGACTATGACGTTGTCCTCATGCGCACTGATCTTCCAACATCACAATTGAAGATCGAATCCGTCCAGGGCCAACATTTCGACGCAATTCTGAATTTCCCAATTGCCGAACAGAGTATTCCGTTCACGCGCGGCTGGATCTCGGTTGATGCAAAACTTCGCGGAAAGAATTACCGGTTCGTCACCACTCATCTTGAAACCTTCGTCAACGAATATCAGGCAGCTCAGGCGGAGGAGCTTCTGTATGGGCCATTGAATACATATTTGCCAACCATCCTGGCTGGTGACCTGAACTCCGATGCGAATGCACCTTCGTTCAAGAATGGCCCGGCCTTTGGAATCCTGCTCAACGGAGGTTTTTCGGATATTTGGCGAACGCTACATCCTATAGATGCCGGCCTGACTTGGCCAAACTTTTTGGAAGACACAACTGCTCCTGATGTGACGCCCTTTCAGAGAATCGACTTGATTATGACGAGAGGTGATGGACTGCAGGCTGAGTCTGAGCAACTCATTGGAACTGCGCCGACCAACGGGATCTGGGCCTCAGATCATGCGGGAGTGGTTGCAACGTTGAAACTGCTTCCTTAGAACCAAGGCGACATCGTTGCAGCAACTCGCCTCGAACATTCTCAATTTGAAGCGACTCTTCCTTCACCGCGAGTGTGACCAGGGCATCTTTCGGTAAACGCCGATCATGAACCTTCAGGACCTGGTCACTCCACCGCCACCAGTTTGCGCTGCAGCGCCTCGAGGGTCTGTCCTTTCGTCTCCGGGTAGGTGAAGAGCACGGTGAAGAACTGGACGGCCGTCATGATTGAGAAAAAGACGAATGGCGTCGCCGTGCTCATCGAGTGGACGACGATGGGAAAAGTTTCGGCAATGGCCGCATTCATGAACCAATGGCTGGCTGAACCAACTCCCTGCCCCTTGGAACGAACCGAGGTCGGGAAGACTTCGCCGATGTAGACCCAGATCACTGCGCCCTGCGAGAGAGCGAAGAAGCCGATGTAGGTAACGAGAATCCAGACCAACATGGATTGATGAGCGTTCGACGAGAATATCCAGGCTACGCCGGCGAGACAGGCGGAGGTTCCAGCGGCACCTATGAGCAGCAGCGTTTTTCGACCAAGCTTGTCGATGACGCTCATGCCAACCATGGTGAAGATCAGGTTGGTCGCCCCGATCGCGATCGCCTTCTGGTCGCCGGAAAGCTGGCTGTATCCGGCGGCGCCAAAGATGTCATTGATGTAGTAGAGAATCGCGTTGATTCCCGCGAGTTGATTGAACGCCCCGATGGAAATGGCCAGAAAGAGCGGATACCGGTACTTCCATTTGAAAACGCGCTCGTGAGCGGAGGCGTGTTCCTGCTTGAGCGCCGCGCGAATGTCGGCGAGTTCGCCTTCGGGATCGGGATCGCCCATCAGCTTGAGAACTTCGAGTGCTTCGTCGATGCGATCACGGGAAGCTGACCAGCGCGGGCTGCGCGGGATGCCAAAGAGCATGATCAGGAACAGTATGGCCGGAATTCCCGCGATGCCAACCTGCCAGCGCCACTCGGTCGCTCCCAGATGCATGGTGCGGATGACGTAGTTGGAGAGGTACGCGAGCATGATGCCGAAGACGACATTGAATTGAAAGAGCGCGACGAATCGTCCACGCCACTTGGCCGGCGAAAGCTCGGCGATGTAGACGGGACCCAGTACGGAAGAAGCACCAATGCCAAGACCACCGATGAAGCGGAAGACCAGGAAGGAATCCCAGTTCCACGCGAAGGCGCACCCAGCGGCGGAGATGACGTAAAGGACCGCGGTCAGACGAAGAGTTTCGCGGCTGCCGAGCCGCTGGCCAATCTGGCCGGCTCCCAAAGCCCCGATGACAGTGCCAACCAAACCGATTGCAACCGTCAGACCTTCTTTGTGCGGATCGAGACTGTACAGCTTGACGAGAGCGCCGATCGCGCCGGCGATCACGACGGTGTCGAAGCCAAAAAGGAGGCCTCCAAGGGCGCCGGTCAGGGTCGCCTTCATCAGGTTCACGTTGGGTCGCATCGTCTTGCTGTTCCTCAGGTGACCAGAACATCCTACAGAGACAAACGACCCCCGGCAAACTGGACAAAGATTGTCCAATTATCGAAGCGGACGAAGGTGGCGCGAGATCCGCGTCAGCTGTACCGCGTCAGCCTTCGCTCGGGGTCGCTGGTGTTACGAGCAGCGCGCGACACCGGGCGGGAGCGGCAGCGCTCCAGGCGATTGCCATTTCGGAGTCAATGTACGCGCAATCTCCTCCTTCGAGCGATTCGTGCATCCCCCCGGCATCGAGTTGCAACTTGCCTTCGAGGACATACACGACTGCACACACGGGGCGGCCTCCCTCGCTCATCGTCCCGGAGACGCCTGCCGGCAGTTCAACCATCCGGGCCACCAGCTTGTCGGCAGGCGTGACCGCGTGCAGTGGAACGTGCTTGATTGCCTCCTGGCCCCGGCCATTGCTGGCCAGATGTGCCTTGCGCGTAATTGCGAGCGTGTGTCTGGAAGCTTCGTTGAAGAAGTAGCTCAGGCCGACACCATACACTCTGCAGATGTTTGAGAGCGTCGGCAACGTCGGAATCATGCGGTCGGTTTCAAGCTTGGAAAGAAGTGCGGTAGAGAGCCCGGTCTCCACGGCCAGCCGGGACAAGGTAAGATGTTTTTGCGTGCGCAGCGTACGAAGCTTCATCCCGATGCTGTACGGCTCAAGCGACCAGCGTGCGTAGGACGGTCCATTCGCCATCGGATTCACCTCGTCCCGCAGTGTTTCGCGAATTGAAGTTCAAAACCCTGAAGGATTTCTGAAGATCATCATGCGGTTCATCTAGAGTCACAGCTTATGGTCGAGGCAGGCCGAGCGAGACTTCGTAGCACCTTTCACCATAAATTTTGCAAAGGATCAGCCCCCATGACCCTCTACCTCTCCAATTTCATTCATCGCGCTTCAACATTTGCTCCATTCACCCGAGTTCGGTTGATAGCTTCCATCGCGCTGATTGCCGCTTGTGCGATCGCGCAATATGGCATGGCCCAGCCCGCCACGGCTGCTGATGTGATTGTTCTGAACAATGGAGACACTCTGCACGGCAAGCTGGTGCAATCGGCAGACGGCAAAATCACGTTCCATTCCGATGTGCTCGGTGACATTTCTGTGAGCTGGGACAAGATCAAGGAGCTCCACACCAATGGGAGCTATGCAGTGCTTGATAAAACCGTGAAGCTTCGAGGCAAAAAGGACGCGGGTGCGATCCCAACCGGGCAGCTCGAAGTCACGAACAACTCAATTGCGGTTCGCTCAGAAAAGGCGGCTGCGCCTGCGCCCATTCCTGTCGCGAATGCGCAGTACATCCTGGACTCGGGTACGCTGGACAAGCAGCTCTATCGTCAACCCGGATTTTTGACGGGATGGAATGGAGCGGCGACTGCCGGAGCAGCCATTGTGACTGCAACAGAGAACCAGTACACGTTCTCCGGCGGCGTTGGGCTCGTCCGAGTTGTTCCAACTGTAAGCTGGCTCACATCACGCAATCGCACATCCATCGATTTCACCGGCTCCTTTGGTAAGATCACGCAGCCGGCTTATACCGATCCCGCAACGGGAATTGTGGTGCCCGCCATTGTGACGAAGTCGGCCATCTATCACGCAGACGCCGAGCGTGATCAATACTTCTCTCCCAGATTTTTTGCTCTGGCGCAAACGGCATTCGATCACAACTATGGTCAGGACCTCGATCTGCAACAGATTTACGGCGGCGGCTTCGGTTGGACTTTTCTGAAGACGCCAAAACAGGAAGCAGATCTGAAAGCGACCATCCAGTACGAGAAGCAGCAGTTTATCTCGGGTTCAACTGGAAACCAGAATCTGATCGGCTCCACAATTTCTCTGGCATACGTCCTGCACCACAAGCTTGTGACGTATACACAGGGATTGGCGTATATTCCTGCGTTCAACAACCCTCGAGCCTACTCGGCAAACGAGACGAACTCGCTTGCATTTCCGGCCTACAAGAACTTCAGCTTTTCTGTTGGCACGCTGGACAGCTATCTAAACAATCCTCCGGATTCTCTCCCTCCGACGAAACGCAATTCGTTCCAGTTCACGATGGGAATGACGTACGCGATCAAGTCGAAGTACTGATCTGTTCATGGGCAGCGCTCATCACGAGGCGAGAGTCGATTGAAGGTAGTTGTTCATCCGATTTAACGCTGTAGCTCTTGTTTTTCCCTAAGCGAAACAGAACTAGTAACTTTCTTGAAAAGTTACCAATTCGCGCCATAAAACCGATTGCTCATCACACGTGTTTGTTGCAGTTTGAATACATAATGTGTTCGCGTTCGTTAACTGAGGGTAAGCAACGACACAATGAGTTGAGGAATTTTTGGTTTGACTCTTCCCCGTGTGTTCGACAGTCAGACTCGTGCAATTGGAGGTCTCCTGCTTCTGGAGAAGAAAGGTCAGAGGCAGATTGTCCGAATCTTCGAGGAAGATGATGGTGCAGCGCCTCTCGGCAGCAAGTTCTTCAACGTATCCTGATCGCGAATTTCTCTTTGGTGAATTACGGCTCGATACACATGGAGTTCTGACTCGCGGCAGTGAAGTCATTCATCTCCCACCGAAGGAGCTCGCGGCTCTTCGTCTCCTGCTGGCGTACGCCGGGCAGATTGTCACGGTTCAGCAGTTAAAGCTGGCGCTTTGGGGCGATGTGCACGTCACCGATGACAGCGTGCCGAAATGTGTATCTTCGCTTCGGGAACTTCTCTCTCCGTCTGATTGCATTCAGACGGTCTACAAACGAGGATACCGGCTGTCGGTAGAGATCCAGAGAAAAGGTCTCGAGGCGACGGATACGCCACCCCGGCTGGCCATCATGCCATTTGGAGTGGACTCAAATGTGCCCGGGTATCTCGGTTCCGCAATTGCAGAAGAGACAATCTCCCTGCTCACCGCAGATCGCTTTGCACCTGCGCATGTGATCGCGCGAGACTCCGCCTTTTCATTGGCAGCCCGGGGCCTCACTGCACACCAGGTCGGCGAGGCACTGCAGGCTGACCTTGTTCTGACAGGAACCCTCCGCATGCTTCCAGCCCAATTTCGACTGCGCGTTGAAATGGTGCGCGTTGCAGATGGAACCCAGATATGGGTTGAAGACATGCTCGTACCGCAGGCGAGATCAGCTGATCTGGAATCAGAATTGGCCAACCGGCTCTTCATTCGGCTGAGTGCCGCTGAGTGGTTCTTTACGCGGGATGGAGCCGCCGGCGCGCAATCGAAGGCTACCCCTTCGCGCCGCGAGGCGTGGGAACTTTTTCTGCGAGGGCATCACGAGTGGCAGACCCTGCAAAGACATCGGATGCAGGATGGGGTGCAGCATCTGAACCGCGCCGTAGAACTCGAACCTACCCTGTATGCCGCACACATTGATCTCGCAAATGCGGCCGTGACCCAGGAGTTTGCGGGGTTCGTATCGCCGCTTCAAGCTGCGCATCTCGTTCGCCGCGCGGCAGATTCTGTTCCTTCGTCATTTGAGGGAGCCGAAGCCTTGCTTCCTGCGCTCGGGTGGATCCGATTTCACGTAGAACACGATATGCCCGGCGCCTTACGTGCGTTCTCCGCCAGCGCTCACCTTCGCCACGAAACGTCAATTACTCGCATCCGTTCGATGTTCGCACTCAGCCGCCATCGATCTGTAGACGCAATCGAGCTGATTGCCGATGCTCTGCGCTCCGATCCTTATTCACCATGGCTGAATGCCCGGCTCGCATGGGCTTATCACCTGTCTGGTGAACGTGAGAAGAGCGTGCAGCAAGCGGAACATGCCCTTGAACTGTTTCCAGAACTCGAGAGCACCAATGTTTACGGAGCGATAATCCTCGCATTCAATGGCAAAACAGAAAAAGCTGTCGCAGTGTCTGAAAACCTTGTCCGGCGATCTCCATACCTCGATATTGGTTCCTCAGTATATGCGTACTCACTCGCTGAAGCAGGCCGGCCGCAGGAAGCTCGTTCGATGCTGGAGCGTTTGCAATGGTTGAGCCGGGAGCGCTTCGTCCTTACGTCGTTCACAGCAGCGGTCTGTGTCGCGCTCAACGATCTGGATGATGCGGTTGCCGAGCTGGAGGCTGCTGCCGAAGCGCGATGCCCGTGGCTGTTCCAGATGCTGGCCGATCCAAGGCTCGAGCCGATCCGCGGACGGCAGGAAATCGTGAGGATAGAAAAAGTCCTCGAGAGAATGGAATCTGTGGGGGAGAAGAGGGCAATCCAGGAACTCTAGATCAGTTTCGCCTTGGAACCTTTAGTAAACCGATAAAGCTAGCCAATCGAAGCCCTGACCCTGTACATTTCTCCCGGTTGCACTTTGTCTATTAAATTTCCTTCGAGTTCGATGCGCCGAGTCTTGTTCTCGTGCCGGTATTTCAACTCGGGAAGACCCTTCAATGGGTCTGGACAATGCGCAGCCACGGGAGGAACGACCTATGCCGGTTCGCCAATTTATTCTCACTGCCCTTCTTGCCTCTGCCAGCCTTGTACCGATTGCTCGGGCCCAGCAGCAACCTGCCTACCTCGACACGAAACTTTCGCCGCAACAACGTGCCCATGACCTGGTCGGGCGCATGACTCTGGATGAAAAGGCGACGCAGCTGGAAGACTGGGCAACGGCGATACCTCGATTGGGAGTTCCCGACTATCAAACCTGGAACGAAGCTTTGCACGGTGTAGCGCGCGCGGGTTACGCGACCGTGTTTCCGCAGGCCATCGGTATGGCTGCGACCTGGGATCCGAACATGGTGCACAGCATGGGCAACGTGGTCTCGACAGAGGCCCGTGCGAAGTACAACCAGGCACAGCGCGAAGGGAACCACCGCATCTTTTACGGGCTGACGTTCTGGTCTCCGAACATCAATATATTTCGCGATCCCCGCTGGGGCCGCGGCCAGGAGACCTATGGAGAGGATCCTTTCCTGACCGGGCGGCTGGGGATAGCATTCATCGGCGGTGTGCAGGGCAATGACCTGGAACATCTGAGGGCAGTGGCGACCAGCAAGCACTATGCAGTTCATAGCGGACCGGAGTCTCTGCGGCATGGCTTCAACGTGGATCCGAGCCCGCGCGATCTCGAAGAGACTTATCTTCCCGCGTTCCGCGCCACGGTTACGGAAGGCCATGTCCAATCGGTGATGTGCGCCTACAACTCCATCGATCAGTTCCCTGCCTGCACCAACAAAATGCTGCTGCAGGATCATCTGCGGAATGCCTGGGGCTTTAAAGGTTTCGTTGTCTCCGACTGCGGAGCAATCGTCGATGTCTTTCAGGGGCATAAGAAGACGGCCGATATCGAACATGCCTCGGCAATGTCTCTGGAAGCGGGGACAGACCTCTCCTGCAGCATCTGGACACCGGGATTCAACTCTCTGGCAAAAGCTGTTCGGGACGGACTGGTATCAGAGGACCTCGTGACCAAAGCCGCCGAACGCCTCTATACGGCGCGCTTTCAGCTCGGATTGTTCGATCCGCAAGGAAGCTCGCTGGATCGGATTCCTTCCTCGGAAATTGCCTCGGATGCGCATCGACAGATCGCCCGCCGGGCCGCGGAGGAGAGCATCGTTCTTCTGAAAAACAAGAGCGTTCTACCCCTGAAGGCCCCGGGCAAAATTGCTGTGATTGGGCCAACTGCTGACTCGCTCCCATCGATTCTTGGCAACTATGAGGGAACGCCACTGCACCCCGTCACCCCGCTCGATGGGATGCTGAACCAGTTCAAGGGATCGACAATTCTCTACGCGCAGGGATCCACGCTTGCAGAAGGGGTTGGAATTCCAGTTCCGCGCTCTGCCTTCGGGAAGGGCTTGAAGACAGAGTTCTTTGCGACGCCTGATTGGACTGGACGACCAGTCGCCACTGAGACGCAGCCTCTCATTCAGGCTGACTGGAGGAACGCAAGGCCACAGCCCGCGGTTGATACCAAGAACTACTCCGTTCGATGGAGCGGCACAATCCAGGCGCCGGCACCGGGCCACTATGTATTTACGCTCGAGGTCGCTGACAGTTTCCCCTATTCACCCTCCGAAAGCTTCCGGTTCACGCTCAATGGAAAGGTGCTGGGCGAAGGCAATCTCCGCACGGGACACGACATGTCCGTGATGGGGAGCTTCAAATCGGCACCCGGAGCATCGCCCACAGCACCACCCGTCGAGACGTTCGCAAAGACTCCGAAGATCGATGCAGATTTCACCGACACGAAACCACATGAGATCCAGCTAGAGTATGCCCACTCAGCGGATCAAGCTGGTGGTGGAGTGACGCTGAAGTGGCTTGCGCCGGCTGAGGCCCAGATCGATGAGGCCGTCGCAAAAGCGAAGGAAGCATCGGTCGTGGTGGCATTCGTCGGGCTGTCACCCCAGCTTGAAGGCGAAGAGATGCCGATCAAGATTCCGGGCTTCAATGGCGGCGATCGCACCAGCCTTGACTTGCCGGCACCACAAGAGAAGTTGCTGGAAGCGCTTGGCGCGACGGGCAAGCCTCTCGTCGTCGTGTTGCAAAGCGGAAGCGCGGTCGCGCTGAATTGGGCGAATGAGCATGCGGGCGCGGTGCTCGAGGCTTGGTATCCCGGCGTGGATGGCGGAACCGCAATTGCGAGAACCCTTGCCGGACTGAACAATCCTGCAGGACGACTACCTGTGACGTTCTACTCTTCGACGGAAGGATTGCCGGAGTTCACGGACTACTCCTTCAAGAACAGGACCTATCGGTACTTCAGCGGCAAGCCGCTCTGGGGCTTCGGGTATGGATTGAGTTACTCGACGTTCAAGTACGGTCTCGTGAAGCTGTCGGCGACTGCGCTGAAGGCAGGCGATCCGATTACCGCGACGGTCACGGTGACCAACGGCGGAAGCATGGCTGGCGATGAAGTTGTGGAGGCGTATATTAAGACTCCACAGCAGGGAGGTCCGATTCACTCGCTGGTAGGATTCGAGCGCGTGAACGTTCCAGCTGGAGGCAGCAAGGAAGTCACGCTCAAGATCGATCCGCGGGCGCTGTCGAGCGTGGATGATCAAGGTAATCGCTCGATTGTCGCAGGGAAATACACATTGACTCTGGGCGGAGCGCAGCCGGAGGAAACACAGGCGAAGTCGGAGGCTGGGTTTACCGTGGAGGGGACCAAAGCTCTTCCGAAATAGCTCCCAAATGGCATGCAATGAAACACGCGGGCAGACTGACTATCTGCCCGCTTTTGTTTGCCATCCGGGACGACTCGTTGGCCGCCACCGCCCGCCGGTGACCCATGTCACACGCAGGCGGCTGAAAATGCTGAATCATTTCAAGTACGGCAGTCTGCACCCAGACTCTCTTCGCAAATCAGGAAAACTGCGAGGAGGAGATGGGCAGACCGATCGGAGTTCGTCCATCTATGTACAAGATTCTCGAAGCCCGGGCGGTGGGGCTCAATATCAAGCAGTTTGTAATTCAGGCCCCAAGGATCGCGCGCAAACAGCGGCCAGGGCAATTCCTCATCCTGCGTCTGCATGAAAAGGGCGAGCGCATTCCTCTGACTATCAAGTCGGCAGACCCGGTGGCAGGCACTGTCACGATCGTCGTGCAGAGCGTAGGAAAGACAACCAGCCTGTTGAATTGCCTCGGATCTGGAGATTATGTGCTGGACATCGTTGGTCCGCTCGGTAAGCCGTCAGAGATTGAGAAATTCGGAACGGTACTGATCCTGGCTGGGAGCGTGGGGACGGCAATGGCACTGCCGACCGCTAACGCGCTTAAACAGATCGGCAATCACGTGATCTTCGTCGAGGGGGCCCGTAGTCACGAGATGGTGGTTTTCGAAGACGAGGTTCGCGCGGCATCGAACGAAGCTTACATCATGACCGATGACGGAAGCTACGGCGAGAAGGGTCTGGTAACGGCAAAGCTGAACGCCCTGCTGGCCACGGGCCGCAAGCTCGACTTTGTGCTGGCGGTTGGTCCTGTGCCTATGATGCGGGCTGTCTCGCAAATCACTTGTCCTTTGGGAATCAAGACTGTCGTGAGTCTGAATTCGATCATGGTGGACGGAACGGGTATGTGCGGCGGATGCCGGGTGCTACTCGGGGACGAGAGCAAGTTCGCCTGCGTTGACGGACCGGAGTTTGACGCTTCCATGGTTAATTTCGAAGTGCTGATGCAACGCAACGCAATGTATCGCGAAAAGGAATGCGCATCGCTGAAACAGTTTGAGGAGAACAAGCATGAAGAACTCACCGCGCTGCGGGCTGAGTTGGCCGCGAAGGAAACGGAAATGGAACGCCTGCGCGTCGAGATTGAAGACCTGAGCACCGCGACTGAGGCATCGCATGTCTGAAAAGAACACTTTGACGTTGAAACAGCGCATGGGCATCCCACGCGTGCATATGCCGGAGTTGGACGCGCTATCGCGGAGCCGGAACTTCGAGGAGGTAAACCGGGGATTGCCGCCCGCTGATGCGATGGTAGAGGCCACGCGATGCCTTGAATGCGCCAAGCCCGGCTGTGTCGAGCAATGTCCGGTCGGCGTGAAGGTGAAGCAGGTTGTTGCTCTGATCTGCGCGGGAGACTACCTGGGCGCTGCCGCAAAATTGCGCGAGGACAACGTGCTGCCCGCGGTCACGGGGCGTGTGTGTCCGCAGGAGAACCAATGCGAGGGTGGATGCGTCCTGGGTCGCAAGGGAGCGCCTCTCGCCATCGGTAATCTGGAGCGCTTTGTCGCCGATTATGAACGTGAAAGCGGACAGCTTGGGCTGCCGCATATCGCGACCGCAACCGGTAAATCGATTGCGATTGTCGGAAGCGGTCCCGCTGGGCTGTCTGCTGCGGGAGACCTGGCACAGAGGGGTCACCGTGTGCATGTATTCGAGGCTCTGCACGAGTTGGGTGGCGTTCTTGTCTACGGTATCCCGGAATTTCGCCTGCCAAAATCGATCGTCCGCGAGGAGATGGAAAACCTGCGACGAATGGGCGTGGAGTTCGAGACAAATGTAGTGGTGGGCAAAAGCGTCACCATTGATGAACTGATGCGGGATGAGCATTATGATTCAGTGTTTGTTGCGACCGGCGCGGGCCTTCCGCGCTTTCTCGGCATCCCCGGTGAACATCTCAACGGCGTTTACTCAGCAAACGAGTTTCTGACGCGTGTGAATCTAATGCGTGCCTATCGGGCGCTGGAGTACGACGAGCCGGTGTACGACTGCCACGATCGCAACGTGATGGTTGTGGGTGGCGGGAATACGGCGATGGACGCGGTCCGCACAGCACGCCGGCTTGGCGCACGAACGGCAACGCTGGTGTATCGCAGATCCGAGGCTGAGATGCCGGCGCGCGCCGAAGAAGTTAAACACGCGCGCGAAGAAGGCATCGAGTTCCGGATGCTGACCGATCCGGTCGCATTTTTGGGGAACGAGAAGGGATGGCTCACTGGCGCGCGATGCATGCGCATGGAACTCGGCACGCCGGACGCCAGCGGGCGACGATCGCCCCTGCCTGTTAAGGGCTCGGAGTTCGTGCTTCCGGTAGACGTTGCGATCATTGGCGTGGGCACCACCGCAAATCCTCTGATCCAGAGCACGACGCCTGATCTGGCGACGAATTCACGGAATTACATCGTGGCCGACCCACGCACCATGCGCACATCGAAGCGTGGCGTCTTTGCAGGCGGCGACATCGTCACTGGCGCGGCTACGGTGATTCTGGCAATGGGAGCGGGGCGGAAGGCCGCAGCTTCGATTCATGAGTTTTTAACGAGTGGAGAGTGGTAAAGCAGACGGAACCAGGGACTGGGAACGTCGCGGCTTGACACAAATAAATCGGCGGCAGAAGGTTCGCCTCTGCCGCCACCGGTATTAACTAAAACCGCATTTGCTCTCTGCTTACACTTCCAATGACGGAAATTCAGTTTCACTGGTTTACATCGATCGAAGAATTTTCTTCGCCGGGTCCTTCACCCAGCATTCCCTGAGGTCCGGGGGGAGGGGGAGGGGCTGCTTTGTCGCCCGGATCACCCGGCCCGGGGCCGTTTCTTCGACCGTCACGCCGCCAATCGCGGTGCATCCCCTCGTGGTTCTGCCGGAACTCCTGTACCTGCTTCCACTGGTCGGGGCTCAGTTTGGCGCGCAGGGCGAAAAGGAATCTGGCATTGGCTTTTTCCAGTTCCGCACGGGCCTGCGCCACCTTATCGATTTGAGACATGACCGCCGATTCATTCGGCTGATCTGCCTTAACGAGAGGCTCCAACCCAACTTCAGCCTTTTCCAGATTGGCCCGGAGGTCGATCAGTTTCTCGCGATGGTTCTGGAAGATGCCATCCATCGCTTTTCGCTGCTCGTCAGTCAGTTTCAGTTTTTCCACGATCCGTGGGTTATTCCACCAGCGGCCGAATTCACCATGCGAGCGCATTGCCCGCTCCATTGGCGGACGATGCATTCCGAAGCCGGGCCCGCCCGGGCCTTGCGCGCTCGTACCCAGCGCGGCGAAAGTTGCCGCAAGCGCGATTCCAAGTCGTACAGCCAGTATTGCTCTCATTTTCGTTCTCCTTTGCTGATCACTTGCTTCAGCCCTGTGTTCAGTTCCCTGTTCCCTGGTTCTCATCCATCAGCGATGCCAGCGGCTCCAGTGCGCTCGGAACCTCTCGCGATATGTCGGTGTCGACTTTTGCCATCAGGTCTGCCTCATCCTGGGCTCTAGTTGCAGCCAGTTCACGCTCTTGCTGGGCAATCCGGGCCGCCTCGATTTTCGCAGTCTCCTGCTGTCGGTGATTCTGGTAGACGCCGCCCGAAACGGAGCCAATGAATACAGCGCAACCGAGTGCCCATTTCGTGACAAGCCCCCAATTTGCGCGAGCCGGAGTCGTTGCCTGGCGGGGGCGATTGGCCATGGCTTCACTCCACGCATCGATACTCGATTTGAAGTTGCCGATTGCTTCGTGCAACTCTGGATCCAGTTCCAACCCGTCCTCGGGTCGCCCGAGCTTCGCGTTCTCATCGGTGCGATTCATCTCTTTTCCCCCAACTCTTTGCGGACTCGTGCCAGCGCACGCGACAGGTGCGCCTTCACAGTGCCCTCTCCCATTCCGGTCACATCCGTGATTTCCTTCAAATCCAGCTCCTCGATGTAGCGGAGGAGAAAGACCGTACGCTGCCGCTCACTCAAATTCTGTACCGCGCGGGCGATGTGAGACACCTGCTCCCTGGCCAACATGCGCTGTTCGGCGGAGCGTTCCCCGCTGGGCAGCCATTCACTGGCTTCATCGAGGTCGACCGCGTTGGTTCGCGTCTGCCGCCAGAACTGGAGCCGGCGATTGCGCCAGTGATCCTTCTGGAGGTTGATGGCAATCCGCATCAACCAGGTCAGCACGCTCGACTCCCCGCGAAAGCTGGACCAGTTGCGATGTGCCTTCAGAAAACAATCCTGCGTCAGCGTCTCCGCCAAATCCACATCGCGCGTGGACGCCAGAAGAAAACGAAAAATCTGCGCGCGATGGCTGACGACGACGCTGTCGAACTGCTGCGCGGCAATGCCTTCTGCCGTTGCGTTGATCATTGGCTCCAGTGTTGTGCAGGCCGCCATCACTTTGGTAGACGCCCGTACGCGATCCGGGATTACAGGGCCGTGACATTTCCCTGCTGTTTTAAGGACCTATGAGCTACAGACGGAGTTGCACGCGAGTTTGTCGCGGTGGCGGGCAGAGATTGCGATTTGCGAGCCAGCCAGAGCGGGAGATCGGAAACCACTAAGGCTCGCAAGTATTTGCGTAACAGCGCCTTGGCAAGCCTTTGAGATCTAGGATTTGCCCCTCAGGAAGCGTAACTCCCAGGAGGTCGTGGGCTGGTCTGTTTGTTCGGCGATGGGTCGAAGCACGGCTCGACCGGGCTGGTCGGGATACTCTGCTTGTGCGTAGTCCGTTTCCAAAGCTGCAATCGGAATGGAGAACGCCGTCTCTGCTGAAGCCTTCGCACCCGCAGCGGCTTTCGGCTCTCCCAAAAGCTGATTGGTCGTCGTAAGTTCGTTAAAGTACGAAGCGTTGTCTGCTGCTGAAGCTCCGAGAAGCCAAGGACCGTACCAGACGACTTCACGGCCATCGCTGCTTGGTTCCCTACGCAGTTTCATCTCGTATTTGACTTCGACGAGGTCCCCGTCGGCCCACACTCTTTCGGCGGTCGCGTAATTCGGTTCCATGGATGGCGCAGATGTGGATCCATGAATCCGCAACTGCACAGTTTCAGCCCATGCCGGCTTTCGGACCGCAAGCGTTGCTTTTTCTTTTGCAGCCCGTTTGATTCGGATGCGAACGATGCCAGTGCGCGGAAGGTCCGATTTGGCTACCGCTGACATCGAAGCGGTTTCAATCTTCCCGTCGACGGGAAGATCGTACGAGACGCCGCGTTTGGTCTCGCGGAAGGCATTCTCGCGGATATCCGGAAAACAACGCAATCCATGCAGAGTGCAGCACCACCATGCGCGTGCTGCTCCGGCTGCGGGCAGGCCTGTTCCGGTATACACGCGATGGCCGAAGTCTCCAGTCTCAAACTGGTTGAACGCGAGTTCGTTGAAGATGGCGCGCTCGGCAGAGACAAGGTATTTCGTATCTTCGGTCGCTCTCCACAACTGGAGATTGAGGCGCACCCAGTCAGCCTCACCGCATCCCTCTGTGCGGTGATTATTCGGGCTCCAGCCCTCCGGCACTCCACCGGTGAGCAGGAGATCGGGTGATGCCGTGATGTCCTGCCAAGCCCTTTCGCATTGATGCAGCAGGTTGGGATCGCCTGTTACCGCGTGAACGTCCATCACTCCCCGCAGACTGGTGAGATATCCGTGGACGTGGTCGCCGGGCCGGCGCTCAATCACTGCAGCGATCGATTCAGCCAGTTTGCGATACTGCTCATCCTTCGTGACGCTGTACAGCATCGCGAGTCCCTCGGTCTGCTGCGTCCAGCAGATGTAGCTGGAGGCAAAGTGCTGTGCTCCGAAGGCATCGCGAATCTCTTTCGAGAGCATGAGCGGGCTCACGCGAACCAGAAAATCGCCGATCCGTCTGCTGGCAGCCAGCGCAGGCCCGGACTTCCTGAACCTGTAGTACTCCAACAATCCAACGAGAAGACGTCCGTTTCCCCAGAGCAACGCCATATCGGCATCAGCCGGATTCTCAAAATGAAATGTGGTGCCGAAGTAGCCTTCAGACTTTTGGAGCGCGATAATTCTCTCCACCAGTGCATCAAGTTGCGGCACGTCGATGCCGTACACCCTTGCGGCAGTCGCCAGTGCTCCGATGTACCTGCCGGAGAGGTCGCCACTGTACTCAGTAAATCGCCGCTCGGGCGTTGGCTTGACGTCGGCCAGCAGAAACTCATCGCTGTATCGCGGAGCATCGCCTTCGAGAACCCGGCGAAGGGTCAGCCTGAATCTCGGATCGGCTTCGATGGTATGCCTCTCAGTATTGGAACGTGTCCCCGATGCTGCCTCGAGAAATCCGCTCGCGTTCACGACGAACGATGCTATTGCGGCTGTTTTTACGAACTTCCGCCGGTCAAGTTTCCCCATGCGTATACCTCTGCCCGTTGATAACGCATCTGATTTTCAGCTTCGGAGAGCAATGCGTCAAACAGAAGTCACAAATAGAGACTCGCAACCCGAGCATAGACTCGCAACGCGAACGCCTGTGGGAGTGATCGACAAACTGGCCGAAGGCCACTATGCGGCCGCTTTGAGCCTTCTCTCCAGCAGGAACATTAGCTGCACTTCTTCCTCGCGGAGGGAATGCTGGTTTGCCCTCATCTTTTTCTCTGCCGCTTCGAGCGTCTTGATGAGTTCTCCCGTCATGTACGTTTCCAGCACCGTGGGGTGGACATAGCATTTGCGACAGACGGCGGGAGTGTTGCCGAGTTGCTCCGCAACCTTCTTGATCGCTTCGACCACGTTTTTCTTCGCCTGTGTCTGGGTCTCGCATGCTTCGCACTCGCGCAAAGCCAGGCAAGCGAGAACTGTACCGGCCCAAGTGCGAAAGTCTTTGGCTGTAAATGGCTGCTCGGTGATGGACCGCAGATAGTCGTTCACGTCGGATGAGTCGACCGTATGAAGCGAGCCGTCCTCGTCGATGTACTGAAAGAGTTCGTACCCGGGCAGGTCCAGGCATTTCTTCACGATGCGCGCGAGACGGCGATTGTTCAGGTCGATGACATGCTGCTTGCCGCTTTTCCCCTTGAATTTGAATCGGACCGTCGATCCATCCACATCGACGTGTTTGTTACGAAGCGTAGTCAGCCCGTACGAATGATTTTCTTTTGCGTACTCCTCGTTGCCGATGCGAATGAAGGTGGTCTCAAGCAGGCGGACGAGGGTTGCGAGCACTTTCTCTTTCGGCAGTCCCGGTAGCGCCAGATCCTGCTCTACCCGACTGCGAATGATGGGCAAAGTTTCGCCAAAAAGCTTCATGCGCTCATATTTGGTTTCGTCGCGGACCTCGCGCCAGCGCGGATGATAGCGACTTTGCTTTCTGCCCCTGGCGTCGCGTCCGGTTGCCTGAAGGTGCCCATTGGCGCGCGGGCATATCCAGACATCTTTCCAGGCAGGAGGGATGACCAATGATTTGATCCTTGTCAGGACCTCTTTATCCCGGACAGGTTTGCCATCGGGATCGAAGTACTGAAAGCTTTTGCCTCGTCCCCGGCGAGTGATACCGGGAATGGAATCGGTTACGTAACGAAGTCCGGCTAGTTTTGAGGACTCTACTGGGTCGAGTACGATCTCGGTGGTTGTAGACATGGGCCCTGGCCTGCACGACCGGGTTCAAGCCCGATCATCTCTGCCATCCTTTGATGCCGGAACCTCAGATCTCGGAGATGTCCCCCAGGCAGGACAGATGCCAGGGGCTATTCGTCGTCCTGATCGGGTTCATAGGTCGAAAACGGCACGGGACGCGTGCTGGTGCGCATACCAGCCAGGGTATTAAGGTCGGCAAGAACTTGCTTCCAGCGGTCCGTATCTCGTTTGGTGCTGATCGGCAGGTCGAGATTGGAATAGTACTGCTGGACGTCTTCTTTGATCCCGGGTGGGATCGCCCCGTTCGGATCCTGCACCAGCCTGTGCAGAAGCTCAGCGTAAGTAGCGTCCGTTAGCGGATAAACGCCCGGCTGCACAACCCTGCCGGTATCGAGATCGCGGTTGGGCAGGGGATGGTTCGGGTCGCGGCGTCTCGGTCCGCTGGTATATGGGTGCGTGAGGCTGGCGAGGGGCGGAATCTGTCCCTTGAAACGCGATGCCTCTGGCGTGAAACGCGTCAGAATGCTTCGCAATGAGGTAATCGAGACGGCGACACTGTGGGCGTAGTCGGCCTGGGTGTCCACCGTCGGACCCTTGACATTGACCAGCGCAAGAGGACCAACTTTGGGAAGGATAAACAACAGCACTGCCAACAGATGGGTCTCAATGCCGGGCTTGCGGCGATAAGAATCCCAGTTGTTCGCTTTTGCCACCTGGGCAGATTCCTTTTCAAGCTCAATCACCTCGGGTGTCATCGGGTCAGGTGGTTCATGACTGCGATGGAGAAGCGTGACCGCGTATGCGATTCGAGGAATGAAGGTCCGGGCGGCGAACCTATAGTCGCGCACGTTAATGCGCCGCCGTCCTTTGAAGTTTTCAGTCAACCCGTAGGTCTGATAGAAAGCCTGCGCGAGCTGTCTCATCGAAACTCGAAAACCAATGTGCCGCAGATATCGCAGTGGGGCCACCCGGTGATGCGCAATCTCATTGATGTCGAAGGCGAACTCCGTTTGAACGTGCGCGTGTTTACCCTGCGCATAACTCACTGAATTGCCATACTTGGCTCGAAGTTCAGGGAATTCAATCGGCACTGCCAGATTGGTAGCTTGCGAGTGACCGACGGAGTCGCCGATATAGTGCGAGAGAGCTCCGACAGCAAACGCCAGTTCGTTAGCATCACGCGCGTTCCGGAACAGGTTAACGACAAAGTCACCAGAGCGCACATAGTGGGTGAGGTCAGAGAATGACCGGTCGCCGAACGGATAATAGCCGATGTCCTGGATAACGCACCCGCCGTAAGCATACGAACGCGCCCGGTCGAGTTCAGCGGGGGTCAAATTTGGATAGCGGCTCAGAAGTAACGGAACAATCGAGTTCTGCCACGTGAGGTCGATGAGCTGCTCGTGCGTGAGGAGAGAGTAGGCGTCACAAGGACGTGAGCAGAGAAGCGCGAGAATAAGCAGAATTGCTGCGGAAATAGTTGATCGTCCGCGGTTCATTCGTCTCCATCGTCAGCGCCCAGCTACGTTTATTGTACTGATGACACATGTACCAGCATGCAGTGGATGAGCGGGTGCAAAGTCACTCGATGAATTCGCGTACCAGCGGATCTTCACTCGTCACCAGTTCATGCAGAGACCCGTTGAAGATCAAGCGACCTTCCGACAACATTAGGAACGTGGTGTTGGGATCGTATTGCCCTTTGGGTAGCGGGACCATGCGATCCTCAGCCGGCTCGAACCGATGACTGCACATCGTAAATGCGTCCTGCAATCGATGAGTGACGAGAACGGACGGCGTCCGGTAGACATCGCGCTGCTTGACGATTAACTCGATGATCGTTGTTGAGGTCACCGGATCCAAACCTCCGGTCGGCGAATCGTACAGCAACAATTCCGGCGTGTGAATCAGCGCGCGCGCAATGGCAACACGGCGCCGCATACCGCCGGATAGGCTGCCGGGATACAGACTGAATGTCTGTTCAAGGCCGACGAAGCGGAGCGACTCCCGAACGCGCACATCGATCTCGTCGTCCGCGACTTCCTCTTGAATGAGTTGGTACGCAACGTTGTCTCGTACGGTGAGAGAGTCAAAAAGCGCTCCCTCCTGGAAAACGAACCCCGTACGCGTCCGCAGAGCGAAAAGATCCCGCTCCGGCATTTGCGAAATCTCGCGGCCGAACAGATGGATAGTGCCGGCATCCGGACAGAGCAGCCCATTTGCCATTTTCAACAGCACACTTTTTCCAACTCCAGCCGGCCCCAGCAGAACTCGCGTTTCTCTCGGCGCAACCCGAAAGCTGATGTCCTCCAGAACAGATTTCCCCGGAAACGAGATTGATACGTTACGGAAATCGAGAACCGGCTCCGAAGCGGCTTCGGGTGACAGACCGGTGTTGGCCGGTATGGCAGAAGTCGTCATCAGGGAAAGACCGTGAGCATGATCTGCGTCAGCAGGAAGTCTACAAAAATAATCAGCACAGAGGAGACGACGACGGCTTTGATCGTTGAGCGCCCAACTCCTTCAGTTCCGCCTGTTGTTCTCAGCCCATAGAAGCATCCGATGCTGGCGATGATAAATCCCGAAAAGAGCGGTTTGATCAGACCCTGCATGATGTCGCCCAGCCGCAAGTACTCGTAGGCCATGGAGAAGTACTGAGTCCCGTTCTGGTGGTTCATGAACACCGTCACAGCGGCGCCACCCAGGATTCCGAAGAAGTTCGCCACGATCGACAGGAAGAAAAGCATGGCTACGCAGGCGAAGATTCGGGGCGTAACCAGCTTGCGCATCGGATCGACGCCCAGTGCCCGCATCGCATCAATCTGTTCGGTCACAACCATGGAGCCAAGTTCGCTGGCCATCGAGGAAGCGTTACGTCCAGAAACCATGATTCCGGTGAGTACTGGGCCCAATTCGCGAATCATGGATGTACTGACAAACCGGCCCGTAACCGCCGTGGCGCCGAATTGAGAGAGGGTGGCAGCTGATTGAAGAGCAAGGACGCCGCCCGTGAAAAAGCCCGAAAGAAGTACAATGGAGGCTGAGCCTACGCCGATAATGTCGGCTTGGATCAGGAAATCGGGCCAATAAATGGGCGGCCGGAAGAGGTTTGTGGCACCTCGCCAGGCAAACAGGGAATAATCCTGCACCGTACCCACGATGTTCTTGGCGGTATTCTCGATCGATTGGAAGGCCATCTAGTTGCCGCACCGTAAGTTGCGGGATGTGGGCTGTCACTCCCCGTCCTCGACAGGATAGCGTATCGGACCGGCGGCGCTCGCCGGATTCAAATTTCCGGAGCCGTCCAGTTCTGTCAGAAAGCGACCCAAGTCCCGATCGAACGACCAACCGGGTGTGAGCGTAAGTTTCTCATCGAACAAGGATTTCCCTCCGATGTTCTCCGCAAGACGCAGGCTGCAGGTTACGCATCTAAGAGGTTGTGTCCAGTAAAGATTTCATACGGGAGGCTGAATGCACTCGTTTCGCTTGCGATTGATCCTCGCTCTGATTGCAGGCGTCACGATTGTTTCCATCGCCTCGACCTATTTCGAAGTACTTGAGCATAAGCACATTTTGCGGCAGGAGCTGGAATGGCGGTCCACCTGGATCGGCAACAGCCTCAAGCCTCAGATGCGGCAGGCGCTGATCCAGGGTGACCTGGCAGGGCTGGGGTCTGCGGTTACTCAGGCGAAAGAGCAGACTGGAGCTCTCGGCATCGGCATCTATGACCCGCAAGGCCATCTCATGACCGAGGCTGGCGCGCCGGAGGTTTTCAGCGCGCTGGCTCATTCTCCGTTCGAATCGCTCGCAAAAACAGGCGTTCAATCGCTTTCCCGTACGCGCGTAGAGCAATCTCTTCAAAAGGGAGCTCAGATCAACGCATTCGGCCACACCGGCGACACGCAGTGGCTTGAAGAGGTGTTCCCGTTACACGACGGAAACAAGCTTGTGGGCGCACTTGTGGTCTTGATTGATGCCGGCTACATCCGGGACCAAAGCTATGACCTTTGGCGCCGAAGCTTCTGGTGGATCGTCGCGACCGTCCTGCTGATTGTGACCGTGACGTTCGCGATGGTGCGCTGGTTCCTTATGCGACCCCTGATGCGCGTGGCCGATCGCCTCAGGCGTTTGCGGATGGGGCATTTCGAGAAAGGCATGAGCGGCGGAACGAACGAACTCAGCATGTTCAGTCCGCTGGCGCGCGAAGTTGAGACCATGGCGGAGAGCCTGATTGCCGCGCGGGCGGCCGCGGCGGCAGAGGCGCGGCTGCGCGATGCAGGTGAGCATTTCTGGACCCCCGAGCGCCTTGCAGTCCACATGCGGAATAAGGCAAGCGGCCGAATCTTCGCGGTTTCGAACCGCGAGCCCTACATGCACGTGCGCGACGGGCGCAAGACTGCGTGTATCGTTCCGCCAAGCGGCCTGGTCACTGCACTCGAGCCGGTCTTACAGGCCTGTGACGGTGTATGGGTCGCAACCGGAAGCGGGAACGCTGACCGGGAGAACGTCGATGAGTTCGACAGGCTCCGGGTGCCGCCCGACGACCCCAAATACACGCTACGTCGTGTATGGCTGACAGCAGAAGAAGAATCCCGCTACTATGACGGATTCGCCAATGAGGGGCTGTGGCCTCTGTGCCACATTGCGCATACCCGCCCGACGTTCCGCGCGGCCGACTGGGAAGCGTACCAGAAAGTAAATGAGAAGTTCGCGTCGGCACTCCTCGAGGAGATGAAAGACAGCACCGAGCCGCTCATTTTCGTGCAGGATTACCACTTCGCACTGCTGCCCAGGCTCATCAAAACGGCCCGGCCGGATGCCAGGGTTGCGATCTTCTGGCACATCCCGTGGCCCAATCCGGAAGCATTTGGGATTTGCCCATGGCAGCCGGAGCTCCTCGATGGTCTTCTGGGAGCCGATTTGATCGGCTTCCATATCCCGCTTCACTGCAATAACTTCCTCGACACTGTCGACCGGGCGCTCGAATCGCGTACCGATCGCGAGCACATGACCGTGCGTCGCGCGGGGCACATCACTGCAGTCAAACCGTATCCCGTGAGCGTCGCATTCAGCGGCGGAATTCCGAGTGCCTTACAGGCAATTGTCACAGAGCGCGAAGAAGATCGCGCAGAAGAGCGGCGAGCTCTCTTGTCGGAATTCGGAGTGCAGGCGGAGTCGATCGTCGTCGGTGTCGACCGCTTGGACTACACGAAGGGAATTGTGGAGCGCTTACTGGCCATCGAAGAACTACTTGTCGAGCACCCGTGGCACAAGGAAAGGCTCACGATGGTGCAGATCGCAGCTCCGAGCCGAACGCGCATTCCGAGCTACGCCGATTTGCATCGGCGAGTGGATGAAGAGGTCCGCCGCATCAATCATCGATTCCAGACGTCGAAGTGGAAGCCGATCGTGCTGATCGAGCGGCAGTGCAATCACGAAGAAGTCAATCGCTGGTACCGCATCGCCCAGGTCTGCCTGGTGACGTCGCTACACGATGGGATGAACCTGGTCGCAAAAGAATTCGCGGCCGCGCGAGACGATGAGGATGGCGTGCTGGTCCTCAGCAAATTCACCGGAGCCGCAGTGGAACTTCGTGATGCCTTACTCGTTAATCCCTATGACATCGCTGAAGTAGCTGAGGCAATCCATCGCGGGATCGAAATGCCGCGCGAAGAGCGCAGAGTCCGCATGCAGCAGATGCGCAAGCAGGTAATGGAGCACAATATCTATCGGTGGGCGGCAATGGTTCTCGGCGATCTGCGCGATGTTCGCCTTGAACTCTACGATTCGGAAGCTCACCCGGGATCCCTTCCTGAGCCGATCCCTATCGACCCCTACCGAAAAATGGCATAGAAAGAGAGGAGTATTGAACCCGACGGAAGCACAGCAGCTCGACGACTTCTTTTGTTCGCTGCACGATGCTCAAGCACCACTATTGCTACTGGACTACGACGGCACCCTTGCCGATTTTCGAGTCGATCGCTTCACCGCCCGTCCGTGGGCCGGTGTGCGAGAAATCCTTACCGAAATTCAGAACGACAAGCGCACGCAAATGCGTGTGATCACCGGCCGCCCAGCCGCTGAAATCAACCCTCTGCTGCAGCTTCCCGGTGCCGTGGAGGTGTGGGGACTGCACGGTGCTGAACGGTTGCATACGGACGGGCGACGCGAAATGCAGGAAGCCCCATCAGAAGCGGCCGCGAAGCTGGACGAATTAAGGCTGTTGCTGCGCCAGAACGCATTCGGTGGTCTTTTCGAGGACAAGCCAAACGCGGCTGTCATGCACTGGCGTGGTCTGTCTCCTCATCGCGCCAAACTGGTTGAGCTGAAGACTCGCGAGCTGTTCGAGCCTGCTTCCCTGGTCGAAGGCTTATCGCTTCTTCCGTTTGAGTCGGGCATCGAACTGCGAGTAGGCCGCGATAAGGGTGGTGCGGTACAAGCTGTCGTCGAGCAGTTCAGCGACGAAACGCCCGTTGCATTTCTCGGTGACGATCTGACGGACGAGTCTGCATTTCGCGCGGTTAATGGCTTGAATAACCCGCATCTCAGCCTTCTTGTACGGCGGGCAATTCGCCCTACGTCTGCCGCAATCTGGCTGAAGCCTCCAGAGGAACTACGGTGGTTTCTAAAGCAATGGCTACAGGCAACAACCGGCAGGTGGAGAGCGAAAGCTGAGCTTCCTGCTCCGGAGAATGCCGGAAGCGGAATCTCAAGTCAGGCTGCTCAGGCATAGCCGTCGGAATCATGTCTTACACTCGTCTACGTTGATTGAAATCGACCGCTCCGGAGTATGCGCATGGAGATTTCACGTAGACGGCTTCTCAAGGGCATGGCAACAGCCACGGCGCTGGAAATGTCACGCAGTTCCCAGGCCGGCTCGATTCTGCAGGACACACCGTATGCCTCGAACTGGGATTCCCTCAGCCGATACCGGTGTCCCGAGTGGTACAGAGACGCAAAGTTCGGGATTTATTTCCATTGGGGGCTCTACTCGGTTCCCGCGTTTGGCAACGAGTGGTATCCCCACTGGATGTACCTGCCTGGCCGCCCCGAATATGAGCATCATCTTGCAGCTTACGGCCCACTCGACCGCTTCGGTTACAAAGACTTCGCTGCGCAGTTCACCGCCGAAAACTTCGATGCAGATGCCTGGGTAACTCTATTCCGGGAGTGCGGCGCGCGGTATGTAGGGCCCGTCGCCGAGCACGCCGACGGCTTCTCCATGTGGAACAGCAAAGTGAATCGATGGAACGCATTCCGCCTGGGTCCGAAGCGGGACATTGTCGGCGAACTAGAGCGCGCGGTTCGCATACAGAAACTGAAGTTCTATACCAGCTTCCATCACCAATGGCTTTGGGGATGGTATTCGAGTCCAGTTGAGAATGCGGACATCTACGACCCGCAGTACAAAGATCTTTATTGGCCGCAGAAATACACGCTCGGATCGCCGCAAGAGGCTAAAAATTACGCCGTAGATCGACCCGGCGCGTTCAACTATGCGCGGCCCGATCCGCCGCCCAGCGAAGCTTTCTGCCGAATGTGGCGCGACAAGATTGTCGAGGTCGTTGATCGTTATCACCCCGACATCCTTTATTTCGATACCCGTTGTTTTATCATTCCCGAGCGATATCGAATGGAGATGCTCGCGCATTATTACAACGCCAGCGCTGCTGCTGGGCGCGAGACGGTCATCACGTATAAAGAAGACGATTTTGCAAAAGGCTCGGGACTTCCGGATCACGAAGCCGGGCAGCTCGCCGACAAGGCAAGTTTCGTATGGCAAACGGATGACGTGCTTGATTGGGATTCGTGGGCGTACCTGCGCAAACCAAATTACAAGAGCGCGGGCAGAGTGATTCACCAGCTGATCGACGTGGTATCGAAGAACGGCAACTTGCTGCTAGACGTGGGGCCCCGGCCGGACGGCACCATCCCCGACAAAGTTGTGGCTCGGTTGCGGACAATCGGTTCATGGTTGAAGGTGAATGGAGAAGCCATCTACGAGACGAGGCCCTGGGAGCGGTTCGGCGAAGGGCCTACTCGCGTCAAGGAGGGCATGTACGTCGCAGATCACAACATCGATTTCACGGCGCAGGACATCAGGTTCACAACACGGGGCAACGCACTTTACGTGCTCGTGATGGGAGCACCCGGAAGCACCGTGCTGGTGTCTTCGTTAAAGAGAGATACACCCCTTCCGTCCGGTTCTCTCAACAAGGCGCGTATGTTGGGCGCTGAAGCCAATCTCAGGTGGAATTGGACCGCGGATGGGCTCGTGCTGCATATACCCGATCAGCGGTCTTCGAACGACGCAGTGGTTGTGCGCCTGACGTGATCAGATATTCCTGATGCAGTACGCATCGGTTAGTCGCGATTGCGTTTGCGAATCTCGATATTCAAGCGCTTGATTTTCTGATTCAGCGTCGAGAGCGGAATGTGGAACTGCTCAGCCGCGTCCGTCTGATTCCAGTTGCAGCGCTCCAGCTTCTCGATGATGATCCGACGTTCGATGTCTTCAAGGATGTCAAAAAGAGAGGCGTTCGGGTTGTGCTCGAGGAGAGCGTCCTGGAAGCTGCGGCCCGTGATGTGTCCCGGCAACAATTCCGACCCGATCATTGGGCCTGACGACAGCACGACACCGCGTTCGATACAGTTTTCGAGCTCACGGACATTGCCCGGCCACTCGTAATCAATCAGAGCTCTCAATGCATCGGCAGAGAGGCGGCGCGGAGCAAGCCCGTTTTCGTCCGTGTAGAACTCAAGAAAATGATTCACGAGCAGCGGAATGTCTTCACGGCGCGAGCGGAGCGGCGGCAAATCAATCGTGATGACATTCAACCGATAGAACAGATCTTCGCGGAATTTCCCTTCTCGGACAGCCTGCCTCAGGTCGATGTTCGTCGCCGCGATGATACGGACATCCACCTGAATCTCCTGGATTCCTCCAAGATGCATGAAGCGCCGGTCCTGCAGAACGCGCAAAATTTTAGCCTGCGTGTCCATCCCCATTGTCGCGATTTCGTCAAGGAACAGTGTTCCGCCGTTCGCAACTTCAAAGAGACCCTTTTTGGAAGCTACAGCAGAGGTAAATGCGCCCTTCACGTGGCCGAAGAGCGTGGACTCGAGGAGTTCCGTCGGCATTGCGCCCGTGTTAATCGGGACAAATGGCTTGTCGCGACGTGGCGAATTGGAATGGATCGCCTTCGCGATCAATTCCTTTCCGGTTCCGCTTTCACCCTGGATCAGGACGGTTGAGCGGCTCGGCGCAACTTGCGCGACCAGGTCGAATACCCGCAGCATTATTTCGCTCTTGCCGACGATGTTGGCAAAGTTGTAGCGCTGCTTGAGCGTACGCTTGAGCTGCAGATTTTCTTCTTCTGCTTTGTACCGCGCCACTGCGGAGCGAATATCGGCAAGCAGCTTCTCGTTGTCCCACGGCTTCTGTACGAAATTCTCCGCGCCCGCGCGTATCGCTTCAACCACGTTCTCTACGGTGCCGTATGCCGTAATCATGATGACCGGCGTCTCCGGCTGGCGTTCCTTAATCTGCGGAAGCAGATCAAGACCGCTCTGTCCCGGCAAGGCTAGATCGAGGAGCACAAGGTCGAAGGTTTCCATCTCGAGCATGCGAAGGCCCTGTTCACCGTCGATTGCCGTCTTGATGGAATAGCCTTCAAGCGAAAGCAGCACCTCGAGCGACTCGCGAATGCCCGCTTCGTCGTCGATCACAAGAATGCTTCCACTTGCAGAGCTGGTAGAGAAGACAGAACCTGCACCAGACAGGTTTAAAGACTGGTCAACGTCAGACATGTACCGACTTCCTTAAAAGCGGGAATTCAAGGTGGAAGGTTGTGCCGGCACCAATGGCGCTCTCGACATGGATTTTGCCTGCGTGCTCCTGAATAATCCCGTAGGAAACAGAAAGTCCGAGACCGGTGCCACGTCTCTCGCCGGGGCGAGGCGTAGTCTTTGTCGTGAAAAATGGATCATAGATGCGTTTTAGATGCTCAGGCGCGATGCCGGATCCAGAATCCGAGACAATCGCTTCCACGTGGCCATTCGCTACGGTGGTAAGGCGAAGGCGACCGCCGCCAGGCATCGAGTCCTTGGCATTGAGCAGAAGGTTCAAAAAGACCTGCTGCAGTTTGCCGGGGTTGCCGTGAATCGGCGGTAGATCGTCGGCCAGATCGGTATCCACCAAAACCTGCGCCGTCTTGAATTGATGCTCGAGCAGCGAAAGCGTATCGCGGATGACCTGATTCAGATTGGTTTCACGAAACTCTGTGGTTGAGGTGCGCGAGAAATTGAGAAGGCCGTTTGCGATTTCCGACGCTCGGAAACTCTGCTGCGTGATCTTCTCGAGCACAGGGCCGAGACGCGGATCGGTCCGCATTTGTTTCTGCAGCATCTGCGCATACGACGAAATGACCGCCAGGGGCGTGTTGATCTCGTGTGCCACACCGGCAGCCAGCAACCCGATGGAACTTAGCTTGTCGGCCTGTGCAAGCTGCGTCTCCAGCGAAATCCGCTCGGTAATGTCATCAACCAACACAATGCGACCGACGATCACGAAGTCGCGTGAGAGCAGAGGCGCGATGGCTATGTTGACAGTGCGTTGTTCTCCTGCCTTCGTCGTAAGCGGGAACTTGTAGAGATTATGGATGCCGGGCTCGTTACGGAAACCCTCGATGGCCGATACAAACTCATCCGGAAAGACTGAGCCGAGCTTTTGCCCAATTGCCTCTGCGCGGCTTACAGCGTACATCGCCTCCATCTGCGCATTCCAGCTCTCGATACGGTCTTCGAGATCGAGCGCCAGAATTCCAACGTTGATGGATTCGACGATGTTCTCATTGAATTCCTTCAAGCGCTCGAATTCGCTGATCTTGTCCTGGAGGCGGGAGTAGAGGCTCGCATTCTGCAGCGCGATTCCGATATAGCTCGCCAGCGATTCGAGCAATTCCACGTCCTCGCTCGAGAGGAAGTCGCCGCCGATCGTGCGGCCGAGGCCGATCACGGCAATCGTGCGGGTTGTCGAACCATCCTGTACGCGGCAAGGCAGATAGTAGTTCAAGTCCAGCAGAGCCGCTGTCAATTGCTGATCGGGCGGGAGATGCAGCGCCTGCTGAGCATTCTCAAGAAAGATGTGAGAGTGATCAAGTGCGGCTCGATCGAAGTCGAGGAACCCAAGTGCCAGTTTGCGGTCGGTTGCGGCGGAAAGCAGCCCGTGCGATGCTGCCAACCGCAGTCCGCCGGCCGGATGCGAGAGGAACACCGCGACACGCGAAACCAGCAGTGTACGGGGCAAGCGCTCAACGATCGAGTTCAGCAGCGCATCAAGATTCGTCTCGGAACTCAGCCCGCGTCCGAACTCGATCAGTGCCTTGCGATAGTCATACTTATGCCGGTCGAAAGCCTTGTCGACCCAGTTCTGAATCCGTCGCTTAAGCGGGTCGAACACTGCCGCCGTGCCAAGAATCGCAACGATCAGCGCCCATTCTCGAATCGCTTCACCCGAGCGCTGATGAACGATTTCGGCAATCAGGGCAATTACGCCAAAGTAAGCGCCGAGAATTAAACCGGTTGCCAGGGTGTACGCTACGCCGCGCTTGAAGATCAGATCCGTGTCCATCAAGCGATAACGGATGATGGCCCAGCAGAACGTGAGGGGCAGAAAGACCAGAGAGAGCGCCGCGAGCTTCGTGAACACCGACCAGACGCGGAAATCCAGCACGAAGGGAATCGCGTACAGCAGCGTGAACGGCAGAACAGCCACAAGGGTACCGCGCATCAGCCACTTCAATTGCTGACGTAGAAGGGGGGTGCCGGCGCGACTGTAACTGTAAACAAAGAATGCGGCGGCAAACACATAGAACGCTGCAATGTAGCCGTAGTTCACCTGCTCGAGGCGATGCTTCAGGATTCCCGTGGCCTGCCACCGGGTGACCGCGACAACCCACAGCCCGACAAGAGCGACACCCGGTCCGTAAATGAACGGGAGCAGTAAGCGTCGAGCGATCCCCTTCAACCGCTCCTCTGGGAAACTGATCGCGAAGTGGAGGAAGAGTGCGGGCTGTAGCGCTCCGGCCACAATATTCGCCCACAGGACAGTCTTATCGACGAAATCCAGCTTCCCGGTGTAATGCAGAGCATTCAGAGCGAACGAGACAAGACAGAAGAGGAAGAAGTGAGTGGCGCGGGGCGCAGTCCATCTCCGGAACAGAACGTAAAGACCGATCGCAAGATAAATGGCTCCAATCAGCCGCAAACCGAGATAAGAACTACGATCGGTTGGGTCCAGGTAAACGTCAGCGGCGGGCTCAATCGAGACTCCATCCCGCATGATCGAGTAGGAGGCCTTCCCATACACACCCGTGTGATAGAGTTCCCGCTCGAGATCCGCCGTCCGGGCTACCCGAACCTGGTTCACCGCTGTAAGGAGATCGCCTTTGTGGATACCTGCTTTGAGGCCGGGACCGTCAGGAATCACCTTTGTGGCGAGAAGACCACCATTGGCTTCCGTCCACCAAACCCCGTCGTCTGGCTGTTGGAAACGGCTCTCCTGTTTGAAATTCAACACAGCAAGCAGCACCAGGCCGACCGTCGCCAGGGCCAGCAGTGTTGCCTGCAACCGGTTGAAGAGACTCGTTTCCATACCGAGGGAGGCTCGCTTCACAGTCGGGGTTGCACGTTGCTTGCCACGGCTTGTCCCGATCTGATTCATTAGGTCCTTCCGCGCATCTCTTTCGATATCCGCAAGATAGAGACTGAACTGCGGAGTGGAAGGTCAACCGTGGCAAACCGATTTTCCACCGGAAATGCAAAAAACAATAGGCGCAATACATCCACAGGAATTGCCTACTGTTTTTAGTATTGCACCTGCTCTGCTGGATTGGGAGTAAAGAAGCAATGAATTTGGGTCAGGAATTCACGGCAGTTTCTGCCCGTAGGTCGCTTTGGGACCGTGCTTCCTTAGATAGTGGTGTTCGCTGACGTGCGTCGGTATGGGACCGGCGGATCCATTCAGGGTCACGGTTCGGAATGCCAGCCGGGCAATGTACTCCAGAACGTCCGCGTGCTCCACGGCGTCGGCAGCATCTTTCCCCCAGGCGAAGGGTGCATGCCCGGCGACCAGAACTCCTGGAACGGCGACTGGATCCAAGCTCTCGGTTCGAAACCTCCTGACGATGACGGCGCCTGTGTTTCGAACATAGCCCGATGACACTTCCTCGGCAGTCAGCGGTTCAGTCACAGGGACCTGGCCGTGAAAGTAGTCTGCATGAGTGGTACCGAAGCACGGGATCGGCCGGCAGGCCTGCGCCCATGAGGTAGCAAATTCAGAGTGGGTGTGAACCACGCCCCCGATCTGCGGAAACTCACGATAGAGAAGCGTATGGGTATCAAGGTCGCTCGAAGGACGCAGATGTCCTTCGACGATTTTGCCGTCCAGGTCTGTAACGACCAGATCCTCTGGCTTCAAGGTGGCGTAATCGACACCGCTCGGCTTGATGACGACCAGAGCAGTCTGACCTGAGCGATCGACTCCGCTCGCGTTGCCAAACGTATGAGGCGCCAGACCGCGACGAGCGATCTCCTGGTTGGCAGCCAAGACCTGCCGGCGGAGGGATTCGAGCAACATTTCAAGTCTCCCGGAAAGCGTTTACGCTGCGAGTTTATCAGGTTGCGACCCTCCGCTGGCCTCCCGGAATCATCGGTGGGGCGGCGCATCGAAAGTTGGGCCGGGACGGTTCTCAGGTACTCACATCTGCGCGGACGCCCGGGGTTCTATACTTCCTCGTTCAGGAACAAGGGGGATGTAATGGGTCTGTCGGGCTACAGGTGTCGAATCGCTGCTTTAGCCATTTTTATAGCCGCGGCGGGAATTCTCAATGCTCAAGATTCGGTTATCACGCTGGGCAAACGGGAAAGCATTCAGTCGAAGATACTCGGCGAGAAGCGGGAGATCCTACTCTCCGTCCCGAAACAGAAAAAGCCCGATATGCCGCTCCTCGTGCTTCTCGATGGCGAGTGGAACTTCACGAAAGTAGCAATAACTGTCGAACACCTCACCAGCAATGGCCGCCTGCCACCAATGGTGGTTGCCGGGGTTGTAAATACGAATCGCGGACGCGATCTCGCGCCAACGATCGAGGGAGGCGAGTTCGCAGCGGGTCCTTCCGATAAGTTCCTTTCTTTTCTCGCCGACGAATTGATCCCCCAACTCACCTCAGAGTATTCGCTCGGCAAGTACCACATTCTCGCCGGCCACTCGAATGCCGGGATGTTCTCTCTCTACGCGTTCATCCGTCGCCCCGAGGTCTTCCAGGCTAACATTGCCCTAAGCCCGAGCTTCGGCCTCGATGATCATTTTGTTGCGCTGCTCAGCAGAGCCATCGCGAAGCCCAGCGGACAACACTTTGTCTTCATCGGCGCGGGAGGCGATGAAGAGGCGGATATTTCGGTCGGCGCTCTACGCTTTGCTAAAACCTTCGAAGCCAGCCCAAATGCGAATGTCGAGTGGCACTATGAAGTTTTCCCGGGCGAGACCCACGGCACCGTCGGGCTGCGCGGTTTCTATCGTGGATTGGAGCTGCTTGCCGAGGCAGATCCGCATATCTCTTATGGTCCGGCTCGCTACCTGACCGAAGCTCAGCGCCGCCGACATGCGTGGGTTCGGCGCTTCGGCTCCGCGTATGCGGATGACAAGCTGCCGCTGTACTCGGCAGCTCTGCCGATGCAGGATTTTCTTGCAGCCGGCGGTGCGAATCTGTCCTCCTCATGGAATCTGCTGAAATCCGAATATGGAGAGGACTTCCGCTTCGATCCGATCGAGCGCAAGAACCTGATCGCATCGCTCGATGCAGGCGGACGCAAGGATGCAGTGAACAATCTGCGAGCCATCCCGGGCTTCGTTGCGGATGCAGGCGTGCCCAACAACTATGGTTCGGCAGTCGATCTGAGTGCCGGACTCGTGGCTCTGCTTCCTCTCCACGGGTCGGCGATAGACGTCTGTCATCCGGACGCGACGGCGCAGGTTCATGGCGCCACGCCTGCCGCGGATCGGCACGGCCGGGCCAACATGGCATACAGCTTTAGCGGTTCCAGCGCGTACATCGAATTTCCCAAGAATGCCGACTATGAAAACGCGGGCTCGATCTCAGTGACAGCATGGGTTAGACCGCACAAACCTGCTGCCTACTCGGCCTGGGTTTCGCAGGTTGGACCGCGCTGGGGATCGCAGTGGCGCCTCGGCTTCGGGCCGAATCCAACTGCACAATGGGGAGCGACCATCTTCGGTACGCGATGGACCGACTATTGGGCGAGCGGCGAGGGCCTTCCGATCGACACCTGGGCCCACACCGCTGCCGTTTTCGACCAGACACTTGGAAAGTTGCGGATGTATGTGAACGGGCACGAGGTGCTGGGCCAAGACGACCTTGGACCATGGGGTTCAAGCAAAGGACCGATTCTCATTGGCGCACAGCGCGACGATGGGCTGTTCTTCAGTGGAGACGTGGGCGAGGTGCGCGTCTATCACCGTGCGCTGAACGGCGCAGAGGTGCAGGCGATCAGCAAGTTGGAGACGGAGTCGACTTCCTGCAAGTAGGGACCATACGATGACGTCAAGGCCATCCGATTCTCACTCGCAGGTGTTCTGGAATACCTGAAGCCCTATCTGCTAGCCTTGCAGGTTTGGGCGTCACAGAAATGGTTAGGTGCAATCATGGGTTTTAGATTTCAGGGGTTTGACTTTCTCCACCTCGATTCCAGCTTCAGCGAAGATGAACTTCTGGTCAGGCGCACTGCGCGCGACTTCGTCGAAGACAACGTCGTCCCGATCATCGAGGAGTGCTACCGGACGGAACGCTTCCCACGGGAGCTCGTATCGGTGATGGGCGAACTCGGCTTCTTCGGCGCCACGATCGATGGATACGGTTGCGCGGGGATGTCAAATGTCGAGTATGGCCTGGTGATGCAGGAACTCGAGCGGGGAGACTCCGGGCTGCGCAGCTTCGTGAGTGTGCAATCGGCCCTGTGTATGTACCCCATCTACACCTTCGGCTCCGACGAACAAAAAAACACTTGGCTTCCAGCAATGGCTTCGGGCCAGAAGCTTGGCTGCTTCGGATTGACAGAACCCGGATTTGGCTCGAATCCCGGCGGCATGACAACCGTCGCTCGCAAGTCCGGCGACGAATACATCCTCAACGGCGAGAAGATGTGGATCACGTCCGGCAATATTGCGGACGTCGCGATTGTGTGGGCCAAAGTCGAAGATGAAGATCACCGCGTGCGTGGATTCCTCGTCGAGACAGATCGTCCCGGCTTCCGCGCTTTCGAGGTTCATGGCAAGTGGTCGCTGCGCGCGTCAGTCACCAGCGGCCTTTCATTGCAGGATGTACATGTGCCGGCTTCGAATCTTCTGCCCGGAACAGGCGGATTGAAGAGTCCCTTGATGTGCCTGAATCAAGCTCGCTATGGGATCAGCTGGGGCGCGATCGGTGCGGCGATGTCGTGCTACGACACGGCCCTCCAATATGCAAAGGCGCGGAAGCAGTTTCACAACCAGCCGATTGCGAGCCACCAGATCGTGCAGGACAAGCTGGTGTGGATGCTGACGGAAATTTCCAAGGCGCAACTACTCTCGCTGCAGGTCGGCCGACTGAAGGACGCGGGGACCGTAGGCCACCAGCACATCTCCATGGCCAAGCGAAACAACGTGTGGATGGCACTGGAATGCGCTCGGATATCGCGCGACATTCTGGGCGCGAACGGCATCACTGAGGATTACCCGATCATGCGCCACATGATGAACCTCGAATCCGTCAAGACCTACGAGGGCACGCACGATATCCACGCGCTGATTCTCGGCCAGCACATCACCGGCATCGGAGCGTATTAGACCCGAGTTGTTGAGGCACCGAACTTATCCGTGATGCTCGTGGCTGCCGTTGTGCTCGTGATGACCATCGGCATGCATCTCGGCAGCGGCTGGTTCGGGTAAAAACTCTTTCAGGCAATCCACCAGCTTTTCGAGCTTGGAATCACGGGCGAGAAGTTGTTCGATCTGGGTACGAAGATCAGCACGTTCCTTGCTGGCTTGCTCGTGCGCAAGTACGTAATAGTCGTTCTGCATGATGGTTTTTTTGGAGTCCTTTGGCGGGATCATACCATCGATGTCGTCAAGACGAACTGGGGCATCTCTGAATTTCTGTGAAAAGCGGCGACTGCAATTTCTTGCGCTCTGCGGTGCAGTACGCAGTTGTATAGTCATATCCGTGTCGGAGAAAAGAATGCGCTTAAGTCCGTTCCTTCTCGGAGTGTGCCTGGCGTTCGCGCCGATCGTTTCGACTGCGCAGGAGTCGCAGCAGGCCGTGGTGCTGCACGCTGCGCGGCTTCTGAATGTGGACACCGGCAACGTGATTCAGCCCGGGGAAGTTCTGGTTGAAGGCAATCGGATCAAGGCCGTCGGAACAAGCGTCGAGCATCCTTCAGGCGCGAAGGTGATCGACCTTGGAAGTGCAACGCTGATGCCGGGTCTCATCGACGCACACATTCATCTCTTCCTGCATCCAGGAGCCGAAGATCTTCAGACGGTGGAAGAGTCGGTGCCCTGGCGCGTGATTCTTGCCGAGCAGGCGGCGAAAGATGACGTGATGGCTGGCTACACAGCCGAACGCGACATGGGGACAGAAGGAGCGGGATCGGCCGACAGCGCCATTCGTGACGCTATCAATAAGGGCATCATTCCCGGACCGCGTCTGCGCGTGAGCGGAAATGCCATCGATATTCTCGGCGGCCACGAAGACGCAAACAAATACAATCCCGTGCAACACGTATTGTCGAACGCTGATTACGCGAACTCGGCGGAGCAACTCGTCGAGGTTATGCGTGAGCAGCATAAACAAGGCTCGGACTTTGCCAAGATTTATGAAACCGGCAAGGACCGCATGATCGACGGCGCGCTGCATACGCCTTATCAGTACACAGCAGCTCAACTAAGTGCTGCGGTTGAAGAAGGCCGGCGAATGGGGACAACTGTCGGCGTGCACGCAATGGGGGAACCCGGAACACTGTATGCCGCGCAAGCAGGAGTGGCGTCGATCGATCATGCAACTCAGCTCAGCGATGAAACGGTTCGACTGATGAAGCAGAAAGGCATCTTTGCGGTCCCGACCTTCACGATCTTCGAATATTTTGCCAAGCACCGCGAGTCGCAGGACCAGGCGGCGACACAGGCAGAGATGTTGGATTACAAGATTCGCGAATTCAAAAAGCAAGTCGCGGCCGGCGTGCAGTTCGCGGTCGGCTCGGATGTGGGTCCATTCCCGCATGGAACGCAGGCACGCGAGATGACCCTGATGGTGCAATATGGCATGAAGCCGCTCGCCGTTCTGCAGGCCGACCTGATCAATGGCGCCAAACTGCTCGGGTGGGCTGGCCAGATTGGAGAGCTGAAGCCTGGATACTTCGCCGACATTGTTGCGGTGCCGGGCAATCCGCTGGATGATATTTCCACTTGTGAGCATGTCGCCTTCGTCATGAAGGACGGAAAAGTCCTGCGGCAATAGCTCTCGATTTGAGGATGCTGCGATGCAGTTCTCGCGCACGATGTGGCTCTGGGCAAGCCTTGCGGTAATTGCGCTGGCGATTCTCCTTGTTCGCTTCATTGTTCCGCATCACGTGGAAGCGCCCATATCTCCGCCGATCCCTGATCTTTCCGTAACGAGCCCGCTGAACCAGCGCGGAGGCACAGCGATAGCGCCGGATGCGTATGAGGTCTATTCGGCTTTGTATGAGGGACCGCAGCCGGAGCCTCTCGCCTTCGTCGATGTTTCATTGACCGACATTCCTCAGGTGAATGGAAGCTGCCTGAGGCCTTCGAGTCCGGAAGAACGTGAATTGACTGCTGCGTTCGTCGCGGCAAACAGACAGAGCCATCGATGGGAAAAGAAATTCGCGGTCTCATCGAATTACATCCTGCTTTCCGCGACCGAAGCCGGCGAAGCAGAGTCGTGCATCGAAAGCCACGCGCAGAATGCCGATTGCAATCCTTTCGCAGCGATCAGGCATGTTCGGTATCTCGGCGTTCCGGGCTTTGACAGCACGCATGCGAAGGCTCTTGTTTCCGTCGTGAAGAAGTGCGGGAAGTATTGCGGGAGCGGCGGAATTTTCGCGGTTGAGAAAATCAATGGGCTCTGGCGTCGCGCAGAAACTTCAGATTTCGTTCGCGAATGCAGCTGGATGTATTGAACGCTAAACCACTATGCGGAACGATGCGCGATCTTCTGCTTCGCCTCTCTGCGTGACTTGATTCTCTTCATCGCGCGCAGGAAGCGGTCTGGCTTCACGTCTGCCATCGACTCTTCTACACCCTTGCGATATCCGCCCAGATAGATCGAATAAAGGATCGCGAGCGAGCAGCCGATTCCCCACAGAAATCCGATACAAAGGCCGACAACTGCATAGAGGCTCAGTTCACCCATACATCCACTTTCTTGCGCGCTAGACAGCGACCGTGAAGGTATCCTCGTTGCGTGTAACTGCGTGGTACAGGGTATCGCGCTCTACTGGAACGCGCCCTGCTTCCGTGATCAAGCGGCAGAGTTCTTTGCGCGTCATACCTTGCGGAGTGGTCGCTCCGGCATCGTGATAGATCTTCTCTTCCACAACAGTGCCATCGAGATCGTCGGCGCCGAAACGAAGAGCGATCTGCGCGATCTTCGGCGTCATCATCTGCCAGTAAGCCTTAATATGCGGAAAATTGTCGAGCAGCAGGCGGCTGACTGCAATCTGGCGAATGTCGGTGAGGCCAGTCGTGACCGGAAGATGATCGAGGGGCGTGTTCTCCGGATGAAATGCCAGCGGAATGAAGGTCTGGAATCCGCCGGTTTCATCCTGAACATCACGCAGCTTCAGAAGATGATCAACACGGTCTTCGTCGTTTTCGATGTGGCCGTAGAGCATCGTGGCATTCGATTTGAATCCGAGTTTATGAGCAAGCCTTGCCGTGTCGAGCCACTCATCGCCATCGATCTTGTGATCGCAGATGATGGAGCGCACGCGTGTTGAAAAGATCTCTGCCCCGCCGCCGGGCATGGAGTCCACACCAGCTCCGCGCATCTTGATCAGCGTGTCTTCAATGCTCAGTTTGCCGCGGCGCGCGAGGTAGGCGACCTCGACCATCGTGAAGGCCTTGATGTGCACCTTGGGAAAGCGCTGCTTGAGTCCGCGAACGAGATCGAGGAAGTACTCGAGCGGCAGATCGGGATGGAGCCCGCCAACGATGTGGAACTCGGTCACTGCCTCGGTGTAGCCGGAGGCGGCCGTCTGCCATGCTTCTTCGAGCGCCATGGTATAGCCCGCAGGATCACCTTTTTTGCGGCCAAAGGCGCACAGCTTGCACGCAGCCACGCAGACGTTCGTCGGATTGATGTGGCGATTCACATTGAAATAAGTGATGTCGCCATGCATCCGTTCGCGAACGTAGTTGGCAAGCCATCCGACCGCAAGAACATCCTTCGAGCGATAGAGGGTTAGCCCTTCGTCAGCGTCGAGCCGCTGACCGGCAGCTACTTTTGCCGCGACAGGCTCGAGGAGCGGATCGTATGTGCGAAAGCCATGGAGTTGCGTTTTGTCTGCGGATGCAGCCTGCATATCTAGATGATACCGAAGATCAGGTTTCAGCCGTGAAGCTTTGCGTTTCACGCAACCAGTCGGTTCAGTCCTCTATCGGTTGGCGTTCAATGACCGACTATCTCTCGTGGCGTACCGGCTTTTTGCAATCAACTATTTACGGGCATTGCAGAATGGAATCTTATCCACCGGGCTCGTTGTAATAACCGGCATTCGTCCTGGTGACGACGGCGGGCTTATCTACGACGACCTTAAGATCGTGATACTCATCCGCGTGCTCCGCCGGCGCAGGATCGAAAGATATGCGGTAGAACGCATTCGCATCGTCGATGCAGCGGTTGATTTGCGAGACGAGGTCGTTATCCGGCCCCAGGATCTTCCCTCCTGTCTGGGTCACCAGCACCTTCAAGCCAAGGTCTCCTGATTCAGCATCATTTGCCGTCTTAACCGGACCCAGGAAGTGCCGGTAAAGCATGGGGTTTTGCCCGCCTTGAAGATTGATCACGGGCGAAACGCTGTACATTGTGATCCGCGCTTCGCGCAAAGCCGTTGAGATCTCTACGATCGAATCGAAGTTCCTGCGCCGCTGCTGGTCGGTATAACCATCCGAAGGCCTGTTCAACATGGGCCACCCCGGACCTACCCAGATCACCAGCTTGCGTCCCGGCTTCTTCAGCTCATTCTGGGCGATGTTGTCTATCGCCCGCGCCGATCGCTGGAATCGTTCAACCCAACCCTCGCCTCCCATTGCAGAATTGATCGAGTTGATGTGTGCCTTGATGCCGTCCACGACACTGGCGATCGCGTTCCCATCGGTTGAGGGCCGGGGCTGAATACGCAGTCCAGCGTCGGTCAGCAATGCGACCGTCACTGGCTGCTTCAGCTTTCCGCCGTTCTGTCGCAGAAACGCGTCGATCTGTGTTCGTACAAACGCCACCTGCTGAAAGGGCAGATTGAGCATGTCGATCACCAAGACAACTTCGACCGGCGGCTCAGGTTTGGTTTGCAAGCCGTCGAATCTGCTGAAGGAAATCAACTTTCTCGGCAGCCCGTTATCGAGCACTTTGAACTCCCATGGCTCAAGCCCGATCACCGGGTTGCCCGATGCATCATTCACCACGACATCCAGCTTGATTTTGCCTTCGGGGATCGAGAGATTCTTAGGCTTCGGGGCAGGGCGACGCGACAAGGTCGGACTGGGAGGTTCTTGCTTCGGGAGGTCCTGGTGGCTATCCTGCGCCGCAGCACTCACCAGCACGAACGCTGCCAAGAGGCCGATCCGATTGATAGTCAAGCATCTGATCCGCCTCACAGCTCCCATAAACCCGGTCCCTTTCGCAAGCGCGCGACGAACGATTGGATTCAGAGACCTGCATCAGGTGATGTGATTCAGCACAGGTTCGAATCAGCCGTCCCACGCTTCTGACGGAATTCATCTCACCTCGGTTTTTCTACGGGCCAGGTGGTCTGGCCACCGCGATGGTAGGCCAAATTCCCGATGTGGCCGGCTCGAGCTGCTGCGATTCCAGTCTCGACCGGCGCATTTGGCTCCTTGCGCGTCTTGACGCAATGGAAGAAGTTCGCCATGTGCGGAATGGTCCCGTCCTCGAAGCTCTCCTCTTTCAATGTTGGGTTGCGATCACCTTTCACACCTTCGTGAGAGATACTCATGCCCGAACGGTTGATTTTGAGTGTCGCCTCGGTGCCACGAAACTCAAGCCCGCCATCGTCGATGGACGAACTCATCATCCCTTCATAAACCACGTCGAAACCTGGGTAACGGAAGGCAGCCTGGATGGTATCGGGGCACTCCCAATCCTGGAAGACGTGTTTGTCGCCGAGCATGAAAGCCGTACTCGGCTGATCAGCTTTCATTGCCCATTGCGCGATGTCGATCCAATGCGCAAATAAGTCCGTCATGGCGCCCCCGCCAAAGTTCCAGAACCAGCGCCAGCGATGATACTTTTCCTGCGCGAAGGGCTGGTCAGGAGCTCCGCCGAGCCACTGCTTCCAGTCAAGTTGCGAAGGGTCGATGGTTTTGGCAATCCAGTTGGTTCCGTAGTTCTGCCACCAGTAGGTGCGCACCTGCGTGACCTGCCCCAGAGCGCCGCCTTGGATGAGCTCGACGGCATTGCGGAAGTGCGGCCAGCTGCGCTGCTGCATGCCGCACTGAAGGATTTGACGGCTCGCGCGTACAGACTTCAGAAGTGGCTCGCCTTCCTCGAGGGTATGCGTCACCGGCTTTTCGAGATACACATCCTTACCCGCGGCAATCGCCGCCGTGGCTACCCGAACATGCCAGTGATCGGGCGTGGCAACAATGACGGCATCGATGCTCTTATCGTTCAGGACCTCGTTGAAATCCATGCACGTTGTTGCGCCGGTCGCGCTCGCGCGGGTTTTCACCTCTTCACGGTGCGGCCCATACACATCGCTGACTGAGACGATTTCAAACGGGATACCAGTATTCTCAGCGGAGTTGAGCAATCCCCGCATCCGCCCGCCGGCACCGATTACTCCAATGCGGAGTTTCTCATTGGCTCCGAAGACTTTTGTGGATGCGAGCGCGGTGACTCCCGCTGCGAATAGGAAGCTGCGGCGACTGGGCATGTTTGTTATGTCGCTCCTTGAGAACTTTGTGACCACCGGATGGTAGCAGACGCGATCACGGAAGCAATCTCTCGCTCCTGCGGTGGACTCTGCCTTCCAACTAAGCTCCGACTAAGACAAATCTGAGTGATTCTCTGTAAACGCTTTCTGCAGCTTCAAAACGGGCTCAATCGTTTAGCTTCTGGCGAAGTCCTTGTTCAAGGTAAATGGAATTTCTAGGCTGAATGCAAAGCGGCAGCCCACCTCGTCACTTATATGAATTTCTCGTTGACAATGCCGCTCTAGCCGCGTGAGAATTGCCCGCTAAGGAAACGATTGCTGTAAATCGCCCGGCCAAACCCAGCTTGGCGAGAGACTTTAGCGAGTCCGCATTCAGGGGGCCTCGCCACAGGAGAACGAGTATTTCCCCAGTCTTCCCCAAGGCCTAAAAATTTCGGATCCCGTCATTGAAGCACCTACGAGCAGGCCGCCGGACCTCCAGCAGCAGGCTCGAACTCAAGGGAGATTCCATCCAAGGAATCCGCACTGAGCACGACGAACACCCAATTGGATCCGAAGCCGCGGTGGTTTAACCCAACGAAGGTCTGACCAAAAAAAGAGCACTTCTGGCTTCTCAACTCGGTTTCAAAGCTGATGAGAAGCAAAATCAAATCATTGCAACAAGGTAAGCGTTTACTCAGGAGTCCAGACGATGAACTACATTTCGAGGCAAATACCATCAGATGTCCGACATAGATGGTTTGGGGCGGGATTCAGCTCTCCCTCAACCTATGTCATCGCGATGCTGCTGCTTTTGCTCTCCGCGATCCCGGCTTGGAGCCAGGACAATGCCACGATCACCGGGTTCGTAAACGACCCCAGCGGCGCCGTTGTTCCCAACGCTCAAATCACCCTCACCAACAACTCCACCAATCAAACCAGGGAGTCTGTTTCAAACGCATCGGGCAGCTACCGCTTTGCCAACGTCGGAGTCGGCACCTATTCGATGACCGTAATCGCTCAAGGTTTCCAGAAGTACACGAAGACGGGCATTGTGGTTAACGTTGCGCAGACCCTTGAGCAAGATGCGGTGCTGGCCGTCGGCAGTCAGGAATCGACTGTCACCGTCACCGCGGACGCTTTGCAGGTCCAGACCGAAACAAGCGAAGTGAGTACGCTGATCAGCGGCACTCAGGTCGAGCAGCTGGCGACCAACGGCCGCAACATTACTTCCCTTGCAGCACTCGGACTGGGAGTTTCCAACACCCTGCCGGCCTTTGGCGGTGTGAACGCTTTGACATCGGCAAACGGCATCAGCTTCAATGGAACCCGTTCCACTCACAACATCTACATGATTGACGGCGGTGAGCAGAACGATCGCGGTTGCGGCGGCTGCTTCATGAACCTTCCGTCACAGGACGCAATTGCTCAGTTCCAGACATTGGACAGCAATTACAAGCCTGATTATGGAATCGGATCGGGCGGAACCATTTTGATGGTGCTCAAGTCCGGAAGCTCGCAGTATCACGGCGAACTGTATGAGTTCAACCGCAACACGGCTTACAACGCAAACGACTGGTTCCTGAACCAAGGCGGCAAGCCTCGCTCCAAGTTCCAGCTGAACATCCCCGGCGGCAACCTCGGTGGCCCGCTCTGGATTCCTCACGTCTACAACGAGAACAAGAACCGCACGTTCTTCTTCTGGAATGAGGAGTGGCGGCGGTTGATTCAGGGAAGCGCGCCTTCGGCACAGAACGCGATTCTGGCGTCGAACTTCCCTACCCCGGGAGCAGACCTGGCCTATACACCTCCGAGCGGGAAAGCTCCAATCGTTCCGGATGTCCAGGATCCTGCCAAGCTGGCGATATATGCAGCCGATGGATTGGTACCTGGTCAGCCGTTTCCCAACAATGTAATCCCGGCAAACCTCATCGACCAGAATGCCGTGCTTCAGTTGAATGCCGGCACTTTCCCGAAGCCGAATTTCAACAACGGCACTCAGTACATCGCGTCGATCCCGCAGCCGACCCAGGTTCGTGAGGATATCGTCCGTATCGATCACGCGATCAGTTCCAAATACCAGCTGATGGGGCACTACCTCCACGACACTCTTGCCCAGAACTATTTTCCACCTCTGTGGGGCAACAGCACCTATCCGACCGTGGGTACGGCGATGAACAACCCTTCGTACTCCGCGGTGATCAAGCTGACGCAGACTTACTCGCCGAACCTGCTGAACGAGACTGCGTTTCTTTACAGCGGCAACAAGATCACGTTAACTCCGCTGAACGGTCCCGGCGGCGGCACATTTGTGAAGCCGAGTGGTTGGAATGCCACGACCTTCTTCCCGGATGCAAACAACAGGATGAATCGCATGCCTGAGGTTCAGTTGCAGGGATCTCCGATCAACGTGACCTGGAGCCCCAGCTACTACCCATGGAAGAACGGGTACGAAGGTTTCCAGTATCGTGACGATGTTTCGTGGACAAAGGGGCGCCACCAGTTCAAGTTCGGTGCGAGTGTGCTGCACACTTACAAGAATCAGGAACTGCAGTACAACACCAACGGAGTCACAACGTTCAACTCCAGTAACTTCTCCAAAGACTCGTACATCAACTACATCCTGGGCATGGCGAGCACGTACTCGCAGTTGGAGTATCTGGCCGGCAAGCACTGGGTAAACAACAACTACTCGGGTTACGTAAACGATGACTGGCACATATCACCGCGTCTGGTCCTGAACCTCGGAATACGTTATGACGGCCTGCCGCATGCGTTCGAGCGCTATGACAAGTTCTCGAACTTCGTCGCGGAAGACTACGACAGATCGCTGGGTAACCCTATGAACCCGGATGGCTCGGGGACGTTGAATCCAGCGGCCCTGTCAACCTTCTCTCAGACTGGCAGCGAACAGTTCTATCTGAACGGGATCCGCGAGGCTGGTGTAAACGGGTTCCCACGCGGAAACGTACGCAACCACTACTACACGTTCCAGCCGCGTATCGGCTGGGCCTGGGATGTCACTGGAAACGGCAAGACCGTATTTCGCGGTGGGTATGGCCTGTTCTGGGAGCGCATCCAGGGGAACGACGTCTACAACGCAGCTTTGAATCCGCCGTTCGCGTATATTCCTTCGGCGACCAACGTTTACTTCTCCAACCCGAACACGAGCGTCCTGAGTGGTATCACAACACTCAATCATTTCCCGTCGGATATCACTAACATCCGATACGACTACAACGCGCCCGGAACCTCGAACTACAGCATGGGGATTCAGCGGGAAATCGCCCCGTCCGTCATCGCGGTGGTTCAGTATGTCGGCTCCGATGGTTTCAGCCAGAACGATGATCGGCAGATCAACACTCTTCCCCTTGTTAATTTCGACCCCAATGCTCCAGCCGACGCAGATAGAAAGAATGCGTATTACGATCGCAAGCAGGTTGCTTCCGGAGCAGCAAATGCCAATCTGTACCGGCAGTTTTTAGGGTTCGGAAATATCCGCCAGGAAGAGAACGAAACCAACTTCAACTACAACTCTCTTCAGGCCGGCATACGAGTTGAAAACCGGCACGGCCTGACCACCCAGGTTGCTTATACCTGGTCTCACTTGTTGAGCATCGTGCCCAACGATCTCGCTCAGATCTCCAACCCGTTCGACGCGCATTACGATTTCGGATCTGACAATGGCTTCGATCGGCGCCACATCTTGAACGTGAGCTACGTTTACGCACTCCCGTGGTACAGGAAGAGCTCGAATGTAGCTGCACGGACGTTATTCGGTGGTTGGTCAATCTCGGGCATCACCTTCATCGAGAGCGGATTGCCGCTGCGCCCCGCATACTCCGGCAGCGACACGCTGGGCTTGGGTGGCGGAACAAGCAATCGTCCCGACCAGGTTGCGCCAGTCCATTATCCAAAAACATTTACCCACGACACTCAACGGTGGTTTGATACCTCTGCTTTTGCCGATCCTGTGGCTCCCTGGCTCGGTGGCCCCAACCAGGGATTCGGCAATGCCGCAAAGGATGCAGTCAAGGGACCCGGAATTCAAAACTGGAACATATCCCTTTTCAAATCCATCGCCTTCACCTCGAGCGAAAGAGTGCATTTTGACTTGCGCTTCGAGTCGTTCAACACTTTCAACCACGCTAATCCGCAGGGAGTCAATATGAACAACCATGACTCCAACTTCGGAAAGATCACGAGCGATTACGGCCCACGCACACTGCAGTTGGGCGGCAAGCTCGTGTTCTAAATCCATCACCCTCCGCTTCGGCGCGCCGGAACCACTGGCGCGCCGTTTCTTTTTTTGAGGGAAGCAGATTGCGGCGGTTGCTTGCCGCTGCAGAAGCGAGCGAGAATGCAACCATACATGGATTCGGCGAAGGCATTTCTAAAGGGATCGCTTACTTGTCTGCTGGCGGTGATTGCTTCAAACCTGTTTGGTCAAGCGGTGCCCGGAACTGATGATCCGCGCCAGGCAGCGGCTCAGTACGAACAGCAGGGAGACGCTGCCAACGCTCAACGCGCGTGGGAGGCAGTTGTGAAACTCCACCCGCGCGATGCCGAAGCGAACGCCCACCTTGGCCTGCTCGAAGCACGCCAGGAACACTATGAACAGGCGGTAATTCGCTACCGGAAGGCGTTCGCAGTAAATCCAGAGATGCCTGGTCTGAGGCTCAATCTTGGTCTGGCGCTCTTCAAGGCCGGGAAGATGAAGGATGCTGCGGCAGTTTTTCTGCCACTGGTCAAAAGCCTTCCCCCTGATTCTCAAGACGCATTACGCGTGACGACGCTCATCGGACTGGCTCGCTATGGAGCGGGAGACTACGCCGGAGCTGTGCCCTTTCTGAAGAAGGCCGTCGCAGCCGATGCGCACAACCTTCCTTTTCGGCTTACCCTTGCGCAGAGTTGTCTCTGGTCAAAACAGTATCAATGTGTTCTTGACGTCTACAAAGAAATCGTGAGCCTGAACGAGAACTCGGCTGAAGCCGACATGCTGGCCGGGCAGGCG
>Ga0105241_10000148_pt1 | contig 50138 bp, 37 predicted proteins | sample KBSC64metaG_FD_80422 | JGI IMG/M metagenome (GOLD analysis project Ga0105241, IMG submission 80422) | Corn rhizosphere microbial communities from Kellogg Biological Station, Michigan, USA - KBS C6-4 metaG | ecosystem: Host-associated > Plants > Roots > Rhizosphere > Soil | place: Michigan, USA... | reverse complement strand
TCTGCGTTTACGTCGCCATCGGTCAGAAAGCATCGACGGTTGCGTCGGTTGTCGACCGCCTCAAGCAAGCCGGCGCGATGGACTACACCATCGTCGTCGCCGCCTCGGCCGCCGATCCGGCCCCGATGCAATACATCGCCCCGTACGCCGGCTGCGCGATGGCCGAGTATTTCATGTACAACGAAGGGCAGCCGACGTTGTGCGTGTACGATGACTTGTCCAAGCAAGCCGCCGCGTACCGCCAGATCTCACTCGTCCTTCGTCGCCCGCCGGGCCGTGAAGCATATCCGGGTGACGTCTTCTATCTCCACAGCCGTCTCCTCGAGCGCGCCGCGAAGCTCAGCGAAGATCCGAGCGTCGTCGATGGCGTGAACATCTTGAAGCCCGGTGGCTCGCTCACCGCGCTCCCGATCATCGAGACGCAAGCCGGTGACGTGTCGGCCTACATTCCGACGAACGTGATTTCGATCACCGACGGACAGATCTTCCTCGAAGCCGACCTCTTTTACTCGGGCGTACGCCCCGCGGTCAACGTCGGTATCTCGGTGTCGCGCGTCGGTGGTTCCGCGCAGACGAAGGCGATGAAGGGCGTCGCCGGCCGTCTCCGCCTCGACTTGGCACAGTACCGCGAGCTCGAAGCGTTCGCCTCCTTCGCGTCGGACCTCGACGCGTCGACGAAGCGTCAGCTCGAGCGTGGTGCCCGTACGGTCGAAATCCTCAAGCAGCCGCAGTACAAGCCGCTCCCGGTGGAACAGCAGGTCGTGATCGTGTACGCCGTGACCAACGGGCACCTCGACGAAATCCCGGTCGCCGAGGTGCGCGCCTGGGAAAAGGGATTCCTCGAATTCCTCCCGTCGCAGTTCCCGCAGGTCCTCGAGCGGATTCGCACGGACAAGGCGCTCTCGAAGGAAAACGAGGGCGATCTCAAGCGTTCGATCGATCAGTTCAACGCGAAGTTCTCAGCCGGCCGGCGCGCGTAACGCGCCGGGGGCTCACGACGCATGGCAAAAGGTAGAGAACTCAAAGGGCGCATCAAATCCGTCGAGAACACGCGGAAGATCACGCGGACGATGGAGATGGTGGCGACGTCGAAAATGAAGCGCGCGCAAGATCGCGTCGCGGCCGCTCGGCCGTACGCGCTCGCGTTGGGCGACGTCATTTCGAGCCTGTACAATCCAGAGTTGGCCGAACGGTTCCCACTCTTGCGTCAACCGGCGCAGGTGCGGCGCGCCGCGGTCATCGTGCTGACGTCGAATCGCGGCCTCGCCGGCGCGTTCAACGCCAACTTGATCAAAGAAGGGCGCAATCTCCTCAAGCGGCTCGACGGCGAAGGCGTTGCCGTCGATCTGCATGTCGTCGGACGCAAAGGACTCGGCTATTTCCGCTACATCGGGCGCGACGTCGTGTCGAGCCGCACCGATATCGGCGATCGTCCGAGCGCCGACGATGCGCGGCAATTGGTCGATACGCTCATCACGCAGTTTGTCGATGGGACGCTCGATGCGGTGTACGTCGTCTACGCCAAGTTTGTCTCGGCGCTCTCGACGCCGCCCACCAGCGAGCAAGTGTTGCCCGTCAAGCCACCAGCGCAGCAGACGCGGCAAAAGGATTACCTGTTGGCCCCATCGGCCGACGCGATCCTGACCGAGCTCCTCCCATTGTACGTCCGTAACACGATTTACCGCGCCCTCGTCGAAACCGTTGCTGGCGAGCAAAGTGCGCGGCGTACCGCCATGAAGAACGCGACGGACAATGCCAGTGAGATGTTGAACGTGCTCCGCCGCACATACAACCGTGCGCGTCAAGCACAAATCACGCAGGAAATCGCCGAGATCGTCGGCGGCGCCGCGGCGTTGGAATAACCGCGTTGGAATATGGTAGGGGCGCACTGCTGTGCGCCCCCATGATTTAAACCCGTTAATCGCATCGATATGGCCACCGCAGTCGCAACCGAGCAGAACGTAGGCAAGATCGTCCAGGTCATCGGCCCCGTCATCGACGTGGAGTTCGAGTCTGAACATCTCCCAGAGATCTACAACGCCCTTCGCATCAACGCCGTCTCCGCATCGGGACAGCAGTTGCGCGTCGTCGTCGAAGTGCAACAGCACATCGGCCGGAACCAGGTGCGCGCGGTGGCCATGTCGTCCACCGACGGCGTCGAGCGCGGCATGGACGTCATCGACACGGGCGCACCGATCAGCGTCCCGGTCGGCGCGCCGGCGCTCGGCCGCATCCTCAACGTGCTCGGCGAGCCCGTCGATAACGGCGCTGAAATTCCTGCGACCGCCGAACGGTGGCCGATTCACCGCGCCGCGCCGCTGTTCGCCAGCCTCGAGCCGAAGACCGAAGTCTTCGAAACAGGCATCAAGGTCATCGATCTCATCGCCCCGTTCGTGAAGGGTGGAAAGATCGGGCTCTTCGGCGGCGCCGGCGTCGGGAAGACCGTCGTCATTCAGGAGCTCATCAACAACGTCGCCAAGGGACACGGTGGGAAGTCGGTCTTCTGCGGCGTCGGTGAGCGGACGCGTGAAGGGAACGACCTGTACCTCGAGTTCAAGGAAGCGGGGATTCTCGACAAGGTGGCGCTCATCTATGGCCAGATGAACGAGCCGCCAGGTGCGCGTCTCCGCGTCGGGCTGTCGGGACTGACTGTCGCGGAATACTTCCGCGATCAAGAAAACGCCGATGTGCTCGTCTTCATCGACAACATCTTCCGCTTCACGCAGGCCGGTTCTGAAGTGTCCGCGCTCCTCGGTCGTATGCCGAGCGCCGTCGGATACCAGCCGACGTTGGCGACGGAGATGGGTGAGTTGCAGGAGCGCATCACCTCGACCAAGAACGGATCGATCACCTCGGTGCAAGCCATTTACGTTCCGGCCGACGACATCACCGATCCGGCGCCGGCCACCGCCTTCGCCCACTTGGACGCCACCGTCGTGTTGTCGCGCGCGATCACGGAGCTCGGGATTTACCCCGCCGTCGATCCGCTCGCCTCGACGAGCCGTATTCTCGACGCGCAGTACCTCGGCGAGCGCCACTATCGGGTCGCGACCGAAGTGCAGCGCATTTTGCAGCGCTACAAGGAGTTGCAGGACATCATCGCCATCCTCGGGATGGACGAGCTCTCGGAAGAGGACAAGCTCGTCGTCGGACGCGCGCGCCGCATTCAGCGCTTCATGTCGCAGCCGTTCGCCGTCGCCGAGCAGTTCACCGGCATTAAGGGGAAATACGTCAAGCTTGAAGAGACGGTTTCCTCCTTCGAACGGCTGGTGGCTGGCGAGTTCGATCAGTATCCGGAACAGGCGTTCTTCATGGCTGGCGGGATCGACGACGTCGTCGAGAACGCGAACCGTTTGGCGAAGGCGTAACCGGTCGTGTTGCACGTCTCCGTCATTTCTCCGGAAGCGGTCCTGTTCGAAGGGGACGTCGATTCCGTCGTCGCCCCAGCCTTCGATGGGGAAGTTGGAATTTTGACCGGTCACGCCGCGATGATGACGCTCCTGGGAAAGGGTGAGCTTCGGCTCGGCCCGACATCTGGCGGGCGTCGCTTCCGGGTCGAAGGTGGATTTCTGCAGGTGGCGGACAACCAAGTTCGCGTCGTCACCGAACAGGCATCCGCTGCCTAGTCGGCAGGGTTTATGCAGCGAAGGGGGGCCAGTGGCCCCCCTTTTGCCATTTTGGTGGTAGGCGCCCCGACCATGGGGCTCAATGGCGCATGCAAACGATTAATCTCCCGAAAGTCCTGGTCGTCGATGACAACCAGGACAACGCGAATATCATTCGGCAGTACCTCGAGCTCGTCTGCGGCTATCCGATCGTCGTGGCATACGACGGCGAGGAAGCGATTCGAGTGTTCGAATCAGAACGCCCGGGCATCGTCCTTTTGGACGTAATGATGCCAGGTCGCGATGGGTGGGAAGTCTGCCGAATGATGAAGGACCACGAGGAATTGGGGCGGACCATTCGGGTCATCATGGTCACCGCGCTCGATGACGTCGCGAATAAACATCAGGCTCTGCAGACTGGGGCCGACGACTTTCTCGAAAAGCCGTTCGACCTCACCAAGCTCGCCGCGACGGTCCGGCGCAATGCCGCAGCCTTGTCGAAACTGGTCGCGTGACGTTTCCCGCTCGTCCGCCGCGTGACAATAACGGCGCGGCGCCAGAAACCCGCGCAGGTTTGTCCAGCGTCTCGGCCGCGATCGATAGTCTCCGGCAGAACGTGCAGGAGTACGGACATCTCGTCGTCCATTATCTCAACTTCGACCGGTTTGCCAAAGTCGAGGAGATTTACGGCTGGGAAAAGCTCGACGCCGTGCTCGACACGACCGCGCGTGAGCTGGTTCGGCTCTTGTCCGATACGCCGTTGCGCGACGCGCGTCTCGCCGTCTGCTACGCCAACGACGATGACTTCGTCTTGCTCCACGTGCCGCCGCAACACGCCCGTGAAGCCGAGGTAACCGAGGCGCTCGGACGTCTACTGCACGACGGATTGTGCGCGCGATTGGAGCAGGCGCACGGGCAGGATGTCGCGTCGCTCTTCGATTTGTACGTAGGCCGGACGGTCGTGTATTACGACCCCAAGGTGCGGCTCGAGCGGACCGTTTACCGCGGCATTCGTGAGGCGGCGAGCAACGCGCGCAACGTCGAACAGCGCGAACGTGCGCGCCTCGTCGAAGATCTGCGCGAGACGCTCCGCACCCGCGCCGTCTACATCGACTATCACCCGATCGTCTCCGCGCTCGACGAGCGCGTGTTCGGATACGAGGCGCTCGCGCGAGGGAAGTTACGATCGTTGCGGCGCCCGGAAGTCATGTTCGAAGCCGCGGCCCAAGCCGGCTTGATCTGGGAGCTCAGCCGGTTGTGCCGCGAACAGGCCATCGATGGAATTCAGTCGCGACTGCATGGCGATGAATTGCTGTTCCTGAACATCGATCCGCACGACTTCAACGATCCCGCCTTCGACGACGGCGATCTCGACGTTCCCGATCCACGCCAAGTGGTGATCGAGATCACCGAGCGCACCGCGATCAAGGATTATCCCGTCTTCCGCGAGCGTCTACGCTCGTTCCGCGAGCGCGGCTATCGCTTTGCCGTCGATGATGCGGGGAGCGGGTACGCGGGACTCGGATCGATCGCGAATCTCGAGCCGGATTTCATCAAGCTCGATCTCTCGTTGATCACGGGGATCGATACCAACTTCATCAAGCAGGACTTGGTGGCGACGATGGTCCGGTTCGCCAACGATCAAGGGGCGCGCGTGATCGCCGAAGGGGTCGAGAGCCAAGCCGAATACGACATGGTGAAGTCGCTCGGCGTGCACTTCATGCAAGGATTTTTCTTACACCATCCCCAGCAGCTCCCGAACGATCTCGAAGGATCGCGCGGTCGCGCCCAGCTCCACTGAGACGACGTCGTGCATGGCGGCACTCGCGCGCGCGTGTGCCGCTTGATCGTAGGAGAGTCGTGCGAGCGTAGTCGCGCACTCGCGCGCATCGTTCACGGCAAAGAGTCCGCCGGCGTTCCGCATCAACACCGCATCCCGCGATTGCGTGTGTCGCGGCCCGACGATCGTCGGAACGTCGCAGACCGCCGGTTCCACGACCGAGTGTAATCCGGCGTCGTGAAAGCCACCACCGACATACGCGACCGTCGCGACGGCATAGAGATCCGCTAAAATCCCGACGCGATCGACGATGACGACGTCTGCGTCACCGACGTCCATGTCGTCGATGCGCGCGACACGAAGCTGGTGTTGCTCTCCCCAGCGCGTGAGCGATTCGATCTCCTCCGCGCGGATTTCATGCGGAGCGACGATGAGCCGGGGCAGCGGCGTCGTCTCGCGACGCGCGGTCGCGACCAATGTTTCCCAAGCTGGGAGCAATTGTGCGGTGTCTGCCGTCCAAGTCGAACCGGCGACCACCGTGGCGCGGGGACTATTGACGTGCGCGCGACCAAGCCGGTCGACGACGTCGATGTTGCGCGGCGTGTCATGGATCCTGGCCCAGGCTTGATCGTATCGCGTATCGCCGGTGACGCGAATCCGTCCTTCTTGCGCCCCCGCGGCAGTCAACCTCCGCGCGTCATCCGCGCTCGCCGCCCCGATACGATCGAGCCTTGCGTACGCGTCGCGCGTGAGCCGAGCACCGAGCCCGTGTCGTTTCGAGCGCTCGGGAATCGAAGCGCTCGTCAGTCCCGTCTTGATGCCACGCGCATGGGCACATTCGACCAACGCCGGCCAGACGTCGAGCTTACTGAAGACAATCGCGGCGGGCGCGAGCGCATCGAGTGCGGTGCGCATCGCACGTGTAGTATCGAACGGGAGATAATCGACGAAGTCCGCACCGGTCTCGTGCGCGAATCGCTCGGCGCTCGGCGAGAAGAACGTATATGCGAGCTGAACGTCCGGAAGTTGCTCCCGCGCGCATGCGAGAAGTGGCAGCGCCATCAACCCTTCGCCAACCGACGGCGCGTGCATCCACAACAACGGGCGCCGCCGGTCGCGCGACGTCTCACCCCACCGTCTATATCGATCGAGGATGTGGCGCCGCCCCGCGAAGGTGGCGCCGAGTTTTGAACGGGGATGTGCTGGGGCGAAGCGGGCACACCACTCGGCGACGCGTCCCGTCGCCTCGTACGGGGCGCGCGCCAGCCACCACATCTGTGGCGGTGGTTATTTGGACGGCTTGATCGCGCCGAGTGCGTCGTCGATCGCCTTGCGCATCTCGGCGGGCGGGAGCGCCCCCTCGATCAATTTGCCACCGATGATGAAGCTTGGCGTCGACTGCACGCCGGCGTTGCGCGCGCGATCCAGATCGGCGTCGATGAGCGGTTGGAGCGCCCGCGACGTGACGCACGACTTCCATGCGGGAACCGCGACGCCCGCTTTGTTCGCGAGTGTTTCGAAGAACGGAATTGGCGCCGCAGTGGTTTCCCACTGCGCTTGCGTGGAGAAGAGGGCGTCGTGCATCTGCCAGAACTTTCCTTGGGCCGATGCGCACATCGCCGCGTGCGCCGCAGCTTGCGCGTTCCGGTGCTGGCTGAGCGGGAAGTTGACGTACGCCAAGCGGATTTTCCCGGTTTTGACGTATTCGTCGCGCACGACCGGGAACGTCTTGTCGTGCCACGCCTTGCAGTACGGACATTGCAGATCGCTCACCTCGACGACCCAGACTTTGGCGTCTGGCGAGCCGTCGATCCGTCCAAGGTCGGCCTTGGTCGTCAAGGAATCTTGTGCAGCTTTGTCGGGCTTGGCGCCGCGCGCGTCCGCGTTGGAGCAGGCAATCGCCGCGAGTGACGACAGGGCGAGGACGGTGAGTCCGTTGACGAAGGAGGTCCGCATTCATAAATAGTATGGTGCTCGCGCTCCTTCTTCAATCCATGCTTCTGCTGGCCCCCCTCCAGGGCGGGCTGCAGATTCCGGCGCCCGTCGGCGTCGTCAACGACTTCGCGCACGTCATCGAGCCAGATCAGGCTCGGCTGATCGAGCAAATCGCCCAGGACGTCCGGACGAAATCCCGCGGCGAGATCGCGGTCGTCACCATGCCGAGCGAGATGACCGGCGATCGCGAAATTGCCGACGTCGCGCTCCAAATCGGTCGGGAATGGAAGGTCGGAAAAATCGGCGCTCCCGGGGATCCAACCCGAAACGCGGGTGCCGTCATTCTGATCTTTCCCAAGAAGTCGGCTGACGAGCCGCGACGGCAACGATGCTGGGTCGCGACTGGGAATGGGGCCGAGGGGTTCATTACCGACGCGGATGCCGGGGACATTTGCCGTGCGGCCACGCCACTCTTCGCCGATCAGCAATATGGTCCGGGGATCAGGCAGGTCACCTATCAGGTTGCCCAGCGATTCGCCTCGGAATTCGGTTTCACCGTCGACTCCACCCTTCGCCCCCCTGAATACGCCCCGATGGTCGACGAGCGCCCTGTGGGGCGCTCCAGAGGGATTCCGCCGCAGTTCATCTTCCTCGCCATCGTCTTTTTCCTCCTGTTCTTTGGACGGGGGCGGCGCGGCGGGTGCGGAGGATGTCTCCCACTCTTCATTCCTTTTGGCGGAGGGGGATTGGGCGGAGGCGGCGGATGGAGCGGTGGGAGCTCCGGCGGTGGATTCGGCGGCGGAGGTGGTGGTGGGTTCGGAGGGTTCGGCGGTGGCGGCGGATTCAGCGGAGGTGGCGGTGGTTCCAGCTGGTAACACATCCATGGTGACACCATGATGAAACTCGAAGAGCTCGCGACGCAGTTGCAGGCCGCGTACGGCGACACGCTCAGGGCGGTCGTCTTGTACGGCTCCGCGGTTGCGGGCGAGCACATCAAACGGCAATCCGACTTCAACGTCCTCGTCATCCTCGAGCACTTCCCGCTCGATCGCGTGCGCGAAGTCGCCGCGGTGACGCGCATCTGGCGCGCGCAGGGGAATCCGCCGCCGCTCATCTTTACCGAGCACGAGTGGCGGACGTCGGCCGACGTCTTTCCCATGGAATACGCCGACATCCTCGAGCGGCATCACGTGTTAGTCGGAACACTGCCGACGGATGGGATCGTCGTCGATCCCCGCGACCTCCGGTTGCAAGCGGAACACGAGGCGCTCGGCGTCGTCTTTCGGCTACGACAGGGAATTCTCGTGGCTGGCGGGAACGCCGCCGATCAAATCAAATTGATGGGTGCATCACTCAGTACCGTCATGGTCGTGATGCGCGCAGTGCTCCGTTTGCACGGCGCCGCCCCCCCGCAGAATTACGCGGAGGTCGCGCGTGACACGTCGGAGCAAGCCGGTTTCGACCCGCAACCGGTGTATGACGTCGTGCATCAGGTCCGAGGTGATCGAGTGATCCCCAAGGACCGGATCGGCACGGTGTTGGCGGGGTATCTACGCGCGGTCGAAGTGGTCGCGGCGCACATCGACGCTTTCTCTCAAACGAGGACTTGATGCGTATTCACCGAATGACGGTTTTGCTCGCCATTCCGGCAGTCATGACACTGTCGGGGTGCGGCTATAACAGGATCCAAACCCTCGACGAACAGGCCAACTCGGCCAACCACGACATCCAGACGCAGCTGCAGCGGCGGGCCGATCTCGTCCCCAACCTGGTCAGCACCGTCAAAGGGGTCGCGAAGCAGGAGCTCGAGGTTTTCACCAATGTCGCCAATGCCCGGGCCAAGCTCGCAGGCGCGGTCCAAACGGGGGATCCCCATCAGATGGCGGAGGCGAACGATCAGCTCACGACCTCGCTGGGACGACTGCTGGTCATTACGGAGAACTATCCCCAGCTCAAGAGCGACCAGGCGTTTCTCCGTCTCCAAGACGAGCTGACGGGGACCGAAAATCGGATCGCGACTTCTCGCAACGATTACAACGCGGCTGTAAAGGAATACAACAGCTACATCCGCACCTTCCCCCAGGCGATCACGGCCAAGGTGGTCGGCGCGAAGCCCCGCGAGTACTTTGAAGGGGCGGCGTCAGCCCAGACGGCCCCCACCGTCGACTTCTCCAAACCGACGGCTCCGGCATCGGCTCCGGCCACGTCGAACCCCTAAAAAGCCCTCTAGGACTAAACCTGCTCCGAACCCCCTGCGTCAAATTCGTGACGCAGGGGGTTTTTTCGTCCTCCAAGACCAGGTCAGAGAAACCCCCTCCTTGCATGTGAGCAAATAGTCGTATATTACTGCTGTAGTTCGCGAGTATTTATTCGCACCGGTCTATCTCTTGCCGTTATGACCGGGAAATGAAGCCCGATCCACACTGTCGTGGTTTTCGGGGGCCATTGGGTTGGACCTGCGGGGGAGTCCAAACGCGTTGGGTGCCGTCGAGGGTGATCGGTGGCTGGCGTGTGCGGACCATCTCCGAGTCCACAGCTTCGGAGGGTTCATGAAGGTACGTGGTTGGATCCAGCACGTCGCAAAAGTCGCGGCCGCGCTCGTGGTGTATTCCGGGCTCGCGCATGCGCAGGGAGGGGCAACAGTCAGCGGTCAAGTGACCAATCAGGCCGGTGCACCCATCCCAGGAGTAAACGTCTTTTTGCAGGGGCTGAACATCGGAACGCAAACTGGTGACGACGGAAAGTACAGTTTCACCGTCGCCGCTTCTCGCGTTTCCGGACAAAGTGCCACCCTGGTCGCTCGCGTCATTGGGTACGCCGCCAAGACTGCGAAGATCACGTTGGCCGCTGATGCGAAGATCACGCAGGATTTCATCTTGGCGTCGAACCCCCTCCGGCTCGGCGAAGTCGTCGTGACGGGAGCCGGAACGTCGACCACACGTGAGCGCATCGCGAGCTCGATCAGCTCAGTCGATAGTGGTGCGATCATTCGGGCCGCGACGCCGCAAAACGTCGTGAGTGCCTTGTCGGGGAAGGCGCCGGGTGTCGAAGTCCGGACGCAGTCGGGTGACCCGGGTGCGTCGGCATCGATCAAGATTCGCGGATCGTCGTCATTGACGGGGACCGGCCAGCCACTGTTCGTGGTCGACGGTCAGCCGATCGACAACACGACCTTCGCGACATCGCCCGACGGAGTGGGACAAGCATCGTTGTCGGGGACGGTAACAGCCAACCGTGCGGCTGACATCAACCCGAACGATATCGAGTCCATCGAAATCCTGAAAGGATCGGCCGCCGCCGCGATTTACGGGGCGCGCGCCGCGGAAGGTGTCGTCCTCATCACGACCAAACGCGGCCGCTCCGGCCCAACGCGCTACACGTTCTCGTCCACGGAGACGTTCGACAACGTCAACACGAACCTGGACATGCAGCACATTTACGGCCAGGGATCGGGTGGCAATCCCCCAGCGGCTGGCTGCGGCGTCACGAGCGCGTCGTGCACCAGCAGTTCCTGGGGACCACTGCTCGCCGCCGGAACTCCGACCTACGATCACCAGAGTGACATCTTCCGGACCGGTTTGACGGCGGACAACGCGCTGCAGATCTCCGGCGGAAACGACCGTACGACGTTCTTCGTTTCGGGCGGGTTGACGAACCAGAACGGTGTCGTGATCGGACCGAACAACAAGTACAATCGTGCGACGGTGCGCGCCAAAGGGTCACAGCAGGTGACGCCGACCCTCAACCTCGGCGCGAACTTGAGCTACATCGATACGCGTGGACGGTATGTCCAGAAAGGGTCGACGACGTCGGGGCTCCTCCTCGGATCGCTCCGCACGCCGCCAAACTTCAACAACGCGGTGTATTTGACGCCGGAAGGGTTGCAACGCTCCTATCGCTTCCCGAATCCGGGCGTTGGGACTGACACGCTGGCGCGTGGGTACGATAATCCATTCTGGCTCGCCAATGTTCCGATTGCGCGGAGTGAGCTCGGTCGTTCCATCTCGAACGTCAATGGAGATTGGTCGCCGCTGTCCTGGCTCAACATCAAGTACACGTTGGGCGCCGATTACTACAATGATTGGCGTCTACAGTCCGAGCCGTTCTCGGCGTCAGATGATCCGGTCGGCCGAGTGATTCGCAACGACATCAATTTCCTTGAAATCGACCACAACCTGGTTGCCACCGCGACACACGCCATTGGTGACAACGCCAACAACACGTTGACGGTCGGTCAGAACCTGAACTCGCGGCGTGACCGTGAAACGTACGTCCTCGGCGAGCACTTGAACGCGCCGGCGCCGTTCGCGTTGCAGAACACGTTGCAGTACACGCCGCAGGAATCGCAGTACCTCGCACACGTGCGTGCATACTTCGTCCAGGATGAGCTCGATCTCTATAATCAGCTCTATCTCTCCGTCGGGCTCCGTGACGACGGCTTCTCGACGTTCGGATCCGCCAAGCGGACGGCGTTGTATCCCAAAGCAAGCCTTGCGTGGAACTTCACGAACGCGATGGGGAACACCGATCAGAAGGGACTCTTGAGCTACGGCAAACTCCGGTTCGCTTATGGTGAGACGGGGAAAGAGCCGCCGATCTACGCGTCGATCAGCGCGTTGACGAACACCCAGACGTTCCAATCCGGGTTCGGCGACGAGATCAACACGAACCAGAGCGGACGCGGCGGGTTGACCGAGTATTTCATTCTCGGTAACAACGACCTCAAGCCGGAACGCTCACGTGAAACGGAATTCGGTGGTGATTTCGGTTTCTTCGACCAGCGCGCCGATTTCTCGATCACGGCGTATAACAAGAAGTCGTCCGACGTCATTCTCCCGTTGACCATCAACACGGCGGCGACCGGGTACATTCAGGCGTACAAGAACGCAGCGTCGATCAGTAACAAAGGGGTCGAGGCATCGTTCAACATGCGTCCGTACACGTCGAAAGACGTCGCGTGGGACTTCGGGGTGCAGTTCACGAGGAACCGCGGGAAAGTGTTGTCGTTGGCCGGAACCGAATCGGTCAACCTCAACAATAACTCGGAAGGGTTCCAAGGCGCCGAAGGAACGGCGACGGTGGGCTTGCAGCCTGGTGTGATCCGCGGGTCGGATTTCATCCGCTGCGGCCGTGGATTGCAAGTGGATCTCGGCAACGGGCCGGAGGATGTCGATGCGCTCTGCGCGGCGACGACCGGTGGGTACAAGAAAGGAGCGCTGTTCCTCGGACCTGATGGGCTCCCCGTCATCGATCCGACGGATCGCGTCATTGCCGATCCGAATCCGAAGCACATCCTCAGCTACACGTCGTCGCTCAAGTTGTGGAACAAGCTCACGATTTCCACGCTGTTCGACGCGCGGCATGGTGGTGAAGTGTGGGATGGAACGCGCGGTGCGCTGTATCGCTTCGGTACGTCGCAGTTCACGACGATCCGCAACCAGACGGATGGTCAGTTCGGCAAGAATTTCTTGACCAACGTCTATCCGAACGTGGCGGGACCGGGCGCCGGCGTCGTCGCCTTCCAATCGTATGCGGATTGGCAGACGTGGTTCCAGGGTGACGGTGGACAGAACGGCCCGCAGTTCCAGTTCATCGAGGACGGCAGCTTCGTGAAGTGGCGTGAGCTTTCGCTGACGTACTCCGTGGACGCGCCGTTCATTCGCCGCGCAGGATTCTCGAATGCGGACCTCCGTATCGCGGGACGTAACCTGCACACATGGACGAAGTACAAGGGACTCGATCCAGAAGCGAACCTGCAAGGAGCCGAGTCGTTGACCCAGGGCATCGACTTCTTCAACAATCCGCAGACGCGGTCGTTGGTCTTGTCGATCAGTCTCAATCGCTAACCCAGGGATACGACAGTGAACACATATTCCAAACTGGCCGCGGCCGCCACGCTCGTACTGAGCGTGGCCGGCTGCCACGGAGATTTTCTCTCCGGTGGGGAATTGAGCACCGATCCGAATCGGCCAACCTCCGCGACCGCGGGGCAACTCTTCGTCGGCGTTCAATCGAACATCTATTACACGTACTCCGGCGACCTCGTCCGGATCGGTGAACTGTTCCCGCAGCAAATCCGCGGGATCAGCCAGCAATATTTCACGTATTATCAGTACACGATCGACGAGAATACGTCGAACGGCGCTGAACGGCAGTTGTACGGCCCTGGTGGGCTCGCGGACGTGCGCCGGTTGCAGCAGATCGCGGCCGATCAGCACGATTCGCTCATGCTCGGCATTGCACAAGTGCAAGAGGCGATGTTGATGGGATTCGCCGCTGATGTGTACGGCAACATCGTGTACACACAGGCGTTGACGGGTGTGAGCAATCCGACGCTCGACTCTCAGCATGCGGTCTTCGATTCGCTGCAAGCGTTGCTGAGCCGGGCGATCACCAACATGGCGGCGTCGGGTTCGACGAACGCCGGCCCGGGTGGGAACGACATCACGTATGGTGGCGATCCGACCAAGTGGACGGAGTTGGCGCACTCGCTCAAAGCGCGGTTCTACATGCACGTGGCTGAAGTCGATGGCGTCCCTGCGTATCAAAACGCAGCCGCGGAGGCGGCGCTCGGCATTCAATCGCCGACCGACGATTACGTGGCGGTCTATTCAGGGTCGCAAGCTGGTGAAGGGAATCCGTGGTATCAATTCGTGCTCGGACAAGCGGGGCGAAGCGGATACTTCGGACCTGGAGCCGTCCTCGACTCGATGTTGAAGGTGCGCAACGATCCACGCCGTACGGATTACTTCCACATCGATCCAACGGCCGACACCGCCGACGCGTTGAGCGACACGCGGTTGTCTCCGACGTACTCGCAGCCGATCGTGACGGCGGCTGAGACACACCTCATACGTGCTGAAGCGTCGTATCGTGCGGGTGATCCAGTGACCGCGTTGCTGGAATTGAACGCGGAGCGCGCCATCGCTGGATTGCCGAGTGTGGCCTTGGCGGGGAATGCGTTGCTCGTTGACATTCTCTCCGAGGAATACATCAACGACTTCCAACTCGGTGTCGAAGCGTGGAAGTTGTACCGGCGTACCTGCTTCCCGAATTTGGCGAGCACGTCGCCGAACAGCCAAGCCATGCCGGGACGTCTCTATCATGATCAGGAAGAGCGTCAGACGAACACCAACATCCCAGCACCAGGAACGGATCCGAACGGATTGCGGAACGAAGTCGATCCGCAGAATGCGACCTCCGATGGACTTGGCGGCGCATGTCTCGCTGGGGCGTAAGTTGGGGCATGAGCTGTTGCTCGAACAGGTGAGTAAGTAATCGCAATCAGTAGCTCCACAAGCATCTTACCAAACACGACGAGCCCTTCCGACATTGCCGGAGGGGCTCGTTGCTTTAGGGAGGGTGCGTTAGCGAGTGTTTGTTCGTTTTTGCATCCTGCCCAAACGGATGTTACTCTGTATCGGAATTGTACGGATCTGAAACACACCGTTGCGCTTTGCACAGTCGGGTCGTCTCATTTTTCGTTGATCACCGCGAGGGAACATGAGAAGTTCTGTTTGGCAGCTCTTGGTGTCCACGACGTTACTCACGTCTGCTCCGCTGGCCGTTCATGCGCAAACGCCAGTCGTTGTAAGAGGGCGAGTGACCAACGAGGTCGGCGCTCCAATTGCGGGCGTGAATGTGTATGTTCGCTCACTTAACGTGAGTGTGCAGACCGGCGAAAGTGGACGCTACCTTTTGACGATTCCCGCCGCCCATGGCGCGGCGACATCCGCGGTCGTGACCGCCCGCGTCATCAGCTATCTCCCGAAATCGGCAACGATTGCGCTGACGTCCACCGATACCGTTACCCAAGACTTCACGCTGACCGCCAATCCGTTGCGGCTCGGCGAGGTCATCGTGACGGGGGCCGGGACGAGCACGACGCGTGACCGGCTCACCACCACTATTAATACCGTCGATAGCTCGGCCATCCGCCGAGCGATGAATCCGCAGAATGTCGTCTCGGCGTTGTCGGGGCAGGTCCCGAACGTCGAAATCCGTACCCAAGCGGGCGACCCTGGCTCCTCGGCCAGCATTCACATCCGTGGGACGTCGTCGCTGATCGGGACCGGCCAGCCACTCTTCGTGGTCGACGGCCAGCCGATCGACAACTCGACCGAAGCGACCTCGCCCAACGGGGCAGCCGCGGCGGCAATGAGCGGCTCGGTGACCCCAAACCGCGCGTCCGACATCAACCCGAACGACATCGAGTCGATCGACATCCTGAAGGGCTCCGCCGCGGCCGCCATTTACGGCGCGCGCGCCGCGAACGGCGTCGTGCTCATTACGACCAAACGCGGCACGACTGGGGCGACCCGGTATTCGTGGAACACCACCGCGACCTCCGATCGGGTCGATCCGAAGATCGCGCTGCAAACGACGTACGGACAGGGCGACAATGGAAACCCCATCGCGACAGGGTGCGGAGCGAACTCCGCCAACTGCTCCGCCAATTCGTGGGGACCGCTGCTCGCGTCAGGAACTCCCGTATACCACCACGAGAAAGAAATCTTCGACACGGGACATGCCCTGGACAACAACTTGTCGATTTCGGGTGGGAGCGACCGGACGACGTTCTATCTCTCCGGCGGGATGACGAACCAGGACGGTGACGTCATCGGCCCGAACAACAAGTACAACCGCGCCACGGCTCGTCTCAAAGCGTCGCATCAGGTGTCCAAGACGCTCACCGTCGGCGGGAACTTCAACTATATCGATACGCGCGGCGACTATCTCTGGAAAGGGAACAGTGCCTCCGGTCTCTTGCTCGGTGCGTTGCGCACGCCGCCCGAGTTCAACAACTCGGTGTATCTGGATCCGATCACGGGGCGCCCGCGTTCGTACCGCTTCCCGAATCCGACCGCTGCCGCCGATACGCTCGGCCGTGGCTACGACAATCCGTTCTTCATCGCCAACGTTCCGGTTGGCCAGAGCGAGTTGAGCCGCTACATCAGCAACGTCAATGCGGATTGGGAACCGCTCGACTGGTTGTCGGTGAAGTATACGCTCGGGACCGATAGCTATACCGATTGGCGACTGCAAGGGTTCCCGCGCAGCTCGTCGATCGTGTCGCCCGTAGCTGTGGGGCGAGTGATTCGGAACGATGACGAATATCTCGAGATCGATCATAACCTGATCGCGGTTGCGACCAAGTCATTCTCGAACAACGTGCAAGGGACGTTCACCCTCGGGCAAAATCTCAACTCTCGCCGCCAACGCGAGTTGTACGTGCAAGGGGATCGGTTGGTCGCCCCGCTTCCGTACGCGTTGCAGAACACCCTGACGTTCACGCCGACGGAAAATCGCGCGCTTGCCCACATCTCTGGCTATTTCGCGCAGGCCGAGTTCACCTTGTACAATCAGCTGTTCCTCAATCTTGGACTTCGGAACGACGGCTTCTCGACCTTCGGACCATCCGAGCGCCGCGCCAACTATCCCAAGGCGAGTATCGCGTGGGATTTGACCCGTGCGCTCGGCGATACGACGCAGCAAGGACTGCTCAGCTACGCCAAGCTCCGCGCGGCGTATGGTGAGACCGGAAAGGAACCACCTCTCTACTCGTCGGTCATCGCGTATACCAATACGTTGACCTTCGGCTCCGGCTTCGCCGACATTCTCAGCTCGAGCCAAAGCGGACAGGGTGGGTTGACCTCGTCGCCGTTGGTCGGGAACCAGGCGTTGAAGCCGGAACGGTCACGTGAAAGCGAGTTCGGTGTCGACCTCGGCTTGTTCGATCAACGCGCCGATCTGAGCGCGACGGTCTACAACAAGCGCTCGACGGACGTCATTCTTCCGTTGACGGTCAACTCCTCGCAGGCTGGTGCCTTCTCGGCGTTCATCAACGGCGCTTCGATCACGAATAAAGGAACCGAGCTGACGCTCAACACGCGTCCGTATACGAGTAAAGACATCGCGGTCGATCTTGGCGTGCAGTACGGCCGCAACAAGGGACGGATCCTGTCGTTGGGCGGCACGACCACGTCGATTGCCTCCAACTTCAACGCGGAAGGATTGACCGGCGTCGTCGGTTCACACACCGTCGGCTACGAGCCCGGTGTGATCCGCGGCTTCGACTTCGTCCGCTGCGGACGCGGCGTTCGCGCGACGGTCGCCGGGGCAGGGACGGGGATCGACGTCGATTCGCTGTGCGCCGCGGAAGGAAACGGCAAGTACGTCAAGGGGGCGCTCGTCCTCGGCTCGAATGGTTTGCCGATCGTCGATCCGACGGAGCGCGTGATCGCCGATCCGCATCCGAAGTACACCATGGGGTACAATGCCTCGGTCAAGCTCTACAACCGCTTGAGCTTGTCGACGATGATCGACGTGCGAAAGGGTGGCCAAGTCGTCAACGTGACACGCGCGTCGCTCGAGCGGATCGGGACTCACGCGAACACGTTGGTGCGGAGCACGACGGATGGACAATTCGGAAAGAACTTCTTGACCGATGTCTATCCCAACGTCGCCGGTCCGGGCGTTGGCGTCGCGGCCTTCACCGACATGGCATCGTGGTACAACTGGTTCCAAACCAGCGGTGGTATCGCCGGTCCGCTCACACAATTCGTCGAAGATGGGAGCTTCGTGAAGCTCCGCGAGTTGGCGGTCACGTACACGATCGATGGACGTTTCCTCCCATCGCGACTGGGCTTCAGCTCGGCGGACGTCCGCGTCGCCGGCCGGAATTTGCACACCTGGACGCGGTACACCGGGCTCGATCCGGAAGCCAACTTGGCCGGTGCACAATCGCTGACCCAGGGGATCGACTTCTACAACAATCCGCAGACACGCTCGCTCGTGATCTCGATCAGTCTCAACCGCTAACCGGCGACATCACAATGAAATCCTTCTTGCGAATGTCCGCCGCGGTGACCGGCCTCGTGGCCGGACTGTCGGCGTGCCACGGCGACTTCCTTTCGGGCGGCGAGTTGAGTGTCGATCCGAACCGTCCGACCGCGGCGTCCAACTCTCAGCTGTTCGTCGGGATTCAGTCGAACATCTTCTATTTCGAAGTGGGCGACCTGACCCGCATTGCGTCGCTTTTCTCGCAACATCTGTCGGGACTCGATCGCTACATCCCGTACGATCAGTACATGATCACCGAAGCGACCACCAACGGCGCACAACGGGCATTGTATGGTCCGGGGGGACTCGCCGACGTGCGCCGTCTCGAAGCTGGGACGTCCGCGGTCAAGGACAGCGTCTTCACGGGAATGGCTCAAGTCCAGGAAGCGATGCTGATGGCGTTCAATGCGGACGCCTTCGGTGACGTCGTCTATACAGAAGCCCTCGGTCCCGCGAATCCGAAGCTCGACAAGCAGTTGGTCGTCTTCGATTCGATCCAGGCGTTGCTCGACCGGGCCATCGTGAACCTCGCCGCCTCGGGACCGACCAACGTCGGGCCGCGTGGCGCCGATCTGGTCTATCATGGCGATCCGACCAAGTGGACGGAGTTGGCCCACTCGCTCAAGGCGCGCTACTACTTGCACACTGCGGAGCTTCCGACGGTGAGCGCGACCGCATACGCCAATGCGGCCTCCGAGGCCGCGTTGGGGATCAGCACCCCGGCCAACGACTATACTGGGATCTACTCGGGAAACGCGAATGAGACGAACCCGTGGAGCATCATCGCGGGCCCGTCCGGACGTGGATTGTTGGCTGTGAACCCCTGGTTCGCCGACACGTTGCTCGTTGCCCGCAACGACCCACGCCGTACGGCCTACTTTACCGTCGATCCTGTCACACTCAAGGCCACGTCCCTAAGCGCGACTCGCGTTGGAAAGTCATTCCCGCAGCCGATCGTGACGTACGCCGAGAATCTGCTGATCTGGGCTGAAGCGGCATATCGGGGAGGGGATGAGCCGACCGCGCTGCAGAAGTTGGACGCAGAGCGGGCGCTCGTAGGGCTCCCAGCCGAGCTTCCCACGCTGAGCGGCAGCGCGCTGCTCCAGGAGATTTTGACCGAGAAGTACATCGTCGACTTCCAGCTTGGGCTGGAGGGGTGGAAGGACTACCGCCGCACCTGCTTCCCGAATCTCCCGAACCGGTCGCAACTGGCTGGTGCGTCGGCCGTGCTCCCGATGCCCGGGCGCTTTTATTATGATAAAGATGACCGCCTGACGAACACGAGCATCCCGGTTCCTGGTATCGATCCCAACGGCATTCGCAACCAGGTCGATCCGGCCAACGCGACCGCGGATGCGGTCGGTGGAGCGTGTTTAGCGGGGGCATAATCACGGAGGTAGTATGAAGCGAGTCGTGGCGCCGCTCCTCTCCGCGCTGTACGCATCGACCCTCTGCGCGGGGTGTCACAGCTATTCGACGGTGGCGGTCGGCAATGTCACAAACGGCAATGACGTCGTGCTGACGTTGACCGATGCCGGCGCCACTGCACTCGCTTCATCTGTGGGACAGCATGTGACGACGATCGACGGGACGGTCGTCGGCCAGGACAGTGCAGGATTTCGGATTCGCGTCCGCGAAGTCGTTCACGCCAATGGTGTGAGCGACTTTTTGCATGATGAGGTCGTGTCGGTCCCGCCGAGCGCCGTCGCGACGGCGCAGCTCAAACGTATCGACGTGACGCGCTCCGTCATTGCGGCCGCTGTCGTCGTCGCGGGCGCCGCCGCGGTTGCCCGTGGCGCCAGCAATTCCGGAACCGCGAGCGGTGGTGGATCGCCGAGCGGGAGCGGCAACTAGGCGATTTTCCCCTCAGAATTCACACTACCAGCGTATTACCAGCGTATTCATTACCAGACGCCGACACTGGATCGCTGGAGATCGCTTTCCACGGTGAGCCGCACCGTATCGCCAGTCCGAATCGAAATCGCGTCACTCCGATACGAGTCTTGCCCGCCGATGCGGTACACGATGAGCCGGAGAATTCCCGTTTCGCCCTGATAGCGCTTGGGAATCTCGATCGTCGCGTCTCTCGTCGCGGTGACGCTCGTCAATCGATTCTTCCGCCCGTCGTGCTCGATGTAGATGTTGATGTCGGACCAATTATGGTTCTCGACTTCGAGCACGATTGGAGGACCGTCGTCATCCTTGCTCGACTGACGGTGGTTGAAACAGGCGGCGGTGGTCGCCAGCACCCCTGCCACGGCCACCGTCTTCAGCCACGATACTCGCCACGACACTTTCCGCACCAGACCCTCCCTGCCATCGGCGGCGCGGGCGTCCCGAGCCGAGACGCCTCACCTACACAAGTTGCATGGTGGACCACGGGGCGGCAATAGTACGCCGCCCCATGATCTCGGGTGTTTCGTCTACGCGGACGGTTCTGGCTGATCCTTGGGGAAGAGCGGGGCGCCCTTCATGACGCGCCACCCTTCGACGGGGACATTGTTGGCGAATGTGTATTTCACCCGCGGCGGCGCCCCCAGCTGATCGAACAGCTCGGCGGTCTTTCCCGGCATGAACGGCGCCAACGCCAATGCCTGCCGGACGAGCCCTCGAACGAGCGACGCCAAGGTCGTATTCAGCTCGTCACGCTGATTGGCCTGTTTGGCGAGCTTCCACGGGGCTTGTGCATCGACATACTCGTTCGCCCGGGCGATCGTCGTCCAGACGTGCTCGAGCGCCCGCGACGGCATATTCGCCAACATCGCCGCGTGATACGCTTCGTAGTCAGCGGCGTCGGCGATGTCGACTTCGGTGGTCGTCCCGGCTGGGACGAAGCCGTTACAGTACTTCTCGACCATGGCCATCGTCCGGCTGGCCAGATTACCCCACGCATTCGCCAGATCCGACACGTACCGCTCGGCGAACCGTTCCCACGAGAACGTGCCATCGCCGTCGAACGGGACTTCGCGCATCAGGAAATAGCGGAATGCGTCGGCGCCGTATTTGTTGATCGCTTCGTTTAAGTCGAGCGTCACTCCAGCGGACTTGCTGAATCGTTCGCCCCCGAACATGACGAACCCGTGCGCCCAAATGGCGCGAGGGACGGGAAGATCGGCCGCCATGAGCATCGCCGGCCAAATCAACGCGTGGAATCGCGTGATGTCTTTGCCGATGATGTGGACGTCGGCGGGCCACCAGCGGTCGAACCCTTCACTCGTGTGCGGGAATCCCAACGCGGTGATGTAATTGGGGAGCGCGTCGAACCACACGTACGTCGTTTGCGATTGTCCGTCGCCCGTGTCTTTCGGAAACGGAATTCCCCAACTCGTTCGCGCGCGGCTCGCCGATACATCTTCGAGCCCTTGATCGATCAACGCGAGAATTTCGTTGCGCCGGCTTCGCGGCTGCAAAAAATCCTCTTGCGACACCAACGCGCGGAGACGATCGGTATACGCGCTCAATCGGAAGAACCAATTCTTCTCTTCGACCCATTCGAGCGTGCGCGTCGGATGCAACACGCATTTGCCGTCGACGATTTCGTCGTCGGTCTTGAACGCTTCACAGCCGACGCAATACCACCCCGCGTACGATTTGACGTAGAAGTCGTCGGGGGAGCGCGTGAAGATGCGTTCGATCAGCGCCTTGACGCCGCGCTTGTGGCTCGCGTCGGTCGTGCGGATGAATTGATCGTACGAGATCGAGAGATCGCGCCACCGGCGTTGGAAGGTCGCCGAGATTTCATCGACTTGCTCTTGCGGTGACCGGGCGTTGGCGGCCGCGGATTGCGCGACTTTCTGCCCATGCTCGTCCATCCCCGTGAGAAAATGCACGTCGTCGCCGCGCAGGCGATGGTACCGAGCCAGCACGTCGGCGCCGATTTTCTCGTACGCGTGCCCCAAATGCGGAGCCCCGTTCGCGTAGTCGATCGCGGTGGTGATGTAGTATTTGGCCACGCTCCAATCTAACGCGCCGGTGGCGGACCGGAACGTCGCCGCTAGGAGTCTTTCGCCGGGTCTCGTGTGGGATCGTGTGGCGCGTCTCCGCGCGGATCGGTGCTCCGCCGCCCACCGCGGCGTCCTCGGCGGCGACGTGTCCCTTTGGGGGACTCGTCGGTCGGCGCCGCCGCGGGCTCCGGTTCGATCGACTCGGTGAGGATGACCAACCGCTGTTCGGGAATCGCGAACTCGGAGGTGTACATCAGCTCCGGCGAGATTTCGTACTGGGGCTCGCTTTCTTCTTCCGGCGTGGGGGGCGGCGCGGGACGATCGACGATCTCGCTTCGGTACTGCGCGAGTGGAATCGAGCGGGTCACCCCTTCGATCGTGCGCAACGTCACCGTCTCGCGGAAGATGTCGATTGTGACGACTTTCTCCTCGCCGACCGCCGTGATGACGACGCGCCCTTCCTTGGGAAATTTCTTGCGCGTCTGGACGTAGAAGTCGTGTTCGTAACGCAGGCAGCACATGAGACGTCCGCACGCGCCGGAAATCTGCGACGGATTCAGCGACAACCGTTGATCTTTGGCGACGCCGAGGTTGACCGGACGCAACTCGGGGAGCCACGACGCCGAACAATATTGGCGTCCGCAGCGTCCGATTCCGTCGAGTCGTTTCGCCTCGTCGCGCACGCCGATCTGTTTGAGCTCGATCCGCGTGCGGAACGTCGTCGCCAATTCGCGCACCAGGTTCCGGAAATCGACGCGCTTGTCCGCCGTGAAATAGAGCGTGAGCTTTTTGCGATCCCACTGCCACTCGGCGTCGGAGATTTTCATCTGCAAGCCGGCGGCGTGCACTTTCTCCATCGCGCGTACGCGTGCATCCGCGTTGGCGTGATCGAGCGATTGATTCTGTCGCACGTCACGTTTCGTTGCAACCCGTAGCGCTTTCCGGGTGGGTGGTGCCGCGGCGCATCCGTGCGCGCACCCCGCGGCACGCTTCGCCGCGAGTTCACCCGTCGAATGGACGCGCCCGAGATCCTCCCCCCGGTCTGCCTCGACGATGATGTAGGCGTTCGGTGGAGGAGTCGGCTCCTCGTCCCAGGTGAAAAACTCTTTTCGGTTGCCGCGAAAAGCGACTTCGATTATTCCGTCCACTGCCCCATGCGCAGATATTTCTGCCGGCGCCGCCGGACGAGCCGCTCGGGACGGAGCTTGTGCAGCTCCTCGAGGGTCCGGTTGAGCGCTTCCTGAACCGACTTCGCGACGGCATCGTGGTTCGTGTGCGCCCCCCCTTCCGGCTCGGGGATGATCTCGTCGATCACGCGCATCTCGAACAGCTCCTGCGCGGTTACACGTAACGCCGATGCGGCTTTCTCACGCATCTCGGGCGACTTGCCATCCTTCCACAAGATCGCCGCGCACCCTTCGATCGTGATGACCGAATAGACCGCGTTCTCGAGCATCAACACGCGATCCGCGACGCCCAGGGCCAGCGCGCCTCCTGATCCGCCTTCGCCGATCACCGTCGCGACGATCGGAACCTGCAACTGGCTCATCTCGAACAAGTTTCTGGCGATCGCTTCGGATTGCCCGCGCTCTTCGGCGCCGATCCCGGCCCATGCCCCGGTCGTGTCGATGAACGTCAGCACGGGAACGTGAAACTTCTCCGCGAGCTTCATCAACCGGAGCGCCTTGCGATACCCTTCCGGGTGCGGCATTCCGAAATTGCGCTTCAGATTTTCTTTGGTATCGTGGCCACGTTGGTGGCCGATCACCATCACTGTCTCGCCGTCGAGCCGAGCCCAGCCGCCGACGATGGCGGCGTCATCGCGGAAGGCGCGATCGCCGTGGAGCTCGATGAAGTCGGTGAAAATGCGTTGGATGTAGTCGAGCGTGAAGGGGCGCTTGATGCTGCGGGCGACCTGAACGCGTTGGAACGGGGTCAGATTCTTGTAGACCTCGTCCCGAAGCTCCGACAGCTTTCGCTCGAGCGGAACGATCTCCTCGTCGACGTCGAGCTCTCGCTCGCCCGCCAGCTTCTTGAGCTCATCGATCTGACGCTCCAGCTCGGCGATCGGCTTCTCGAATTCCAACGTGGTAGCAGTAGTGGCCATGGTTATTGTCCCAGGACGATTTTGACCCGATCCTCTCCTAACAAGCTACGCAACTCCTTGATGGCTGCGCTATCCGCCGCCAGCGTCAACGATTTGGACCGCCACCGGGCGCGGGTCCCATTCCCGTCACTCCAGCGGATCTCCAAGGGGGCGGTCCCCGGGTAGGATTGAACGACTGATCGGACGTCAGTCATCACTCCGGGATCACCCCCGCCATTCCCGGCGACCAATTGAATGGCCACCGCAACCTGACCGTTTGTTCGTTTTTCTGCCAACCGAGTCACCGACTCGACGATGAACGTCGGGTTATCCGCCCCTTCGTCGCGCCGGGAGTACCCCCCTTTGAGGAGCACCGGAACGTCCGCTTTGATCTGGTCGTTCATGACGCTCCACGCCTCGGGGAAGACCAGCACCTCCGCCGACCCCGTAAAATCTTCGATCGTGAGTCTCGCAAACTCGGCGCCGGTCTTCTTGCTCGTCTGCCGTTTGATCGACGTTACTACACATCCGAGCGTCATAGGCTCCGAGGTCCACCGCCCGAGATCACTAATTTGATGTGATGCAAATAATTCACATTCAGCACGGAACGGTTCGAGCGGGTGCCCCGAGGTATAGAACCCGAGAATCGCCTTTTCGTGCGCCAGTCGTTCGCTCTCCGTCCACTGCGCGATGTTCGGCAGGGTGACCGTGTGCGACGGCTTGGAGCTCGCGCCCCCGAGGATGTCACCAAAGATGGAGACTTGTCCCGTGGCGACATCTTCCTGCGCGAGCGACGCCTCGCGAATCGCGGCGTCGAGCACGGCGATGTACTGCGCCCGATGTCCGCCGAGCGAGTCGAGCGCGCCGGCGTAAATCATCGCTTCGAAGACGCGCTTGTTGCAGACGCGGAGATCGACGCGCGCGCACAAATCGAAGAGTGACGTGAATGGTCCCTTCGATTTTGCCGCGAGGATCGAATCGATCGCCCCTTTGCCGACGTTGCGGATTGCGCCGAGCCCGAATCGGATCTTGTCGTCGGCGATGACGGTGAATTTGTAGCCGGACTCGTTGACGTCGGGCGGAAGCACTTCCAGTCCAATCTCGCGTGCTTCGTTGATGTATTTGACGACACTGTCGGTGTCGCCAATTTGCGATGACAACAGCGCCGCCATAAATTCGGCGGGGAAGTGCGCTTTGAGATACGCGGTGTGGTACGATACGACAGAGTAGGCTACGCTATGGCTCTTGTTGAATCCATACCGTCCGAACGTCTCAATCTGCCCCGCGATGTCCGTAATGATCTTCGGATCATATCCGCGCGCGATCGCCTTCTCGCTGAACTTGCCGAGCTCTTTTTTGATCAGCTCCGCGTCTTTCTTTCCCACCGCTTTGCGCAGCACGTCGGCTTCGGCGAGCGAAATCCCCGCCAGCTTCTGCGCGATACGCATGACCTGCTCTTGGTACGTGATGACGCCATACGTCTCCGAGAGCAACTCCTCGAGCTCCGGGAGTTGATACGTAATCGGCTCTTCACCACGCTTCCGTCGCACGTACACGCGATGCATCCCCGCGTCGAGCGGCCCCGGGCGCAACAGCGCGTTCGACGCCACGAGATCGTCGAACCGGTCGCATCGCATCGAGCGCACCATGTCCGTCGCGAGTGGCGATTCGAACTGGAACACGCCGGCGGTTTTCCCGAGCCGGAGCATCTTGTATGTCTCTTCGTCGTCGAGCGGGACTTGGTCGAGATCGGGAATCTCACGCCCTCGCGCCTTGGCGTTGGCCACGGCGTCGGTGATGACGGTGAGCGTCGTCAATCCCAGGAAGTCCATCTTGAGCATGCCGGCTTTTTCGAGCGCGGTCATGTCGTACTGCGTCACGACGATCGACTCTTCACCCTGGCCGCCAGAGCCCTTCGACGATTGCGTGCAGATCGGTACGTAATCATCGAGCGGTCCCGGCGCGATGACGACGCCGGCCGCGTGCACGCCGGAGTGTCGCGACAGTCCTTCGAGCGCGATCGCGTAGTCGAGCAGCTCTTTGTACCGTTCGTCGGTGGTATAGAGCTTCTTGACTTCCGGGACTTTCGTGACCGCTTCCGCGACGGTGAGCGAGAAGTTCGGTTGATTCGGAATCAACTTCGCCAGCGCATCCGTCTCCGCCGGCGTGAAGCCGAGCGCACGTCCCACGTCCTTGACGGCGGCGCGCGACTTGAGCGTTCCGAACGTGATGATTTGTCCAACCGAATCGCGCCCATATTTTTGGCGAACGTATTCGATGACTTCACCGCGTCGTTCGAAGCAGAAGTCGACGTCGATGTCGGGCATCGAGACGCGCTCGGGATTCAAGAAGCGCTCGAACAGCAGGTCGAACTTGAGCGGGCAGACGTCTGTGATGCGTAAGGCGTACGCCACCAGCGATCCCGCCGCCGATCCACGGCCAGGACCGACAGGAATCCCTCGATCGCGCGCGGCTTTGATGAAGTCGTACACGATCAGGAAGTACCCGGCGTAGCCGGTCTTCGTGATGACGTCGAGCTCGTAGCGCATCCGCTCGACGACGTTGTCCGGAAGCGGATCGCCGTATCGTTCTTTGGCGCCCGTTTCGGTCAGCGTGATGAGAAGATCGTTCTCCGTCGCCACCCCTTCAGGGAGCGGGAACGACGGGACGTGATACTTCTTCGAGAATTGGACGTCGACTTCGTCGGCGATCCGGAGCGTGTTCTCGATGACGTCTGGACGCGCGCGAAACCGGTCGCGCATCTCGTTGCCATTCTTGAAGTACAAGCCGCCATCGTAATGCATCCGGTTCGGCTCGCTGACCTCTTTGCCGAGTCCGATGCAGAGGAGGACGTCGTGCGACGCGTGGTCCTGCTCTTTGAGAAAGTGCGCATCGTTCGTCGCGACGACGGGGAGTCCCATCTCGTCGGCAAGCTTGAAGATGCGCTCGTTGAGCCGCGACTGCCCCTCACTATCATGCGCCTGCACTTCGAGGTAATACCGACCCTTGAACAACTCGGCGTACCACGCCGCCGCGTTCCGTGCAGCCTCCCAGTTGTCATCGAGGAGGTGGCCGGCGACTTCCCCCGCCATGCAGGCGGACGAAACGATGATCCCTTCGCTGTGTCTGGCGAGCAGCTCGCGGTCGATCCGCGGCTTGCTGTAGAACCCCTCGGTGTACGCCAGAGAGGTCAGCTTCACTAAATTCTTGTACCCGACGATGTCCCGGGCGAGAAGGACGAGGTGGTAGTACGCCTTGGACTTCGGACCGTCGACCCGCTGCTTGGTCCGGCGGTCCCCAGGGGCGACGTAGGCCTCCATCCCCAAGAGCGGCTTGATGCCGGCCTTTTTGGCTTTCTCCTGGAATTCCCAGGCGGCATGCATGTTCCCGTGATCGGTAATGGCGAGCGCGGGCTGTTCAAACTCCTGGGCGCGTCGAATCAGATCGTCGATCCGATTGGCGCCGTCGAGGAGGGAATATTCGGAATGGCAGTGCAGATGAACGAAGGACACTCTTAAGAATATGCGACACCCCAAGGGTCTTGTAGGGCCTCGCCGACGCAGGTTGGTGACAATATTTATAGTAGTGATCGTCGCGCTTGTCGGATTCTCCCCGACAGGATGCTACCTCAGCCGCGGCGCCTGGGAGGAGGCGAAGATCCTTTCGAACCGGCGCGACATCACGGACATTTTGGCCGATAGACGCGTCGATTCGGTGACGCGGGCCAAGCTCCTGGTGGTGCGTGATGCCAGGTTGTACGCCCGCAATACGATCGGCCTCAAGACCAAGGACAGCTTCACCGCTTACTCCCAGCTGGATCGGGACACGCTCGTGCTGGTGCTGTCAGCCGCCTATCGTGACACGTTGGCGCCCTACACCTGGTGGTTCCCGATTGTCGGCCGAGTGCCGTACAAAGGGTATTTCGACTTCGAGCAGGCGCGGAAGGACGCGGCTGGGTTGGAGCAGGACGGTTACGACACCTACCTCCGTCCCTCCGACGCCTTTAGTACTCTGGGATTCTTCAACGATCCGTTGTTGAGCACGACGCTCCAAATGGATTCGATCGACCTGGCGAACACGGTCATCCACGAAGTGACGCACAATACGTTTTACGCGCCGGGGCAGGTCGCATTCAACGAGTCGTTCGCGAGCTTCGTGGGGTCGCGTGGATCGGAGCTCTTTTTCCGGACACGTGGCGACACGGGAGCCGCGCGCATCGCCGCCGCTCGCTGGGAGGATGACAAGCTGTTAGGGAGATTCTGGGCGCGCCTGAGCACGGACCTCGACTCCGCCTACGCCGCCCATCGAGGCGACAAAGCCGCTCGGCTCGCCGCCCGCGATTCCGTGTACGCGCGCGGTCGTCGCTTCTTGATCGACAGCGTCGCGCCGCACTTCACCACGATTCCGACGCGATACGCGAGCGGCGTTCGTCTCGACAACGCCTCGCTCCTCGCCCGCAGGGTCTACGCGACGGAGCTCCAGCTTTTCGACGACGTCTGGGAGCGGGAAGGGCGCCAGCTCAGGCCGACGGTGACCCGGATCATCGCGTTGGCGAAGAGCTCGCCGACCGACCCATATGCTGGCGTTCGGCGCTGGCTCATCACGTCATCACAAAAATAATATAGTATAAATGTGATGTTTTGGGGATTCTGCCTCTCGGCGGCAAATTACCCCTCACACTTCACTTGTAAGCGCTTGCATATTTAGGCGCCGTCTCCGACGGACAGTTTGCCGCGCCCCGCGGCGAGCGATGCTCATTCTTTGCTTTGGCTTCCGAATGGTTTTCGAGACAATCCCCGGTCCCGCACGCCGCGCTCGCTGGCGTGGTGTGTATGTCATGCGTGCCATGGCGCTCGCGGCGACGACCTGTGCCACAGGATTCGCCACCGCGCAACAAGCCCCACAAGCGCCGCCGCCACGCCCGACGTTGCGGACGCGATGGGCGGCCGAAGTCACGCCTGCGCACGTGCTGGCCGAGTATCCGCGACCACAGCTTGTTCGGGAGCGGTGGACCAATCTGAATGGGACGTGGGAATATGCCATCACCGATTCATCGGCGGCCACACCACCGGCCAAATTCGATGGCTCCATTCTCGTGCCGTTCGCGGTCGAGTCGCAGTTGAGTGGCGTGCAAAAGACGGTGAATGAGCAGCAGCTGCTTTGGTATCGTCGCACCTTCACGGCGCCAGCACGGAAGAATGGCGAGCGACTGTTGCTCCACTTCGGCGCGGTCGATTGGAAAGCGACGATCTCCGTAAATGGAAAGGAGGTCGGGACGCACACCGGCGGATATGATCCCTTCACCTACGACATCACCGACGCGTTGACGGCGAGTGGTCCGCAAACGCTCGTCGTGCGGGTCTGGGATCCGACCGACGCCGGCGATCAGCCGCGCGGCAAGCAGACTCGGCAGCCGGAAGGAATTTTCTATACGAGCGTCACCGGAATTTGGCAGACCGTCTGGCTCGAGCCAGTACCGGCCGCCTACGTCGCGCGTCTCGCGACGACGTCGAACATCGACAATGGATCGGTTACGGTGTCGGTGACCACCGGCGGCGCGACTGCATCTGGCTCATGGAAGGTGACCGCGCTCGCCAACGGAAAAAGTGTAGCGCATGCGTCCGGGGCGGTTGGAACGCCCATCGTCGTCACGATTCCGAACGCGCATCTCTGGTCGCCGAACGATCCGTTCTTGTATGATCTCGACATTACAGTCGGCAACGATCATGTGCGGAGCTACGCCGGGTTGCGGAAGACGTCGGTGTGCGCGGACGCGGCAGGGACACGTCGGCTATGCCTCAACAACAAGCCGCTGTTCCAATACGGCCCGCTCGATCAAGGGTGGTGGCCCGACGGCTTGTACACCGCACCGACTGATGCCGCACTGAAGTTCGACATCGAACAGACGAAGCGGCTCGGCTTCAACATGATCCGGAAGCACATCAAAGTCGAGCCGGCGCGTTGGTACTACTATACCGATAAGCTCGGTGTCCTCGTCTGGCAGGACATGCCGAGCGGCAACAACGATCTTCGGTGGGGGAAGGAGGCACACACGTCCGAGCTCGCACGAATGATCGACGAGCTTTACAGCCATCCGTCGATCGTCGTGTGGGTTCCCTTCAACGAAGGGTGGGGGCAATACGACACCGAACGTGTGACCGCGTGGCTCAAGATGCGCGACACCACGCGCCCTGTGAACAACGCGAGTGGCTGGAGCGACATGCACGTTGGCGACATCACTGACGCGCACGTGTACACGGGTCCCGGCATGCCGCCGTTCGACGCGGCGCGCGCGATGGTGCTCGGAGAGTTCGGTGGGCTTGGTCTTCCCACTCCAGGACACATGTGGGTCGATCAAGCGAACTGGGGATATCAGACGTACAAGGATACGACGGAATTGGCACAAGCATACGCCGGTCTTGTCCGTGACTTACGCGTGCTGGCGGCGGAAGGACTCTCGGCCGCTGTCTACACACAAACGACCGACGTCGAGACGGAGAGCAACGGCCTCTTCACGTATGATCGCGCGATATTGAAGCTTCCCGCGGCGCTCGCCGTATGGCACTCGCCGTTGTATGGGACGCCAACGAAGCGTGAAGTCGTTGCGGCGACGTCATGGAAGACGCCGCAAACGTGGCAGTATACCAACGACACGCCAGACACCAATTGGACCAAACCAGAGTATGACGCGCACGGTTGGAAGAGCGGCCCCGGCGGTTTCGGTCAACCCTTGCAGCCTGGCTATGCACGCGCCGCTGTTCCTCTCAAGACGTGGTGGCAGACACCTGAGATTTGGTTGCGCCGCACCTTTACGGTGACCCCGGAGCAAGCGGCCAATTCTGGCGCGTTGTATTGGCGTCTCGATTTGATGGGCGCCGTGGACGCGTACATCAACGGACAGCTGGTCCTGCAGCGGAGCGGGGGAACCTCAGGGGTCGGCGCGATCGCATTCGACTCGACCGCGCGCCGCGCCGTGCACGCTGGTGAGAACACGCTCGCGGTCTACGCGCATCGCACGCGTCCACTCCCGGCATTTCAGTTCATCGACCTCGGGATCGACTATCTCCCGGAGCTTGACGCGAACGTGCCGAAGCGATAGCTGTTAGACGCCGAAACGCCCGCGCAACAGCGCCCGCAAATCGATGGCGGGCGCTGTCACGGCGCGTGGCGTTTCGATGACTGGGGCGTCGTCCGTCCCGAGCGCAACGTGGTGCATGGCGTCGCGAACGCCACGGTCGACGAAGCGCGAGAGCTGCGCCATCGTATAATCGGCGCCGCGCCGTGTCGAATACGCGTTGAGGGGATGCACGACGCTCAAGTGATTCCGCGCGCGAGTGAGCGCGACGTACATGAGCCTGCGTTCTTCCTCGGTTTCCTCATCATCGGTCAGTGCGCGGGTCGACGGAAACCATCCGTCGACCGCCCAAATGACGAAGACTGCGTCCCACTCCTTTCCTTTCGCCGAGTGGGCGGTGCTGAGCACGAGCGCGTCGTTCTCGTCGTCGTGGCTTCCGCCAGCTAAATCCTGGGTCCCGGATGGCGGTTCGAGCGCCAACGCGGAGAGAAACGTCGCACGGTCAGGATATCCCGCGGCGATCGTTTGAAGTTGATCGAGGTCGGCGATCCGCGGCTCGGGGCGATCATATCGCTCCCGCAAGATGTTGTCGTACATGAGCCGTACGCGCGACAGCTCGGCGGACACTTTCGCTTCATCCGCTGAGATCCCATGGCGCAACGCGTCGAGCAATTCCACGAGTGCCGCGTGAGCATGTCGCGCACGCGCTGGCGGGCGATAGCGACCGAACGCGGTCGAATCCCACGCGGCCTGTGCCATTGCATCGATCGCGGCGTGTGCGGTCGACTCTCCAATTCCCGGAAGGAGGAGAAGAAGTCGGTACCAGCTCACTTCATCGCGTGGATTGTCGAGTACCCGCAGGAACGCGAGCACGTCTTTGACGTGCGCCGCTTCGAGAAATTTGAGTCCACCCCACTTCTCGAACGGAATCTTCCGATTAGTCAGCTCGATTTCGAGATCGGCCGACATGTACCCGGCACGGAAGAGCACCGCCATCTGCCGCAGCGGAATCCCTTGCTCGTGCAGCTCGAGAATCCGGTCGACGACATAGCGCGTCTGCTGTGGCTCATCACGGGCGGTGACGAGCCAGGGGGGATCGCCGGCTTCCCGTTCGGTCCACAACGTCTTGGTGAACCGCTCCGCGGCCCGCGAGATCAGCGTATTGGTCGCCGTGAGAATGTTCGGCGTCGACCGATAATTCTGCTCGAGCGTGACGACGCGCGTTCCCGAAAAGTGCTCGGGAAAATCCAGGATGTTCCGGAAATTCGCTCCGCGGAACGAGTAGATACTTTGCGCGTCGTCGCCGACGACCGTGATGTTGCGATGCGTTGCGCACAAGCCACGGAGAATCCGCGCTTGAAGTACGTTCGTATCTTGATACTCGTCCACCAGGACGTGATCGTACAATCCCGAGATTCGCGCCACGAGATCGGGAGACGCTTCCAGCATCAACGCCCAGAACAACAACAGATCATCGTAGTCGACGAGATTCCGATCCTGTTTCCGGATCGTGTAATCGCCGTAGACCTTCGTGATGTCGGGAAGGTACTCGATGAATTGCGGATATTCGTCGCGCACGATATCGTCGACGGAGATCCCCGTGTTGACGTGGCGCGAGTAGATGTAGTGGAGCGTCTCCTTCTTGGGAAACCGCTTGGACGAGGCGGCATACCCGAGCGCGGCGCGCGACAGCTGCATCAAGTCGACGGCATCGCCTTGATCCATGATCGAGAAATCGTGCGCCAGCCCGGCTTCAGCGCCGAATCGGCGCAGCAAACGATGTGCGGTCGCGTGGAACGTTCCCCCTTGCACCTGCCGAGTTGCCCCTCCCGCCAATCGCTCGGCGCGCGACAACATTTCTTGCGCGGCGCGACGGGTGAACGTCAGGAGGAGGATGCGTTCGGGGCGAACACCGCGGGAGATGAGATGCGCGACACGATAGACGAGCGTCCGCGTCTTCCCGGTCCCGGCGCCAGCGATGATCAACAGCGGCCCGTTCCCATGTGTGGCGGCGGCGGCCTGCGCGGGATTCAATTCCGCGGCAAAATCGCGGGGAGCAGCGGCGGCCTCCGGCCGCGGGCGTAGCGGATAGACTTCCGGGGGGAGCCGGTCGGAGAGGGGAGACGGATCGGACATCAGTCTCGAAATATACTTTCGGGAACTGTTCGTGTCGTCACCCAAACCGAGATTGGGGTACGTAGTTGAGTTACCCCAGGTTCACCCCGCTATTCGCGGGAGAACCGAGTTGCCGCTGCGTGAATGTGAGAGATTCGTCGCCGGAGCCGCTCCTCGACGACTGACCCGGTTGGTGGAGGGAGGTGTAAGGGAGCGATGGCGCTGTCCGATCCTATCGCCGCGGCCAGTCCATCGAGCGCCTCGGTGCAGCTCTGGAGAAAGTTTGTCGGAACGGCCGCCGAGTCGTCTCCGACGATGGCCAGCCATGTGACGATGGACGAGATACCGCGGACTCCCAGCACGAGTGCCGCCGCATTGCGAACCGCTGGAGGTGAGGTCACACGCTCCCCGCGCCAGCGGAGAATGGAGTCTTCCGCCGAGGTATTCGCTCGGCCAGTGGCGGCGCGGTAGGTCATCCATTCCGGTGTACCGATGGGAGCACGTCGGTCGGCGACGACACGCGTATACCGCGCGGCGGCGCGGAGGAGTGCGGCGAGCTGTGGACGAACCCGCCCCCGCTCGCTTTGTGGCCACAATGCGCGCGCCGCGATCAACGCGAGCGCTCCTCCAATGCATGTGTTGACCACGCGCGTGACCGCGAGCCGCCAATCGCCCGTATGCGGGTCGGCGAACAAGACGAACGTCGGTGTCACCATCATGGTGAACAGCGTGTAATTCCCCGGTAGGAGCATCATGGTGACGATCATCAACGGGACGAGCACGAAGAAGATCGTCACAGGCGATGGGAGTGTCGCCGCGAGCGCGGCCGCCAAGATGCCACCAACGACGGTGCCGAGGATTCGTTGCGCGCCGCGCCGGAAGGTGCTTCCCAATTCCGGTTGGAGAACGACCAAGACCGTCAGCGCGATCCACTGTCCATGCCCCAATTGTGTCACACGTGCGATGAATTCCGCGACGACGCAGGCGATGGCGACACGAACGGCGTGCAGCACAATGGGCGAGTCGGCCGTTGCGTGCTTGTCGAGGACGACACGAATTTGATTTGCCCAGGAGGTGCGGTCGCCGACATCCACCTGTGCATCGGTAGGTGCCGCTGGTGTCGTCGCTCCAGCTCCCGTGTGCGGAAGCGGCGTGGTGACCGACATGAGCGAGGTCATCCCGGTTGCGAGATTATCCACCGCCCACGTCAGCGCTGCCACCAAACGCTCCACCGCCGGGTTCCCGGCGAACGAGTTACGCGTCTCGGTGCAGATGGCGTGCAGGTGCATGACGGCGCCACGTAAGGAGGGTGCATCCCCCATGTGCGCGCGTCGTGCGATGATCGCGCCGATCAACGCGGTGAGACGCTGCACTTCGGCCGCAACGTGCACGAGCCGATGCCGTTCTTCACCTTCGGTCGCGACGACTGCCTCGCTGAAGGCGATCATCACTCCGAAGAGATGATCGGCATCGTCGATGACGTGCTGCATTGCGGCGGTGAGTGGCCCCGGACGTCCGCGCGCGACACCATCGTGCGCGGCGACTAACGCGTCGCGAACTTGCCGATGTTCCTGCAGAATTTCTCGCTCCACACGCGGCTGGCCGCGCAACGGCGACGCGACGAGCCGAGCGAGGCGCGTCAACCGGTCGTACGGATACGCCACGGTTTCGAACACGGGGCGATCCGCGCCAACGAGCCAACGGCTGAGGATGAGGACCGTCGCCCATGCGCCCCCCATGAAGATGTAGGCGCCGCGCGCGGACGCTTCCTGCCACGATGCCGGTGTTCCGAGCGATGCGACGAAGGCGAGCAGCGTGAAAAAACCGGCGGTTCCGATGGTGCGCCCAAAGGCACGAAGCGCCGATCCGGAGAACGCCACGAGGAACGTGATCACCACCGTCGCCGCCATGGGGAGGGCCGCCGCCACACCGCCGATGAACGCGACGATGGCGCTCCCGAAGGTGACGAGCGCCCCCATCCGGATCTTCCGGTCGTAGGTATCGACGAGATCGGCGATGGACGTCAGATACGCGCCGAGCGCTGCCCACGGTGCGTAGGGAAGATGGGCGAAATATCCGATGACGAGTGGCGTCACGGTGGCGATCGTGGTGCGGATCGCCATCCAGAGGAGCCCTCGCCCCGGACGGACGGAATACAAGGCCGCGACGGGGGTCCCGAGCGGCGGGGTGATGTTCGCGGACGGAGTCGTGCTTGCCGTCATACGCGGTCCGTCAGACCGTATCGACCACGACTGGGCGGAGGTCGAACACCGCGGCGACATGCTCAGCGGCGGCGCGTGCGACGTCGTCGTACGCCACGGGGCGCGATGTCATCTCGTTCGCCATCGACGTCATGACGACGCCGTCGATTCCGCAGGGGGTCATCACATCAAAATATCGTAAATCGGTCGTGACGTTGAGCGCGAAGCCGTGCCACGTCACCCACGCTCGCGCGTGAACGCCGATCGATGCAATCTTTCGGCCGCCGGTCCAAACGCCGGTGAAGCCGGTGCTCCGCTCGCCTGGAATGTCATAGCCGGCGAGTGTACGGATGAGCGACTCCTCGATCTGTCGCAGATACCAGTGAAGATCTTGCTTGTGCTGCTGTAGATCGATGATGGGATATCCGACGAGCTGTCCCGGGCCGTGAAAGGTGACACCGCCCCCTCGCTCGACTTCGAAGAGCTCGATCCCTCGCGCGCGCAGGAACGCTTCGCTGACTGGAAGTTTGTTGTCTTCCTTTCGGCGTCCCAGCGTGACGACGGGGGGGTGTTCGACGAGAATGAGAACGTCATTCGCGACGTCTCCCGTGATCCGGCGTTGCGCCACATCCCGTTGAAACGCAAGAACCTCGGCGTACGGGCGTACGCCGAGGTTCAAAACGTGAAGCTGGCGATCAGCCATGGCGTGGTGAGCCATGGGCTCGATCACGCGTTGATCATCTTCCCGAGCGAGTCGAGCGTCGCTTCGGCAACCGCTTCGGAAAGTGTTGGATGGGCATGGATCGCTAACTCGATTTCCTCGACCGTGAACTCGTTCTCGCGTGCGACGGCGAGCTCGTGGATCATCTCGGTGGCGTGTGCGCCGATGATGTGCGCACCCAGAATTTCGCCGTACTTCGGATCGCGGAGAATCTTGACGAACCCTTCGGTCTCGCCCGATGTCCTGGCACGTCCGTTCGCCGAGAAGGGGAACTTCCCGACTTTGTATTCGATCTTCTGCTCCTTCAGCTCGCGCTCGGTCTTGCCGATCGAGGCGACTTCGGGGTGGCAGTACGTCGCGTTCGGGATGTTGCCGTAATTCACGTTGTGCACGTGCGCATTCCCGGCAAGGTATTCCGCGAACACGATCCCTTCGCGCTCGCCCTTGTGGGCGAGCATCGGCGGGCCGGCCACATCGCCGATCGCGTAGATCCCTTTGACCGACGTCTCCATCTTTTCATTGATCTTGATGAAGCCACGGTCCGTGAGCTGGACGCCGAGCTCCTTGAGCCCGATGTCTTCGACGTTGGCGGCGCGACCGGTAGCGACGAGGACTTTCTCGACCTCGAGCTCCTGGGTCTGCCCGTTCGATTCCACGCGCATCTTCACCGAATTCTTGCCGACTTTCACGTCGCTGAGCTTGGCGCCTGTGAGCATCGTAATGCCGCGCTTCTTGAAGGCCTTGGTGAGCTCGGCCGACACATCGTCATCTTCGATCGGGAGGATACGCGGTGCGATTTCGACGATCGTGACTTGCGTTCCAAATGCGGCGAAGACGTCCGCGAACTCGCAGCCAACCGCCCCTGCGCCCACGACGACGAGCGACTTCGGCGCCTTCTCCAAGACGAGAACATCGTCGGACGAAAGGACCGTCGTCTTGTTCAATTCCAAGCCGGCTTGCGGAAGGCCACGCACGCGCGAGCCGGTCGAGATGCAGATCGCCTTCTTCGCGTCGTGCTTCTCGGCTTTTCCGTCGGCGCCGGTCACTGTGACCGTGTTCTTCGCGGTAACTTTTCCAGAGCCTTTGATCCAGGTGATCTTGTTCTTCTTGAATAAGAACTCGACCCCTTTGGAATTCTGGCTGCTGACGCTGCGCGATCGCTTCATCGCGACGCCGTAATCCAACTTGATATCACCCGGGGTGACGCCGAACTCCGGACCTTTCTTCAACTTTTCGGCGAGCGACGCTGACTCGAGCAACGCCTTGGCCGGAATACATCCCCACAGCACGCAGGTGCCGCCGAGTCCTTCCCGTTCCACTACGGCGACCGACATGCCGAGTTGCGCGCAGCGAATCGCGCCCACGTATCCCGCGGGGCCGCCGCCTACAAAAATTACGTCGTAAGAAGCCATCGTTGTCTCGATGAATGGCGCGTGTTGCGCGTGAATGAGCGTTTAATAAACCAACATCAGCGGATTTTCGATCATCCGCCGGAGTGTTTGCAGGAACTTGGCCCCGGTCGCACCGTCGATGACCCGGTGGTCGCAGCTGAGCGTGACGCGCATCCGCTTCCGGATCTGGAGATCGCCGTTGATCACGACCGGTTTGTCCTCGACACCACCCACGGCGAGGATCGCCGCTTCGGGTGGGTTGATGATCGCCGTGAACTGATCGATGCCGAACATGCCGAGGTTGGAGATCGAGAACGTCGACCCCGTGTATTCTTCCGGCTTGAGCTTCCGCTCGCGCGCGCGTCCCGCCAACTCCTTCGCTTCCGCGGAAATTTCGCTGAGCCCTTTCGTCTCCGCGTCGAAGATGACCGGTGTGATCAAACCGTCTTCGATGGCGACCGCCATCCCGATGTGCACGCGATGGAATTGGCGAATCGCATCGCCCGTCCAATGTGCGTTTACTTCCGGATGCTGCGCCAACGCCGTTGCGGTTGCTTTGATGATGATGTCGTTGAACGACACCTTCTGTCCCGCTTCGACCATCGCGTCCCGCATTTCGGCGATCCGTCCGAGATCGAATTCCGCCGTCAGATAGAACGTCGGGATCGGACCGATCGACTCGCCGAGCCGTTTGGCGATCGTCTTCCGAATTTGCGTGAGGGGGACGTCGGTGTAGTCGCCCGAGCTGGCCGCGCGATGTACTGCACCACGAGCCGCTGGTGCCGACGTCGCCGCCTGTTCGATGTCGCGACGAATGATCCGCCCGCCGGGTCCCGATCCTTGAATCGCACCGAGCTCGATCCCGCGCTCCGACGCCATCCGACGCGCGAGTGGCGACGAGCGGAGTCTGCCGTTGCTCGGGGCGGGGGAGGGTGCTCCTCCTGGCACCGACGCCGTGTTGATTCGGTTGGCGCCGCGCCGTTCATGTTCCTGCGGCGGCGTCGATGCTTCGCCTTGCGACGTCTGCGGTGAGCTCGGAATCGAAGAGACCGGATTCCCCGCCGGCGGTGGTGCAGGTGCCGGCGACGGTGCCGACATCGCGGCCGCCGGGGCGCCCGCGCCGCCAATCAGTGCATCGATGTTTTCGTCCGGCTTGGCAATGACACCTAAAAGTGTCCCGACCGCCGACGCATCGCCTTCGTTCGCCAGCCGCTTGCGCAACACCCCCTCGCCGCGCGCGACGAGCTCCATGACCGCCTTGTCGGTTTCGACTTCCGCGAGCACGTCGCCACTCTTGACCGCGTCGCCTTCATTCTTGACCCATTTGACGAGCCGCCCTTCCTCCATCGTCGGGGAGAGCGCCTCCATCACAATCTTCGTCGCCATCGGTGATGAGCTCCTCGGTTAGTCGATGTAGAGAACGCGCTTCACCGCGGCAACCGTCTTGGCCGCGTCGGGCTTGGCGAGCTTCTCCAGGTTCTTGGCATACGGCATCGGAACATCTTCCTGGTGCACGCGCACGACCGGCGCGTCCAGATCATCGAAGCACTCCCGCTGCACGTAGTCGACCACTTGCGCGCCGACGCCGCAGATTTCCCACCCTTCTTCCACGACCACGGCGCGATTGGTCTTCCGAACCGATGTCGTAATCGCTTCCACATCCATTGGGCGCACCGTACGCAGATCGACCACGACGCAGTTGATCCCTTCCTTTCGGAGCGCGTCGGCCGCTTGCAGCGCGACGAGAACCGTCTTGCCGTGCGTGATGATGCTGCAATGCTCGCCTTCGCGCTTGAGCTCGGCTTTGCCGATGGGGATGACGAGATCCGCGTCGTCCGACACTTCACCCTTCGTGTTGTACAGCATCTCCCCTTCGAGGAACACGACGGGATTGTCGTCGCGAATCGCGGCCTTCAAGAGTCCCTTCGCATCCGCGGGCGTTCCCGGTGCGATGACTTTGAGCCCCGGAATGTGCGCGAGCCAGCTTTCCCACGCTTGCGAGTGCTGCGCCGACAACTGCAACGCCGCGCCGTTCGGACCGCGGAAGACCATCGGCATTTTGAACTGGCCGTTCGACATGTACAACATTTTCGCCGCGGCGTTCACGACTTGGTCGAGCGCCAACAGCGCGAAGTTCCACGTCATGAATTCGACGATCGGGCGCAGCCCAACCATCGCCGCGCCGACGCCGATCCCCGCGAAGCCGAGCTCCGCGATCGGCGTGTCGACGACGCGCTTGGCGCCGAACTCGTCGAGCAACCCTTTCGAGACTTTGTACGCGCCGTTGTACTGCGCGACTTCCTCACCCATCAGGAAGACGCGGTCGTCGCGCTGCATTTCTTCACGCAACGCCTGATTCAGGGCGTCGCGATACGTGATGACGGCCATTATACGGTCGCTCCTTCGGCAGCGTGTGCGTCAGCGTGTGCGTCAGCGTGTTCGGCAGTGTATTCGTCGCTCGTCGTATCGGCGAGCACGTGTGTGTACAGTTCTTCTGGGGAGGGTTCCGGCGAATTGTCCGCGAAGTCCCACGCATCCTGAACGACCGCTTTCACGTCCTCGTCCATCTTGGCGAACTGTTCGTCCGTGAGCGCCTTCGATTCGCGCAATGATGCACGCAACAGCTCGATCGGATCGCGCTGCATGTTTTCGTCGAGCTCTTCCTTGCTCCGATACGTCCCGCTCGCCGCGTCGGACATCGAGTGTCCCATGAAGCGCGTCGTGCGCACTTCGATCAACGTCGGGCGCTGCTCCTTGCGTGCGCGCTCGAAGGCTCGTCCCATCGTGTCGCGCACCGCGTACACGTCCTGTCCGTCCACCGACTCCGAGTCCATGGCATACGACGCGCCGTGTGCTTTGACGTCCTGCTGCGCCATTGCGCGGGCGATCGCCGTTCCCATCCCGTAGCGATTGTTTTCGATCACGAAGATGACCGGCAACCCCCACAGCGACGCCATGTTCAGCGCCTCGTGGAACGACCCGATGTTCACCGCCGCCTCACCAAAGAAGCAGACGCACACTTGATCGCCACCGCGATATTTAATCGCGAAGCCGACGCCAGCCGCGAGCGGAATATGTCCGCCGACGATGCCGTGCCCGCCGAGGAAGTTGAGCGATGCGTCGAAGAGGTGCATCGAGCCGCCCTTGCCACCAGCGCAGCCGGTGGCGCGTCCGAACAGCTCCGCCATCGTCGCGCGAGGCGACATGCCGCGCGCCAACGCGTGGCCGTGGTCGCGATACGCGGTCACGATGTAGTCGTCCGGCCGGAGCACCGCCATCGTGCCGGTCGAGACCGCTTCCTGCCCGATGTACAGATGGCAAAAGCCGCCGATTTTCCCGAGTGCATACGCCTCGGCGCATTTTTCTTCAAACCGGCGCTGCAACAACATCGAGTGGAGATATTCGATCCCCTCCTCTGCGTTCGCGGCCGGTGCTGTTTTCTTGCCCATGGATGTGTCTGGAAAGAAGGACGAATGACGGATCTGTGTACGAACGTCCGCGCGGCGGTGTTGAGACGAGCGAGCGCTCAGTCCACCCCACCCGCGGACGTGCGACGGTCCTACAGGCGCAGGAGACGCGCGCTGACACGCGTCATGACATGCGTCATGACACGCCAGCCGCCTGGACCTGCTCCCAGGCGTGATAGCTGCTGCGCACCAACGGCCCCGATTCGACGTGCTTGAATCCGAGCGCCATGCCAATGTCGTACATCCGCCGGAACTCGTCTGGGGTGACGTACCGGTCCAACGGAATGTGTCCGTCCGACGGACGGAGGTACTGGCCCAACGTCAAAATGTCGACGTCCACCGCACGGAGGTCGTGCATCACCACCTCGACCTCTTCCAACGTCTCGCCCATCCCGAGAATGATTCCGGTCTTGGTCGGAATGTGGGGCGCAAGTTCTTTCGCCGTCCGGAAAATATCCAGCACGCGGGGATACCGTCCGCCGGGACGGCACTTCTTGTACAACCGCGGGACGGTTTCCGTGTTGTGATTGTAGATGTCCGGCTCGGCCTCGAGCACGGTCCGGATGCTGTCGCGATTCCCCTGGAAATCGGGAACCAACACTTCGACCGAGCAATCCGGGAGCCGTTGCTTGATCTGCCGGATCGTTTCGGCGAAAATGTACGCACCGAAATCCGGAAGGTCGTCGCGGTCCACCGACGTGATGACCGTGTGGCGTAACCGCAGTTGTTCGACGGCTTCGGCGACACGCGCCGGTTCGGCGATATCGTACTTCGGCGGACGCCCATGCGAAACGGCGCAGTACGCACAGTTGCGCGTGCACACGTCTCCCAGGATCATGAACGTGGCGGTGCCATGCTCCAGCACTCACCGACGTTCGGGCAATGCGCCTCTTCACACACGGTGTGTAAATCCAGCTCGCGCATCATCTGCTTGAGCCGTATATAATTAGCGCCTCCAGGCGCTTTGACTTTCAGCCAGCTCGGCTTCCGCTCGGGTAACGGCTCCGAGCGGTGGCGGCCCATGATTTGGTACAACGTCTCGGCCATAACCTGTCAAATTTACTTCAAAAGCGGTCTGGCCGAAATTGACTCAGGTCGTATTGTGGCTCGCGCCCACTCACGAGATCGGCGACCACTTCGCCTGTGAGCGGGCCCAGAAGAATCCCATTTCGTGAGTGTCCGCACGCATACACGATCTGCGGTGCGTCGCGATCCCGTCCAATGATCGGAAGCATGTCGGGAGAGAGGGGGCGGAGACCGGCCCAGGCCGCTGAAGCCTCCGCCTGGGCCAATTCGGGAACAAGTGTCTCCGCAATTCGCCGAACGTGGGCGAGCCCAGCCTCGGTCGTCTCGGGATCGAAGCCGACCGCTTCGGTCGTGCTCCCGACGGTCGTCATTCCATCGGTTTTTGGGATCACGTACCCGCCGGCGCCAAAAACGACGTGCCTGAGGGGAGCAGCCTGAATCCCCAGCATCTGCCCCCGTACCGGGGTGACGGGCGGCGGATGCGGAATCCCTTCGATCAGGGGAGCCCAAGCCCCCGCCGCAACGACCAGATGGTCAGTCTCGACCCGATTTTCCGAATCTGTGCGTATCATGCAACGACCGTTTGATACGTCGGCGTAGCATACATCCTCGGTGACGACAGTTACTTTGTGATGTTGGGCCGCCGCAATTCTGAGGGCATCGAGGAGGCGCAATGGGTCGACCGCGCCGTCCTCTGGGTGCAGAAATCCGCCAGCAAGCGGCGCCAATGCCGGCTCGAGATCGGCAAGGGCTCGCGCATCGAGCCATACGCTGGTAGACACGAGGGACTTAAAATCCCCCAGCGCCGCACGCTTCCGAAGAGTGGTGGCTTCGGCGTCTGTCGCCGCGACTTCGAGAATGCCCAACCGGTTGAGAGGGATGTCGACGCCAGTCCGGGCCGACAGCGCTTCGACGTACGCCGGGTATCCATCTCTGGCGGCTCGGGCGAAGACATTCGCCGGACCGCGGGCGACCTCCGCCTCGACCGACGGCGCCAGCATCCCCCCGGCGGCGCTCGATGCCTCCCCACGGTGGGCTCGTCCCAGCAGGGTGACCTGGACTCCGCGGTCGGCGAGGGCGATCGCCGTGGTGAGCCCGATGATCCCGGTGCCAATGACAGCGGCGTCAGCAACCATGCCCGGAGCGGTTCGTGTCCAACAGGTGTACTATTTCTGGTACGTACTGCTGTTCGATTGACCTTCCTGGAGGGGGCATGATTCGCACCTTTCTCATCCTCGGCATCGTCGTCCTGGTCGCGGGCGCTCTCTTCGGCACCCTCCTGGGTGTCGTCGGTGTCGTGATTGGCTTTTTGTTTAAAGTTGTCTTGCTGGGCGGCGCGGTCTATCTCGTCGTTCGGCTCATCAGTCCAGCAACCGCGCACCGGCTGCGCGAGAAGTTCGAAGATAAAACACTCCCGCATTTGTAGTGCTTGTACCGGGAGTTCGTACGATTCGCGCCCCGACGCTGTGTGTCACAGCGTCGGGGCGCGCTGTTTTATGCCCCTGGCTTGTACGACTTGAGATACAAATTGATCGAGCCGAACGACAGCTTGGACTTGAGTTGCACGACGATGTGACGCGGATCGTTGGTCAGCCACACTTCCGCATTCCCGTTCTCCGAGAAAATCCCCTTCGTCTTGATCACCGGCTGCACGACGATGCAATCGAATTTGCCGGCGGGGACTTCGATCTGCTCCGTGCGCACGACACGAATGCGCACCGGATTCGCCTCGGGGCGGAAATACCGGTTGGACTCATACGTCTTGCCGACGGCGAGATCGACCGTCCGCACAAAAAAGAGGAACGATCCGTCATCGAGTGGATCCTTGACTCCGGGATGTTCCCGCGGCGGCTTCTTGTCCATCTCGATGTATTTCTGTTCGTCCGGGAAAATCTCGTAGCGTTTGGCCCGGTCGTTCGATCCTTCCTGTTGCGTTTGATAGAATCGCAGCGACGAAAACGTGTCTTTGTCGATCCAGCTCTCGAAGAGATCGTCCACGTGATAAAAGAACGTTCCGCCTTTGATCCGGAATTGCGTGTGCCACGCGGTTCGGCCGCGGATCTGTTCCATCTGGTTGACGACCGTGCTCGCGCTTCCGACGCGAATCGCGCCAAATTTCACGTCATATTGTGCCGTCTCACCGACCGAAAATGGGACGCTCATCGCATCCGGATCGGCGCTTGCGGGCCCAGCACTCTGAGGCGGCGGCAACGTGGCGGCTGCACCCGCAGCTTCACCCGCGGCTTCACCGTGCGCGATCGTCACGCGCGAGAAAGCGCCGGCGAGCGCAATCGCCGTCACCACGGCACCGATGACTATCGTGCGGCGCGTCATACCGCCGCCACCTTGGAGCGCCATTGTCGCGCGCCTTTGGCTTGCTTGTACAGCGCCATCGCATCGGGGAACGCGCGCACGCGTGTGTCGCGGGGGCGCACGTCGTACCGCGGCGTCACGTCGACACGTTCGGTCCGGCGGGAGAAGGGGAGGAGCTTGACCAGCAGTTCCACGTTCGCCGCCCATCCATCCGTCGTAATCAACGGTGATTCACCGAGCGATTTCAAAAGGTCGCGGATCGCTGAGATGCGATAGATCCGGAACGTGCCGAATGGATCGCGAACGTCCGGCGTCGAGACGAAGAATCGAATCATCCATGGCGCAACGCGCGACAGCCGCCGCACGGGAACCGGGAGCGTTCCGCCGTTCCGTTCGGCGACGACGATGTCCGCACCCCCTTCGAACCGCTTGACCAGCTCTGGCAGCATCTCCGGCTGGTCGGTAAAGTCGGCTTGCATCACGACCATGCCGTCGCGGCGTGCATAGCGCGTTCGGCGGGACACCTCGGCGCACAAGGCATTCAAGGCATGCCCGTATCCGCGCCGAGTCTCCGAGCGGAGCACCGTCAGCGGCAGCACCGAGGCATAGGGTTCGAGCGTCTCCGCCGTCGCGTCCGTGCTCCCGTCATCGTAGACGATGACCTCATACTCTCGGGAGTACTCTTGGAATACTTTGCGGATGCGCCACAGCAAGACCCCGATGGTCGGGGCCTCGTTATAGGCGGGAACGCAGATGTATAGCATGAAGGCAAATTAGGAGGTGAGTACCTGTTCGTACACCCGCTCAGTCCGTTCGGTCATCCGCGCGACGTTGAAGACGGCCGCTCGGGCCGGTCCGGCCGCCGCGAGTTGGCCGCGGAGCTCGGGGGACATGAGCCCTTCGTGCGCCGCCGCGAACCCGCGAATATCTCCCGCGGGAACCAGCAACCCTTGCACCCGGTCCTCCACAATCTCCGGGATGCCCCCGATTTCGAACGCAATCGGCGGGACACCAAGCGCGATCGCGTCGATCAGCGACGTGCCCAGCCCTTCGTCTCTCGCCGGATGCCACAGAATGTCGAGACCGGCCATCGCGTCGTAAATCTCCGTCACGAACCCCGCGCGAAATGTTTCGACCGCGCCGATCGCGCCGCGTCCGAGCGGCGCGCCGCCGAGGAAGATGATGCGCGTTCGCTTGGCGGTGGCCGGGGAGAGGTTGGCGATGATGTGGTGGAGATCGTCGAGCCCTTTTTCCTGCGTCATGGCGCCAACGACGCCGACCAGCACCGTGTCGGCGGGCCATCCCAATTCCGCGCGCCAATCGCGCCGGTGCGTCACGACCGGCGTCGGCACCCCAGACTCGACGACACTGATGCGCGCTCCCGCGATCCCCGCGTGCATCATCGCGTCGCGAACGGCATTCGAGATCGCGATGAATCGGCTCACGCGTGGACCATACTTCAATCGCACCGATCGCGGCGTAAACGTCACGCGTCGCGTCACGACGAGCGGTGGCATCCGTCGCCCCGTGAGCGCCAAGAGTGCGATGGCATGCGATCGCGCATCGTGGGCGTGCACGACGTCCGGGTTCCATGTGCGGACGAGCGACCGAATCCGTTTGGCGGAACGGAGATCCCAGTCATTGCGCATCTGGACCGCCGCGGTCGCGAGTCCCGCCGTATGTGCGCGTTCGACCAATGGAGAATTCGCGACGCCGACGACCAACGGCTCGTGCCCGCGATGCCGCAATTCGCGGGCGAGAAGAAGGACTTGTCGTTGCCCGCCGCGCCAGGCGCGTCCGGCGTCCAGATGAAGCGAACGGAGTTGCACGTTATCAATATACCGGGAAGTGCCGAAACCTTCAGAAGACATGAGCGTATGTACTAAAAGCGGCCGCCACGCCGACCCCTGACCGGGTGGCACGCGGCCAAGTACTACGAACCTGAAGGACAGAGGGGAAGACGATGATCGTTGCCAACGTTCGTCAGCAGATCGGGCGGAATGACGCCCAGCTCGCGCTCCGCCTGGTCGGCCGCGAGTCCGATGTCGACCTCGAGCGCGCGGAGCGAACGCTCTGCGATGCCGGCATCGATGCCATTCTCGATGATCCGCGCCTCCTGGCCGGGTTGATGGAATCGCGCCGCGGGATGCAGGCCTCCTACACCCTCTTCACCTACGTCGTCGTTCGGCACGCGCTCCGCCGCGTCGGCATCGAAGATCGACAACTCGCGGACTACGTTGCGTCGGTGATGCTGCACTTCGGGATCCACGATCGTGCGCACCAGATCGGCGACGCCGACGACCAGACATATCACACCCTCGTCGATATCTCGCAGGACGTCGAGACGTCGGATCCACGCCGCAGCTTCCTCGCCCGTGCGCATCTGGGGAATTACGCGCTCTGGTTCAGCGGCATCTTTCCCGATCACATCGCGACACAGCATTGGCGTCGCGGCGGTCCCGATCTCGATTACTACGAGACGATGGGGCGTCGTGGGTTCGAGCTGGCGGCGTCGCATCGTCTGGCTGGGGACTACGGGCTCGCGCATGTCTACAACGCGGCGGCGGAGCACTTCGCGATGATGCGCATCGCCCTCAATGACATCAGTGACACGTTGATCTTCCCAGATCGCTCGACGCCCGATCGCTTGATGCGCCAAGTCTCGAACGAATCGCGCTGGCATCAGCACTGATTTTGTCGTGCTCCAGAGCCGGCTCTCGTGCAGAGGGCCGGCTCGGCGCGTAAGTTCTCTCGATGTATTTCATGGGAGTCGATTTTAGAACGCTCGTTCGGATTAAAAGGGACGGGCGTTTTTTTCATGCCGGGGCGTCGACACGCGCTGGTATGAGGCGTGCGTTTGAAATGGCAATGATACCTCGGCGCAGCACGTTTCTTTCGGGAACAATTTTGGGATTGTGTGGCGCCGTGATGGCGTCTCCCGGTGTCGCGCAGCAGGCACAGGATACCACGAAGAAGGTGCCACCTCCGGCTCCAGGGGCCATCCATTGCGCTGGGCAAGTCGTGTCACGCATCGACGTGCACGCCTATCCACCCTTCACGCCGGGTGGCCCAAAATTCATCAACCACGTCGTGCAGCTTGCGACGTCACTTCATGCGACGACGCGACCGCGGATCGTGACTCGCTTCCTGACGCTCAACGTCGGAGATCGCTGCACGGAATTCGAACGCGCCGAGTCGGAGCGGATTCTCCGCGCGCAGCCGTATCTCGCGGAGGCTGACGTGCGCGCATATCCCGACAGTGCGGGTGGCGTCGTGCTCGACGTGACCACCGTCGACGAAGTCTCGCTCATCCTGGACGGCAACATTGCGACGGCGTCGCCGCATGTGCGCGCGCTCCGCATCGGTGAAGCGAATCTGGGGGGCGAGGCAATCTATTCGTCGCTTGCCTGGCAACGAGGGACCATCTTTCGCGACATCTTCCGCGCGCGGGTGATCGACTATCAGTTCCTCGGCCGTCCGTACCAGATGTCGGTGCAGGGGTCGCGCAACGAGCTCGGTGAGAGTTGGGACACGGAGCTCAGCCACCCATTTTATTCCGAACGGCAGCGCTTTTCTTGGCGCGCGACGGCGGGGAGCAGCAACGGCTACGTCTATTTCGCTCGTCCCGAGGGGATTCCGGAGCCGGCGCTCCAGTTGGTCCGGTCATACGGAGACGTCGGTGGCGTCATGGCATTTGGTCCTGACCGGCGCCTGCTGTTGGTCGGGGCCTCGGTCTCGCGTGAGCGCGAGCGGACGTCACAGACGCCGGTCCTGATTCGAGATTCGGGAGTGGTGGACGACACGAACAGTGTGCTGATCGGACGATATGGCGAACATCGGCTTACCCGCATCAACGCGTTGCTAGGATTACGGAACATCTCGTACATGCGCGTGACAGGATTTGACGCGCTCGAAGGAGCGCAGGATGTTCGGACGGGTGCACAGCTCTCGACGCTGTTGGGAAAAGGGTTGAGCTTCGACGGCAATGAGCCGGACTATTTCATGTCCGGTGACGTGTATGGAGGACGAGGATCGCCGACCTCGTTCGTGGCGGCCGAAATCATGGGTGAGCGCCGGTATGATGTTTCCTCGCACGACTGGGATGGTATTTTGGCGAGTGGACGTGGGGCGTGGTACGTCAAGCCGACACCCAGACACACGCTGGTCACCGACGTCGAATGGAGCGGAGGGTGGCAGCAACGTGTTCCTTTTCAGCTCACCTTTTCCGACCGCGAAGGTGGGCTCCGTGGATATCACGATTCGGGGCTTGGTGGTGCGCAGCGGCTCGTCAGCCGATTCGAGGATGTCTTCCGGCTCGGACGCTTTCGGCAATTCGGCGCCCTCGGAAGCGCGTTTTTCGTCGACGCCGGAAAACTGTGGGCTGGTGATGCGCCATTCGGAACCACCACCGGAGTGAAATTCTCGGCGGGGATCGGGATCCTGGCGGCGTTTCCGCCGCGCTCACATCGCACGTGGCGCGTCGATTTCGCGGTCCCTGTCAACGACAAGCACGACGCGAAGTTCGAGATTCGGTTCACCAACCACGATTTCACGCGCTGGTTCTGGCGTGAGCCTGGCGACGTGCAGGCCAGCCGTGAGCGGTCGATTCCAAACTCGGTCTACAACTGGCCGTAACTGACTGTAAACGTCGCGCGGGGGAGATGCCTTGTTCCGCATCTCCCCCGCGTTCGAACGTGATCTTCGTACTGCTGCGATCTGTTTTGAGATCCGTTACGCTTTGACCGACTTGGTCAGTGATTTGAGCAGCGGTACGATGAAGAACATCACCGCGGCCGCCGCGAACGACGTCACCACGAAGATGGTGAAGAATTTTCCTTGTTGGTTCGCCATGGTCTCCGTGAGCGCCGCCAAATTTCCGCCCAGCTTGTTCGCCGCGGCGTTCGCGAGGAACCAGCATCCCATGAGCAATGATGCGAAGCGGACTGGCGCGATCTTGGTCACGTAGGAGAGACCGACGGGCGAGAGACAGAGTTCCCCACACGTGTGCAGGAAGTACGCGCCGACGAGCCACCATGGACTGACCAACACCCCAGTGTCCGCCGTACGTCCCGCAAACACCATCAACACGAATCCGGCACCGAGGAAGAGCAAGCCGAGCACCATCTTGAACGCGGTCGATGGTCCGCCGCTGGGCTTTGCGCCGAGCGAGGTCCACAGTCCGGCGAAGACCGGCGCGAGGAACAGAATGAAGATGGGGTTGACCGACTGGAACCACGTCGACGGGAATGCGAACGAGCCGACGCTCAACTGTGTGTGTTTGTCGGCGAACAGGCTCATCGAGCTTCCCGCTTGCTCGTACGCCATCCAGAAGAAGATGACGAAGAAGATCACGATGAACAGCGCGATCACGCGTTTCCGTTCTTCGCCGTGCGTGCCGAATACCGAGACTGCGAGCGCCGCGCCGATGATGGCGCCCATGGCGATGCCGAGCGCGCCGCCATGACTGAAGAACGAGATCGCCGCCCCGACGATCGCCCCGATGATGCCAGGCATTGTCGAGACCGACGTCGTCTCGAGACTTTCCGCCGCCACCGCGGCGGCGTTGTTCGGATCGTGCGTCGGCTTGAGGCCGATCCCCGGGAGATACTTGTTCACCCCCCACATGTAGGTGAGTAG
>Ga0105241_10000146_pt1 | contig 50607 bp, 50 predicted proteins | sample KBSC64metaG_FD_80422 | JGI IMG/M metagenome (GOLD analysis project Ga0105241, IMG submission 80422) | Corn rhizosphere microbial communities from Kellogg Biological Station, Michigan, USA - KBS C6-4 metaG | ecosystem: Host-associated > Plants > Roots > Rhizosphere > Soil | place: Michigan, USA... | reverse complement strand
TGCGTAATCAACTGATTCCACAGTCAGATATCGCCGGCATGCGAATTGCACCTCTACTTCGTACGGCGTCGGCCCCTAGTAGGCCGGAGGAACTATGAAAAGGTTATTTCTTTCTGCTGGAATCGCTTATGCGGCCTCGGTAGCAATGGCGACGGCCATCGCCATTACGAGCGGCACTGCGGACATGACTGCAGTCACATATGGAGCCGTTGGTACGTTCTCTCTGTTCGGTACGGGGGGTTCGTTCACGGGAGCGGGTCATACACTTTCTTCGATGCCTTGCGTCGGCTATGGCTGCACAGGCATCACGCCTGTGCGGGTCAATGCTGGTTTATCCAGTGAGGAATTCGATCTCAGCGGTACTGTGAGCTTCGGGGGCAACAGCACCTCTTACCTAGAGCGTCCTGGCCTAGGCGGCGGTGGTGGGCTGCATCTCGAGTACACTTTGCCCGCATTCTCCACTATCGGCGATCCTGTCTTTGTAACTCTAACCACGCCGTTCACAGGCGATGCTGGGTTCCTAGACCCACGGTTTAACGGGGGCCAGCAACTGATCATGAATGGTGAAGGAATTGCGACAATTACACTGAGCCTTATTTCTCCAGGGTTTCCGGATGGTTCGCCAGCGCGTTATAGATTTCAAAGTGCACACTATGAGTTTGTTCCTGAACCAGGAACGGCAGCGTTGATGCTGATCGGACTCGTCGGTTGGAGCGCCGTTACCTTCGCTCGGCGTGACATTCGAGGGTCGTAATCATTGGATGGGCTTTTGCGATACCGTCCCGAAGCATCACCAAGCAGAACATTCCAAGCGAGTAGCGAGTGAGGCTAGCAAGATTTTGCGGGACATGAAGGCGCCAGCGATAGCTAAGAGTGTGGCCGGATCTGCGTTGACTCAAGTACCAGACCGTGCACCGAAGCGAAGTCCCCTTTACCCAGAGAAGGAAACTAATCCAATGCTGTGGTTGGGGGTACAACTCATGAATCGGGTCGAGTTGCCATTTTCCCCTTTTTCTCTCGCCCTGCGGCTGGATAGCGATGGCAAAATTCACCTGGACTAACTTCAAAATCAGCGTGGCTTGACTGGATCATGCTAAAATCACTACGTCCCACCCGTAAACGCGCCCGTAGCTCAGTTGGATAGAGCGTCTGGCTACGAACCAGAAGGTCGCACGTTCGAGTCGTGCCGGGCGCACCATAAATTCCAAAACAATTACGCATTCAATAAACTACCCCTAACGCAATGCGTAGTACTTCTCCCGTGGCTCTCCGTCCCGCCGTCAAGTTGTTTCGTGGCAGCCAGATCGCGTAGACGTAAATCACTTCTCCGAGATGCAGATCATTCGTCCAAGTGAACAAATTTGGGCCGCGCCGTCATCCACGAGCTATTCACTTTCTGATCGAGTATATTGACAATAATCAAGGAGGCGCCGATTATGGGTTCGACCAGACGCACCATACTGGCAGCGGGAGCCGCGGCAGCGGTAACGGCCGCCGTTCCGCGCGTATTTGCTCAGCAGGCGAGCAAAGGAGGAACTGGCAAGTTTTACGAAAAAGGCTCCGTTCGCATCTACTATGAGGAGGCGGGGGCCGGTTTCCCGCTCATGCTGCTTCCCGGCGGGGGATTGAACGCGACCATATCCTTCTTTACAGGCAACTCGCCCTTCAACGCCATTGACGAGTTCAAGGGACAGTATCGCTGCATCACGGCGGACCTCCGCAACGCCCCCAGCGGCCAGTCCACCGGCCCCGTCGAGGTCAATCGGCCGTGGGAATCTTATGCCGACGACCAGCTCGGCCTGATGGATCATCTGGGCATCGACAAGTTCATGGTGATGGGTTTCTGCATTGGCGGCCCCTTCATCTGGAGTCTCTTGAAGCGCGCGCCCGATCGTATTGCCGCGGCCGTGCTGGCGCAGCCCGTGGGGTGGCGTCCGGAGATGCGTGATCCTAAGTACCCGGGCACGTTTTGGAAGACTTGGGGTCCGGCGCTGACCGCCAAGCGGCCCGAGATCACGATGGCGACGACCGACCAATTTGTGACCAATATGTTCGAGACCAACCCCGACTTCGTCTTCACCGTGACGCGGGATTTTGTGCGTAGTTGCCAGAATCCGATCCTGGTCCTGCCGGACGATGTCCCAGCGCACCCTTACGCTGTCGCGATGGAGTGCGCGATGCTCGCGCCGAAAGCCGAAGTGAGCATCTTCCCGTGGAAAGAGCCCAAAGAGCGGATTCCCCTGGCCGTGCGCCAAATCCATTCCTTCCTCAAGGCGCATCGACCTGCTTAGATGGTGGTTCCAATCGGCGGATCACGCTGCATGGGTAAAAGAGAAGCCGGTTTATAGCTTCAGAACCAAACGAGGGCGGAGGTCGGCGAATCGCAAGACCAAGGAGCGCCCCAGTACCTAAAGGAAGCACCCTTGGAAAGAGGGACGCGTTGGGATATGAGGTGGCCGGCTCAAGCGCGCGCCACCTCCGGGCTGTGCCTCTAGCACGCGGTAATACGACTCCTGGGTGTAGTCAAAAGAGTTGCAGCACACGTTCCAGCAAGGATGGTCGTTCCGCCTCTTGCTCGGAGACGTCCACATTTGCAGAACCCTGTTTCAGCAAAGCGGAAAGGATCTCTGTTCCCGGCACCTCCAAGACATCAAAGATCAAAAAGGCTGGGAGTGAGCCCACGGCGATTTCTCGTCCATCGAAAAATTGAAAGACATCTCGTTTAGGCGCTGTCAGCATGCGGAAAACGGCCTCGGCGTCCGAGACCGGCTGTAGAGTAGGTTGCTGAGGTTCCGGGAATCGAAACAGAACCCTTGTCCGATCGATCAGGCATACGGGTATGGGCCTGAGAGCATGCAGGTCTGACTCCCGCACTGCCCAACTGCTGCCATGAACCTTCCGGATTCCGAGTCGCTGTCCGGCCTCGGCCTGCAAGATTTGATCTGCGTGATCTGCCGAATACCAGCACATAACATACCTCCTAGTTCGAGCCGGGCAGTCAGCTGCCCGACGGCCCGAGTATCGGCCACTTTTTCGCGCGCGGCAAGGGGTATTTGCCAGCACTGCGGGTGGCCCAGCGGAGTACCGGCTCTTACCCCCGGGCACGCCGGTTTCCGCCGAGTTTCAAAGTTCAGCCGCGAAGCGATGGCGCGCATCGTGACCCGGAGGTTACATCATCCTCCCGCTCTAAAACTATACACATGCGAATGTGTTTTCCAACAAGCGCATCAGCGGAATCACGGGCCCGATGTGAACTAATATCGGAACCATCGGCGACCCGTAAGTCCTTATGGTGTCCAGGCTGGATCTGTCGTGGTGATGATGACCTCAAGATCGCGCCTGGGGTTTTCGATATCGTGAGAATGATGTGATAGAGCGGATAGGGAAAGGACTTGATTCATGACCTCTGCCAGGAAAACACGCCGTGGTTTCGTTTGGTCGCTCGCGACGGGAAGCGGGCTATTGTTAGACAGTTGCCGCCGTACCGCCACAAGCGGCGGTTCAACTGAGGAAGTCACTGGACCCGCCGATGTTACGCTGCGCATCGGTCCGGTGCTGGCAGACATCGCCAAGGATCACACTATCAGCACAATCGGATACAACGGAAGTGCTCCAGGGCCAGTCATCCATCTGCGCGAGGGCGTTGCCACGACCGTGGATCTGATCAATGAAACCGACACGCCGGAGTTAGTGCACTGGCACGGCCAGATCATCCCCCCGGATGTGGACGGCGCCGATGAGGAAAAGAGTCTTAGGGTACCGGCGCACGAGCGCTTGCGCTACCGCTTCACGCCGCGGCCGGCGGGTGCCCGTTGGGTCCACACACATGTGATGGCGATGTCGGATCTGAACCGGGGCGCTTATACCGGGCAATTCGCGTTTGTGTACGTTGAGCCGAAACACAACTCTGGGCAGTACGATCAGGAAGTGTTCCTCGCCACTCACGAGTGGGAACCGATCTACACCACCGAGGAAGAGCCTGACGAAGCTTTGCCGCCGCCTCCTCCCGGCGTCACGAAAGACCCGAAGCCGAACGGCTGGGAGATTGGATATCAGCGCTTCACTATTAATGGGAAGTGCCTTGGCCACGGCGATCCGATTCGGGTGAAGGAGAAGCAGCGCGTCCTGTTTCATTTCCTGAACGCCAGTGCAACGGAGAACATTCAGCTCGCGTTACCTGGCCACCAATTTCTGGTGGTGGCATTGGATGGCAACCCAGTGCCACAGCCGCAATTGGTGGATACCCTGGAACTTGGCACAGCCGAGCGCATTTCCGCGATCGTCGAGATGAAGAAGCCCGGAGTCTGGATTTTAGGAACTCCCAAGAACGACGACCGTATGAACGGCATGGGCATCGTGGTCGAGTATGCCGGCCAGACTGGCGCTCCGCGATGGATTGCGCCGCCGAAGAAGCCGTGGGACTACACGATCTTCGGCGAGAGTAGGCCGGCGCCGAGTCCGCACGAAATCATCCCACTGGTCATAGGCAAGATCAACGGTGGAACCGGGGGCTTTAACCAATGGACCCTCAACGGCACGAGCTACGACGGCGCGGCCCAACCCCGCAAGCTAAGCAAGGGTAAGCGCTACCGGCTGGTGTTCGACAACCACACCGATGATGCTCATCCGGTGCACCTGCACCGCAACAGCTTCGAGCTGACAAATGTCTCCGGTAAGGCCACCGCGGGCGTGCTCAAGGACGTTGTCCTGGTGAAGGGATTCCGCAAGATCGAAGTGGACGTGACACCAGCAATGGAAGGTCTCACGCTGTTCCATTGCCACCAGCAACTCCACATGGACTACGGTTTCAAGCTGCTATTCGATGTAATATGAGTACTCCTGCCAGTAATTGCGGCCCGACCTCCGGTACTCTGGCGAGATTGCGCGCCTAAGTTCGATCGCGCGCGCCCTATCCAGCCAGGTCATGCGCGTTTTCGATCTCTGGCTGTGTCAATCCCTCGCCCGTTATTCATTATCGGAGTCGATCTAGGAGGCGGCTTGGCGGCGATTATAAGTTTAACGTCGGTTTCCTGCGGGAGCGGATTCAGTAGGTGCGCTGCCGGAACCGTTTGCGAGCCAGTCGCTGGGGCTTAGAGGGACCTGAGAACACGGTTTTACAGTTAACTTTCCATCGCGGTACTCGCCGCACGTCCCCACATTGCCTTGAACTGACGGTCCGCTCGGTGATTTCGTCGCCGTGGGTACCTCAGCCAGAGAATTGTCTATAACCTTAGGGATGATCTTTGGCGCTTCGGCAGCCGGTGGGATCGCGATGGAAGGGGACAGGGGCTCTGAGGGACCCGCAAGCAACCCAGCCGCATGTTCGCCCGGTCGCGGCGTGGGTGTACCTATTGCGGGCCTGATACCGGAGCGAGAGTACGCCGAAGAAACCTTTCCATCCTCAAGCGAGATCACTGTGACCTCCTGACCGCGATCTCGCGTGTACACGAGGGTTTCTAAATCATGGCCGCGATCTACTCTCCTAGTAGACAGTGCCAAGTCTCCATACATTTTCTCTATCGTCTCTTTCGGCGTCCCAACGGAAATCTGGTCGCCAGCAACGAACGGGGCGGCCGAAGACTTTTCTTGAGTGGGGGCAGGTTCGATGACAGTATGCGTTTGAGGAACGCGCCATGTGGCTGATTTCGAGGCTTGCTTCGTTCTGGGGTGTGAACTGGCTTCCGGCGGGGCCTCCGGTTCCTGTCGCACAATGACATTCGCGGATCGCAACGGCCGGACCAGATCGATAACTAAAAGCAGCATCGCGACTCCAGCCACCGTAACGATGCATACCAGGAGCAGACTCAGACCATACTTCATCCTGACCTCCTGACAAAACTTCCGCGCGGAAGTCGCCGGCGCAGTGTCGCTGCCGTGAACATAAGAACTTCAAATTCGGGCTTTCTGCCCGATCATATTGTATATCGAACCGGAGACCGCGGTCGTCAGTGGCATCCAGGATTTTCGCCTCATAGCGTCTCTCCCGTCTCCTGCCGCTCGAATTGTTGGGCAGCTCAATAAAGACTTTACTGTTTCAAATACCGCGCCCTCGCTTGATGTTCATTGGATCTTCAGCCTATCAAGGGTCTTGGCGAGTGTAGGCCACTTCCGAAACGGTCTTCGAGAACCTGAATCGGCGAGAATGGCGGGCGCGTCGTTTAGCGCCTGCGGTCACCCGATCGGCAGTATTATCGATCGTCATCCTGGGTGTATACGCCGCGCAGCCGCAAGTAACCGGGTCGCCCTGTGGGAGCCGCCTCCCTACGCTAAACTAAACGCTGCCCGAACATTCAAGGAGCCATCATGAGAGCCATTGATGAGTACACCATAACCGACGCCGTCATCGATCAGATGTCCGGCACGCCCAACCCCCGTCTGAAACAGATTATGGAGATTTTGGTAAACCACCTCCACGCATTCGCGCGTGAAGCCGACCTCACTCCCGACGAATGGATTCAGGGCATTAGCTTCCTGACTGCGGTGGGTCAAAAGTGCACTGCGTTCCGGCAGGAGTTTATCCTTCTGTCCGACACTCTAGGCCTGAGCGCCCTCGTCAACTCGCTGAACGACAAGCGCGGCACCGACATTGATGCCGTCACCAAGAGCAGCCTCCTCGGGCCCTTTTATCGCAGGGATTCACCAGTGATGGAAGCCGGCGCCACAATCGTGACCAAGCCCACCAATGGCATGGAAACTTGCCTGTACGGAAAAGTCACCGACACCAAGGGCAACCCCATCGCGCATGCCTCCGTCGAAATCTGGCAGCCCGATGAACACGGCGATTACGATCTGCAAAAGATGGATCCCTCGGAAATGGATCTACGCGGCCGCTTCTACACTGACATGCAAGGCCGCTACCATCTGCGCACTATTTGCCCGGTCGGCTACAAAATTCCTTTGGACGGACCCGTAGGAGATATGATCCGCGCGCAGGCCCGCCACGGCTGGCGCCCCTCGCACATCCACTTCCTGATCAGCGCTCCCGGCTATCGCGAAGCCGTGACGGCTCTCTATATCGATGGCGATGCACACATCGATTCCGACACCGTCTTTGGCGCGAGCGATTCCTTAGTGGTGGGCGTAAAGAAGAACGACCCTGCCTCGCCTATCGCCGGCCTTCCCGCCATCGGTTACGATTTCCACCTGGCCCCTGTGGCTGCTGTCAAAGTTTCCGGGCGGGTTGGGGCGGATCCTTCCGAACTCGTTCGTCCCTCCCATTAGCTGGGGCACCGCGGCGCAAGCTTTGCTCGCGTCGCGCGTAGTCGCGGCGGAAGCGCCGTGTTTACTCCAACTCTGCCCGCACTATCTTCGCCCCGTCCACCATGGACTTCAACTTCCCGAACGCCGACACCCGCGGCAAATATTTCATCCCGCAATCCGGCGCCAGCACTAGTCGTTCAGGGTTGATGAACGGCAACGCTCGCCGGATCCGCGCTGCTACCACTACTGGTGTTTCCACTTCATCCGTCGACAAATCCAGCACTCCGAGAATAATGCTCTTCCCCGGCAGCCCGGCCAGCACCGCGCAATCGAGCGAACACTGGGCAGTCTCAATCGAGATTTGCTGCACTGGCGAATCCGCCAGACGTTCCAGAAATCGGTACGCTGCCGGACGCCCAGGAACCAGGGCCGCGTACCCGAAGCATATGTGCAAAGCCGTCGTCCCGTGGACCCCTTCGAGCGCGCACGCCAAGGCCGCGAGCCCAAATTCGCGAGCCTTCTCCGGATACGCCTCCATCCACGGCTCGTCGATCTGCACCACATCCGCGCCCGCGGCGAACAAGTCCTTGATCTCTTCGTTCACCGCCGCCGCGTAGTCCATCGCCAACTCCGCATCGCTCGGATAGAAACTGTTCTGCGCCTGCTGGGACATGGTGAATGGGCCGGGTATCGTGATCTTCACTTTGCGGTCGGTATTCGCGCGGAGCAACTTCACGGCGCGCGCTTCCATCGGGTGTGTGCGTCGGATTTTGCCCACGATCCGCGGTACCGCAATCAAGTGCCCGCTGCGGCTGGTGATCTGGCCGGGATTGTCCAGGTCTATTCCCTCCAACTCCGTGGCAAAACGGTTCGAGTAGCTCTCGCGCCGCATCTCGCCGTCCGTGACAATATCCAGGCCTGCTCGCTCCTGATCCCGAAGCGCCAGCAGAGAAGCATCCTCCTGGGCTTGCTCCAGCAATGCCGGTGGCACACGCCACAAAGCCTGCGCTCGCACGCGGGGAGGCATCTGGCGGACGAGCTTATCGCGGTCGATCAGCCAGTCGGGCTGAGGATAGGAACCAACAAGCGAAGTAGGCAACAGCAAGGCGCTTTTGACTTTAGCGTGGGTGCGCCAGCCTAATCAACTAGGTGCACGCTTCGCCAGGCAAAATCCGGCACTCCCCTTGCCTTCTCTCTCTCAAAAATGGCCCGAATCTCATTCAATTTGGAAGCTACTGAGAGGTCCGATAACCACCGTGATTGAAATCCATTTTCGGTCGCAGGCGTTACCTCCTCCAAGCGCGTTTATAACCTGCATTCGGGGAGTAGCCGGGAACATTCGGCGCGCTTCGCCGACGCCGATGGCGCCTTCTATACTTGGAGGTTAAGGAACCTGAACACCATTGTCCTCACTAATTGATGCGATTAACGTAAAGCGCCGGACTGTCTTTGAGTACGAAAATGCTCCGTTCTACTGCCTGGAAGCTGATATCAGCACGCCCACCGCCCGCGGCGGTCAGACCCTGGTGCGCCTGAAAATTCGCAACTTACTCACCCGCGCCGTGTTGGATAAGACCTTCAAGGCCGGTGAAAAGTTCAGGGAACCGGATATGCAACTGGTTCCGGTCAGCTACTTATATAGCGACGGCGACGGCTCCTATTTCCTGGACCAGGATAGCTTCGAGACTCTGAACCTTCCTGCTGCGGTGATTGGGGATGCGTTGGACCTTCTGGTCGAGGGTACACTGATCCATGCACACAAGTACAACGGCAATCCAATTGGTTTGCAACTGCCAATGTTTGTGGAGTTGGAGGTTGCCGAAACCGAACCCGGCGTGCGGGGTGACACGGCCAGCGGGAGCGGCACCAAAATAGCCAAGCTGGAGACTGGTCTTGAGATCCGTGTTCCGCTCTTCATCAAGCAAGGTGAAAAGGTGAAAATCGCGACGGAGACACGGGAGTTTTCCGGGCGCGCGTGAGGTTAGGCGCCGGCATTTCCTCGTCGTATATGCCCGGTTCGCTCGGGCCTCCACTATTTGCCAATGAAACACTTTACGGGCTGGGTGCATCCGTCAACAGAACGAGTGCGCGGACTTCCGCGCGGCGCACAGTTGCTGGAGAATGAAAGAATGCATTGTTATTGGAGTTGTGTGCTGATGTTCGCCTGCGGATCTCCGTTGCTTACCGCCGGGCAGATCTACGGAACCTTGCGGGATGCCACCGGTAAAGGCATGCCCGGCATCGAGATCGTCATCGTCTCTCCAGCCAAGACTTCCTACGAAGGCAAGACCGCCGCAGACGGTAGCTATCAAATCTTCGTGAAGGAGACCGGCCGTTGTGAGTTTCGCGTCAACGCCGGCGGGAAGACTCCCGCCACAGCGAACGTGTTCTCCTATGCCGATCCCGCGAAGTATGAGTTCGAGGTCTCCGCCGGCAACCTGAAGGTGAAGTAGCGATGGCCGGCGAAGAGTCTTCTCCCCGGCCCAGCCGTTGGGCGAGATTCGGCGGCTTGGCGCGCGACCTTGCGACTCCCCTGACTGTGGCAATCGTGGGCCTGCTCGCTTCCGTGTATGTCAACCGCCAACAGCTGTTTGAAGCGAACCAGAGAGCATTCGCGGAACTGGTCAGCCAGCGTGAGTCGGCAGACACGAACCTGCGAATCGAGATGTTCAAGACTGTCCTGGAAGGATTCCTCAAGCAGGGCACCGATAACGTCCCGGACCAGATTCTGAAGCTGGAGATCCTGGCGTACAACTTCAACGACTCGCTGGATCTTGGCCCATTGTTTCAAGACGTCTTCCGCCGCAATAACGCGCGTCCAACCGACCCGAGTTATGCGGTTAACCGTACGCGCCTCACGCGGGTGGCCTCTGATATCGTGTTCAAACAAGTTGAGGCACTTACCTTTGAACTCGGGGTCTCCAAGGAGGCTCCCGTGATTGATTTTGAGGAGTTGCAGAAGAACCACGCGGGGATCGCGAATCTGATCAACGACGTGGAGGGGTTGCGTTATGCGGGAGAGGAGCGGGCTCGTCACCCTGAACGCCGCTTCAAGCTGGACGTATTTGGGCGCTCCGACGACCGGCAGGAACTGACGGTTCATCTTGTCGTGAGTCCACCCGGACAAACCGGCCTGGAGGTCAAAGCGGAAGTGGATGTGCGATTCTCGCTCGGCTACTTCGATTTCCCTTCCATCAATAACACGCGCCTTTCGAATGGGGAGCGCTGCGCTGTTGTGGTGCGCAACATGGACGACGCAAGCGCCAAGGTCAGTCTGATCTATTTCCCCGCGAGCCGCGCCGGACTGAAGGATCGTATGTACGTCGAAGAGATCCTCAGCCAAATGAATCAGATCAAGAAATGACTCACTACGGCTGACGGCGAAGCGCGAATAGACTCGAGTTTCCGCCGCGAGGCTCGTCAAAACTGGTTCTGATTCGGCAGTCCCGTTAACAGCTCAGCGTCGGAGTTGAGTGCCGATAATAGCTGTCGCGACGCGGCTCAGATTTAGACGACCGACTCCGCCGGGCTTCTATCGCGTCTGGAATCAAGACAACGAATATTCATGCCCAGGCCCACCGGCGGTCGCGACGAAGAAATCAGTCCACAGATGTAAAGTGTCGGTGGTAGGGCTTGGGAACCCCTGGGAGGTGTTGCCCTTGGCAGAAATCGGAAACAATAACACCCTAATAGAGTCTAACTGTTGTCTCTGACTGCGAACGTCACGCCGATGAGGTGCTTGACACAGTTTAGGCCCGACCAAGGGCGGTATGTCACGCAGGAAGATGGCTTCGCTCATCAGTCCAATGATTTCGTCGGCGATCTCGCCCCGGCCATAATACTAGATTGACATTTGAAGAGTGCATTAGCAGCTATCCGCTCCTTGGGGCGGCGAGGCATTCGAGTAATCGCTGGCTCTTATCGGCCAGCCGCCATGGGATTTTTTTCGCGATACGTTCGCGAACGATTCTTGTACCCGTCGCCTTTGGCTAACCATGATGCTTTCGTGGAGTGCGTGCGTCGGCAGGCAGGTAGCTTCGGCAGACCCATTCTTTTGACTTTTAGTGATTCTACTCTACTGCCTCTGTTAAGTGTTGCGCACCGGGACAGAGCTTGGACTTGGCTGGTTCCTGACGCGATGAATAGTCTCGATCTCGCGTTCGACAAGTTCAAGACCTTGGAGCTAGCGCGCGAACTCGGAATCCAAGTGCCCGACACTTATCTTGGGGCCATGGGTACGAGCTTTCCAATATTCCTGAAATCTCATGGTTGGCCCCTTGTCGTCAAGCCACGCCGTACCGTCTATTGGCACGGTAATCGCGGAGTTCAGGGAAGTGCGGTTTTTGCCATCTCGGCAGATGACTTAGCCTCAAGATATTCGGCCGCCGTCAGGAACACCGGTGTGTTTCCTCTGGTTCAGGAGTACGTCTCGGGAGAAGAAGCAAGCGTTCAATTTCTCTGCCGTCAGGGCGACGTCCTCGCCGCATGCGCTAACCGGCGGCTAAGATCAGTCAACCCAATCGGCGGCCCCGGTGCGCTGAAGGAGACCGTTCCTCTTTCATATTGTGGCTTAGGTGAGCTGGGCCGGCGCTTGGCGTCGGCACTGAAGTGGAGCGGGCCGATGATGGTTGAATTCAAGATAGATCGGGCAACTTCGATACCTAAATTAATGGAGATCAATGGACGTTTTTGGGGTTCACTTCCCCTCGCAATATTCGCCGGTGCGGACTTCCCTTACTTGTACTACAGGGTAGCGCAGGGGTTGGAGGTTGAGCCGAGCGGTACATATACCGAGGGAATTGCCTCGCGGCACTTCATGAGTGACTTGAAACATCTTCATGCGGTGTTATTCAAACGAGATGCCATGCGATCGGTGGCATATCCCACGCGAGTGCGTGCCGTACATGATTTTCTGAATCTGCCGAGAGGGTGTAAGTCCGACGTGCTGGACAGCCTCGATATCCTGCCGGCTTTTGCGGAAATGATCGACACCTGTGGAGCGTATTATTCGTGGCTAAAAACCAGAGGTGAAATGAACGTAATCGCCGCAGAAAGCCCCCGATCGAAATGTTCACTGACTTGAAGGCGAAAAACCCTTTCGTGCCGGATCGATCTATCTTGGCTAAAGTTATCAGCGCTCTGTTTTTGACTCTTGCCCTCCTGACCGCGGGATGCGGCAGCGCTGGGATCAATGCCATGACCGGCAACACCAGTAACGTTTCGGGAGTTGGCAGTTCAGCCCAGGTCCGCACGGTATTCGTTATCGCAATGGAGAATCATAACTGGACGCAGCCATTCAATCAGTTCACGGGAGGAACCCAGCAGATTTATCAGAATCCTAGCGCTCCATTTATTAATAGCCTGGTGAGTGGAACCGCCGTGGCGACGGTCGGGGGTGCCTCTGTGAACATAAGCCAACAGGTCGCCTATGCAACGGCCTATCACAACGTCCTGGCAACTTCCAGTGGAGATATCCCCGGTCTTCATCCCTCGGAGCCGAACTATATCTGGGCGGAAGCAGGGATTTACATTGGGACTTTCAATGATAATGATCCGTATGCCGGCGGAGCGAACCAAGCGTCCCTATTGCATCTGAGCGCGCTCCTAGCAGCCGCCGGGAAAAACTGGAAATCTTATCAAGAAGACATAGACCTGGCCGGTAATGGAAGCGGGCAAATCACGAACGTCCCGCTTGGACGAGATCAGTGGAATGTTCCATTGACCAGCTTCTCTGGCACGTTGGCCGCTGGATCTTTCAACGCTTACAACGGCTCAAACCAATACTCCTACGCCGCCAAACACAATCCGATGTTGTTCTTTACCGATACCAATGGCGGCAATAATTCGACTCCTTCCAATCCTTTGTCGGCTCATTACGCTCCCTTGCAGCAGTTGCTTGTCGATCTTAGCGTCGGTTCAGTGGCCGACTACAACTGGATCACTCCAAACCTAAACAACGACATGCACTCGGCACTCGCTGGAGGTTACAAGGGACTTACCGGAGACCAAGCGAATATCAAGCAGGGTGATGACTTCTTGAAGCAGCTAATACCCACGATCATGGCGTCGGCGGCATATAAAAACCAGGGCGCAATCATTGTTTGGTGGGACGAGACTGAGAGCACCGGGGCTACGGGAGAAAGAGCTGACGACTTTAAACATACACTGGGGGAGATCGTCATCTCACCCCTCGCCCACCCGAATGTGAACGGCGCTCCGTATGCAAGCCCAGTGAATTTGACTCATTCCTCCGATTTGCGTACGATGCAACAAATCTTCGGGGTCGGACCTCTTCTGAGCGATGCAACCCTCGCAAACGATCTGTCCGACCTTTTTGCGCCTGGCGCGATACCGTCGAATCCCTAACCGCTTTCGCAGGTTCATGATTTATCGTCGCCACAGCAGCCCGCTAAAAGAAAAGGAAATCGTCCGCGGCGACCTTGGCCTTCAGGCTGGGCGGATGACGCTTGCGGGTTTTGGGCATTGACTCTCTTGTATTTTCCCCGCCGATCAACTGGACGAGAAAAGCGCAAACTGCGGAAGTGATTGCAGATTGGCGCGGCAAGAGAGTCACGTCGATGCAATGCCGGTTGCACGTCCACCATGTGACTTCCCGGATGCCAATTTTCGGCTAACTGGGAACCACTCGATAGACGATCGCGGGAGCATCCGGCGGCGGAACTTTCCAATCCCCCCAATTCTTCTTAGCTCCAGGAATGTATTTTGCTGCCTTGGCCTTGATGGCGGCTTCTTGCTCGGCGGGGTCGGTCACCAGCACCAAAGTACGGTCATATAACTGATCCCCTATTTTCAGCCGCACGTGGGGATCGCGGGCCACATTCTCATTCCAGACTCTGCCATGCGGATACTTGGGGTACTCATTCCCTTGTTTGGAGTACGTGGATTCTACATAAAGTTGGCCGTTATAGGTCATGCAATAAGTTGTCACTGAGAGAGGCAGTAGATACCTGGTCCGGGTCTGAATCTTGATCTCGGGGTAGTTATCAACGAACGACCAGTCGCTGACTGGAGTGGTAACGAGGTTCCCCGCAAGCCACAGACCCGGTACTTTGCAGGTCCAAGAATCGGCTGAGTGGTAGCACAACCGAGGTTCGAAACCAGTGACTCGCAGCACAGCAAGCACAATGAGCAAGCCGCCCACTACAACTCCCCCCACCTTCAGCACCTTTTTCACAATGCCCTCCCGGTATAGACAGAATCTTCTGTGCAACCGACGCAGAATCTAATTCGGGTGAAATCGTATCACACTGCGATTAGGGCCTTCAAGGCTTCCTGGACGGTCAGCTTTCGCTGACGGCTAACCTCACTTCGACGGTTTGCCGACAAAGAGTCGAATCGGCCCAACATGTGGTCAATTCGCTCACCGAAAGGCTCAGCTCTCCGGACACTATGAGATAGAAGACGCGGAGCGACTATAGCTTCGCGTACTATATGCTGGCCTGTTCTAGGACGGGGATATCCGCGTCGGCATCCTTACAGAGGGTGAGGAAGTCCTGATGGCGCTCCTGGCCCTTTCCTTTTATCCCAATAAAGCGAGCGCCCTCGCCAGTTGCAGGTGCGCCAAGGTGCCGATCGGATTGGCAAGAACGCCGCGATGATCCAGGACCTTTTGAAATTCTTCCGCCGCCTCCCGCTCCGCCCTGCCTCCAGGAGTTGTCTCCGGATTATTTCATTCGGCCTGCTTGAAGCGCCCGGTGTGTGGCGCGATGAACGCATCCGCCGCCCGGTACGTCAGCGCGAGCGCCGTCAGGGTCGGGTTGCCCGAGGCGGTTTGGGGGAAGGCCGAAGCGCCGATCACCCAAAGATTGGGCACATTCCAGTGCTGGAGATTCGTATTCACCACGCTATTCTCCGGCGACGTGCCCATAACGGCGCCACCCTGGATATGCGTGGTTTGATATTGAACAACGTTATATTTGCTCTTCACCGGGTGCGTCTCGTCGAATTTGACGCCCATGGCCTTCGCGATCTTCATCTGAATTTCAGCGGCATAAACTCGCTGGCGATATTCATGCTCGGTCCAATCGAGCGTGAATCGAAGCAGAGGATCCCCCATCTTGTCGGTGTACCGTGGGTCCAGATCCATGAAATTGTGGCGATACGCCAGGTGCTCTCCGGTGAATCCGATCCCCGAGACTTTGTCGCGCCAAGCGAGCGATGCGGCCTTCCATTCCGAGCCCCAGTTGGTTTTCACCGTCCCAGCGGGGTATGCCTCGAATGAGGAGATGGGCCGGTTTCCCGAGCTACCGACGGAGATGGTCCCTCCGCGCACAATTCCTTCCGATCCGTCGAGGGCGTGGTCTCCGTCGAAATCGGCGATCATCATACCCAGAGCGCCGCTCCCCATGAACGCATTAAGGGGACGATCGAAGAAGATTCGCGTGCCGTTTCCACCGACTTGGTGAGTCAGGTTCTTGCCGAGGGTGCCCTTCGCCGTTATTGGATCGTACGGGGTGCCGATTTTTGAGAGGGCCAGGAGCCTCACGTTATTCAAAGTGAACGTCGCCAGCACAACCGCGTCGGCGGGCTGAAAGACCTCTTGCCCTTTCGCGTCGACATACTGTACGCCCGTAGCGCGGCCGTCTTTATGAACCACACGTCTCACCCAGCATCCTGTCCGCATTGTGAAAGTCTGGCGGCGGGCGAGCACTGGAAGAAGAGTATTCGTAGGCTGCGCCTTCGCTCCAATCATGCATCCGAAGCGTTCGCAATAGCCGCAGTAGGCGCATCCAGGACGTGCAATCCCGTCGGGATTGCGATAAGCCTCGCTGGCATTCGCTGCGGGATGCGGGTACGGATGATATCCGAGCTTCTCGGCCGCTTCTCTGAACTGCAACCCCGCGTAGGCTGTCCGCAGCGGCGGCAGAGGATATTCATTCATTCGAGGTCCCTCGAAAATGTTGCCACCCGCTAGTTTTTCTCCGCGAACGTTGCCGGCTTTACCACTGACCCCCAGCATCTGCTCGCCGCGCCAATAGTACGCTTCGAGATCATTGTAGGTGACGCCCCAATCCTGAACGGCCAGATTTTCGGGAAGATGGGCCGCGCCAAACTTTTCTTTCAAGTGAGTTGCTAATACAAATTGGCTTTCGAGAAAACGAAAAGAATTACCGTTCCAGTGTTCACCGGCGCCGCCCACCCCCGAGCCGGGAAGAAACGAGCCGTACTGCCGGACCGGGACCGAGGTGTCCCGCATGGAGTGCCGGTGCGTGATGGTCTCCTCTGCTATGTTCTGCATCAGCCGAACACGGATCGCGTAGTCGAGTTCGTCCATCCCCTCCACATAGTCGGCAGTTTTGCGCGGCGCGCCACGCTCCAGAATTAAGACCGAGAGCGGGGTGCGGCCAGTGATCTCTTTCGCCATCGCAAGACCGGTCCAGCCGCCGCCAACGATCGCAACGTTTACAGGCTTGAGAGTTTTCATTTTCGTGCTGTCCTGTATCCTATCATCCGGTGCTTATGAACAGTTCCAGAGCGCAGCGGAAGGGTAAATCGCGGGGGCTCGGAAAACCACCGATAATATAAGACACCGGGCGTTGATACGGGTGGTTGAACACCCATTCAGGCAGTTCTCGGCGATTCCAGCGGATCGTTGGATTCCGCCAGGAAGGTATCCGGTGCTCGACGCATGACCGGCTCGTCTAAACCCTATCTAGCTTTTCTTCGATACTTCTTTGTAAATGACTTCCGTCAATGTGGCCGCAGGCGGTGCGCCATTCGGGTTTGGCGCGGGCGCTGCAGTGGGCTCGCCAAGCGAGGTCTTGATTTCGTCGAGCGACTTGCCTTGCGCGACCATGGCTCTGATCTTGTTGTACTTGTCTTCAATGAGGTCTAGCTTTTTCTGCACCTCCGCCTTGGTCATCATATTGCCGTGCCCGGTCAAGTAAGTATCGGCATCGAGGCCGAGCATCCCCTTGGCGCTTTCGATCCAGCCAGCGGCGGAGCCATGCTTTTCCAAGTGAATAAAAGTATCCGGGCGGTTGGTAACCAGAAGATCGCCGCCGAAGACAACTTTCTGGTCCGGGAGGTACACCACGGTATCACCGCTCGTGTGCGCGGTAGCCCAGTGGTAAAGGCGAATGTGTACGCCATCGATGGTCATCTTATCTGTCTTGTTGTAAGTCTTCGTGGGAAGGCGATCTTGAGGCGCCGCATTACGGCTTGCGGCGGAGGCTTCCATCTCTTTTTTGCAGTTCTCCTGCGCAATGATGGTTAAGCCCGCCGGGAAAGCGGCGAGACCGTTGACATGGTCGCCGTCGCTATGGGTGACAATGGCGGTGTTCACGGTCTTGGGAGTGATTTTGGCGATTTCCGCGATCACTTCTTTTTCGGAATCCGGTGTTGTCTTGGTGTCCACGACTATGACGCCCGACTTACCTACGATGATGCCGTCGTTCGAACCCGCGCCGCCCTGAGCCCAGTAAATGTTGGCCTTGATCTTAGTCACTTTGAGTGGTGCCGCCTGTTGCTGCGCCCCCGCCAACATGGCAAATGAGACGAAAGTCGCAACCCCTGCCAGTATTCCAGTGAGTTTCCTCATATTGTTCATAGCTGCCCTCCCGCTCGCGGAGCGGCGTTCAGCCGCCGGGTACAGCCTCATCATACATCCGCCTCATCTCCGAATGAACCATGTAAGGGATGCTGCGATCCACTAAGGCAGAGATGATTTATGCCGCGTCATTGAGAGACCGGCTACCGGCCCAGCGCTATCGGCGGTCCTCAACGTAGCCGTCGAAGTAATCCACGATTAGCCGCGCGGTTCGGCCCATGCGGTCTTCTAGATCGGCATACAACTCCCGGTTGTTGGTGGTAAAGAAGGAAATGACGATGGGGCCGGAGCGGGCATAGACGATCCCGACGTCATTGGCGATAATCGGCGGCCCGTCTCCCGTCTTGTGTGCAACCGGCACTGTGACGAAATGAGGAATACGGCGAGTGCCGGCCTGCTGTGCGAGCAGCATGGCCTTCATCTCCGCAGATGCCGGCTTCGAGACCATCACGCCCCGTTCCATAGCTTCCAACATCCGGCCCGTTTCTTTCGGCGTCATTACGCCGAGCCAGTTGTTGCGATCGTCCTCGCGCCTGATTCGCTCCTCCCGAGTCTCGACGAGAGGATTGGTGGTCTGCAGCTTCAGCAGTTCCTCGGGCGTGAGTGTTTTGTTTTTCGGGTCTCGCAGTTCATAAGGCCTCCGGAAGAAATCGAAAATGCTCTGAACCATTTTCGTTCGAGCATAGCCTTTGGAAACCAGCCATTCGTTCAAAGGCGTTATCCCACCCACCTTCGCCAGCAGGATATCGGTCGCGGTGTTGTCACTGGTGATCACCATTTCGGTGAGCAAGTCTCGTATGGTCGGGTCGAGACCAGGGCTGTGATGCCGGAAGACCCCGCTGCCTCCTCGAAAATCTGTTTGGCGCAGTTCGTAGCGTTCATCAAGATTCAGCTTTTTCTGATCGGCCAGTTCATAAGCACGCGCCAGAATGGCGAGCTTGATCACGCTGTAACTATTGAAATCATCGTCGGCCCGTACGGCGACTTCCTCGCCGGTGGTCAGATGCTTCACGTAGAGGCCGGTCTTCGCGGAAAAGCGCGCCAGGTCGGCCTCCAGCATTGCTTCCAGGGGGAACTTCTTGCTTTGAGCCGCCAGCGGCGTGGCGGCAAGAGTGAATACACAAACAGAGGCTACTAAGCGACCCATGACACTTCCTTTCTATCCCCGACAGCCGGAAACGCCCTCCGCATTGCTTTAGGAATTGATTCTATCCCAGCGCTCGCTCGTGCGGTATGTGTGTGAATTAGCTAAGCACAACCAAGTAACACTCAGAGAGTGGATAACTTCTGTATTACGGCGCGTCCGAAAGTAACATCAAAAAAATAGTGGAAGCGTTGCCGACCATCAGGACACTATTAAACCAACCCTTGAGTCGGGCCCCGGCATATGAGAAAATTCCACCTACCTCGAAAAAAGGTGGACCAAAATGACAGCTGGGTTCTGCTTTTTCGCTTTGTGTGCGACCTTGTCTGCGCAGTGGCTGAACTATCCGACGCCCGGAATACCACGCACAGCGGAGGGCAAACCCAATCTGTTTGCGCCCGCGCCGCGGACGGCGGACGGAAGGCCGGACCTCAGCGGGCTATGGAACAAGTTTTCGAATTATCGCGCCAACATTGCCAAGGACCTCGATCCCGCGGATATCCGGCCGTCGGCGAAAGCCTTGGTCCAGCAGCGCATCGAAGACCTTTCGAAAGACCACATGAGCGCGCGGTGTTTGCCATTGGGCCCCGGCTACACTACCGACGCAGACAGCAACGGCGGCGGGATGATGAAAATCGTCCAAACGCCATCGCTCATCTTAATTCTCAATCCGGATCTAACCTATCGGCAGGTCTTCATGGACGGTCGCGCATTGGAAACCAATCCCACTACTCCGAGTTGGATGGGATACTCGGTGGGGCATTGGGAAGCAGACACGCTGGTGGTGGAAAGTTCGGGATTTAATGACCGGACGTGGTTGGATTACAACGGTCATCCCCACACCGAAGCCCTGCGCATGACCGAACGTTACCAGCGCCGCGACTTTGGACACCTGGAAGTCGCGGTCACGCTGCAGGACTCTGCGGTGTATGCCAAGCCTTGGACGGTCACCGTTACCGCGGAGTTGGCGGCTGATACGGAAGTTCTTGAATACGTCTGCAACGACAATGACAAGGGTCAAGAGCACTGGGTTGGCAAGGCCTCCGACCAGACGAAATACGAGGTGAAAGTGGCGCCTGAAATTTTGGCGAAATATGTGGGCACCTACGTGGAGCAACCGAAGTACTGGAGATTCAAGGCTCGAACAGTCCAGTTCACGTTCTCCGACGGCGTCCTGTTCGGGCAAATGGATGGAAAGGAAAAGGAGCGCCAATTTGCGGCCTCGGAAACCAATTTTTCCGGCTTCGGCGGGTTGGCCATCGAATTTATTAGAGATGCTCAGGGTCAGCCCACAGGTCTCTTTGTGAAGCACGTGTCGGGCGATTACCGGTTTGCACGCCAATGAAGCGGGGCTCGATCCGCCGCTCTACGGGCGGTCCATGAACCGTTCACAAATCCTGGTCCTCGTGCTGTGCGGCAGTGTGCTCTTCATCGACGGATTCGACGCACAGTCAATGGGGTTCGTCGCTCCCGCGCTCGTCCAGCAGTTGCACCTTGCGCGCGCAGCGCTCGGGCCGGTCTTTTCTAGCGGCTTGGTGGGTATCATGATCGGTGCGCTGGTATTCGGTCCGCTGGCCGATCGAGTTGGGCGAAAGCCAATTTTGGTCTGGTGCACGTTGCTGTTCGGCGTCTTCTCGCTGCTCACCGCCACGTCTGGCTCGCTTCACGGGTTGCTGCTCTATCGGCTGTTTACGGGTTTCGGTTTGGGAGGCGCCATGCCGAATGCAGTCGCGTTGACATCGGAATTCATGCCCGAGAGGTTTCGAGCTACAGCGGTCACCGTCATGTTCGTCGGCTTTGCCGTCGGCGCCGCGGCAGGTGGTTTCGTCGCTGCCGGGCTTATCCCACGCTTTGGCTGGCAATCCGTGTTCGTAACCGGCGGTGTTGTGCCCTGCGTGATCGCCGTTTTTCTGATTGCGTTTCTTCCGGAATCTACCCGGTTTCTCCAGACGGGGAATGCGCGAGCGTCCTTGATCATGGGGCCCGGTTCTAAGCAGTTCATTGTCAGACAGCTCTTCGACGCAGGCCGCACACGAATGACTCTGCTGATCTGGGTCATCTTCTTCATGAGCCTCTTGGATCTGTACTTCCTCAATGCCTGGATGCCGACGCTGGTCCATGACGCAGGAATCGAGATCGGGCGAGCCATTGTGCTCACCGCTCTATTCCAATTGGGAGGCGCAGTCGGATCCTTCGTGTTGGGCAGGGTCCTCGACCGCTTTCTGTCCTTTCGCGTTCTGGCGTACGCCTATCTCTCGGCTGGCGTCTTCGTATTTCTGATTGGGACCGCGGGAAAATCCGTTGTGCTGCTGGCTTGCGCCATACTTGCGGCCGGATGCGCGGTAATCGGTGGGCAGGGCGGCGCCAATGCGTTGGCCGCGGCATTCTATCCAACCCCGATTCGCGCTACCGGCGTGGGTTGGGCGCTGGGAATCGGCAGAGTGGGGTCCATCATCGGTCCCCTTGTGGGAGGAGTGCTGTTGTCTTTCCAGCAGGAAACGCGCCGCGTCTTTTGGGCCGCGGCCGTTCCAGTTCTAATCGCCTCTGTCGCGAGTTTTTTTGCGAGCCGCGCCGAGCCTTCCGGGCTCGCAAGACAATTGTCAAAACCCGGGCAGGATATAATAACCCCCTCCCTATGAAGATCGACCTGTTTACTCACTTTTTCCCTAAGCGCTTCGCCGAAGAGTTCGTCAACACCGGCGTGGTTGGCAGGGACATCGGTAAGCGCGTGCAGAATGTTGCCACCATCGCCGACCTGGACGCCCGCTTTCGTGTGATGGATGAATTCGGCGACTATCGCCAGGTGCTTTCATTGCCGGCGCCCCCGCTGGAGGTCATCGCTGGGCCAGAGAAATCGCCGTTGCTGGCACGAGTTGCCAACGACGGATTGGCTGAGCTGGTGGCAAACTACCCTGACCGCTTCATCGCTTTCATAGCCTCCCTGCCCATGAACAATCCGGATGAATCCATCAAAGAGATGGATCGAGCGGTGACTCAGCTCGGTGCGCGGGGAATCATGATGTATACCAACGTTGCCGGTAAGCCGCTGGACCTCCCGGAATTCTTGCCTTTGTTTGATGAAGCTGCGCGCCGTGATCTTCCTATTTGGATCCATCCGGCGCGCTCCGCCGACTTTTCGGACTACCGCAGCGAAGACAAATCGAAGTACGAAATCTGGTGGACGTTCGGCTGGCCCTACGAAACCAGTGCGGCCATGTCTCGCATTGTATTTTCTGGATTGTTTGACCGGTTGCCAAATCTCAAGATCATCACTCACCACATGGGCGGCATGATTCCATACTTTGAAGGCCGCGTCGGCTATGGTTGGGATCAACTCGGCGCCCGCACTTCCGACGTTGACTACGTTTCGCTCCTGCGATCCATGAAGAAGCGGCCCATTGACTATTTCCGAATGTTTTACGGGGACACAGCGTTGTTCGGCTCATTGGCTGGCACCAAGTGCGGTTTGGACTTCTTCGGCGTCGATCATATTGCGTTTGCCTCAGATGTACCCTTCGAGCCGAAGCCGGGGCTATACATCCGGGAAACGATCCGGTGTATTGAGAGCCTGGATCTCACCAGCGAAGAAAGAGACCGGATCTACCGCGGCAATGCCCAACGTCTGCTGCATTTGGAGAGCAAGGGATAAGAACCGCAGCAAATCGGGGAGGTCAATGTGCACATGAAAATCTGGCTCGGAGGCGGTGCTGTCCTCCTGGCTGTCGCGACACAAGTCTTATCGCAGCGTCCGCCCACTCCGGTTTCGAAGCCTTTCATCGAAGAATTGGTGTTGGCGAACCATATTCTGGCGAACGAAGAGGTGGTTGACGGTTATGGACATGTGAGTGTCCGCAGTCCCGGCAATCCCAATCATTATTTCCTGGCTCGCGCTGGGGCGCCGGCATTAGTGACTGCTGCCGCGATCACCGAGTACGACTTGGAGAGCAACCCCGTGACGGACACGTCAGCCACGGGATATACCGAGCGTTTCATCCACGGCGAGATCTACAAAGCCCGTCCCGACGTGATGGCGATAGTGCATTGCCACTGTCCCGAAGTAATTCCTTTCGCAAACACTTCCGTGCCGTTGCAGCCTATGCACCACATGGGGTCCTTCATTGGAGGAGGCGTACCTGTATTTGAGATTCGCAATGCGGGCGGTGAGACCGACATGCTGATCCGGACGCCCGCGCTGGGTCGGGCGCTGGCTCAGACGCTCGGAGCCAAATCCGCTGTCCTGATGCGCGGGCACGGCGCTGCAGTTGTGGCGCCCTCCCTGCATGTCGTGGTGGCGAGAGCCTACTATCTTAATTTGAATGCGCGGCTACAGTTACAAGCCGTCCAGCTCGGAGGTAAGGTTACCTATCTGGATTCGGAGGAATCAAAAAAAGCGGCGACGGATTACGAGCGCTCCTGGGATTCCTGGAAATCCAAGGTAACCCCGAAATAACCGACGCATGCGAGTGTTCATTTAACGTTCCATCCCTCGCGAGATGCAATGATCGCCTTCTGAATATCAGTTCGGAAACCGTATCAACAGAAAATTTGCGATGCAATCGCTTGACGTAGTTCCCGATGACTCCAGCTAACAAGACCCTTTCAAACACTTTATGCTTAATATGTTGTGGAGCGCTTGAGCACTTCGAGGACAATGCCTGGCGGCTTGGCCGATCGCGCCGCCCTCCCGAAAGGGAATAACGGTCGGACGCTGTGCCGCTGGTGCAGCCTGGAAGTCCCCCGGCGGCGCTTTACGTTCTGCTCGGACTGGTGTGTGCACGAATGGCGCCTACGCTCCGACCCCGGCTACCTTCGCGAGCAGGTTCTGAAGCGGGACCGGGGCGTCTGCGCAATCTGCCGAATCGATACTCGTGCTGCCTACGCGGAGCTGCGCCGCTCGCGCGGAACCCACCGGCTGAGGCTTCTCGCTAAATGGGGGCTCAAGCGACTCACACGAAAGACGTTGTGGGATGCGGATCACATTCTCCCGGTGGTGGAAGGAGGGGGCGAATGCGACCTCGGAAATCTCCGCACTCTTTGTCTGCTCTGCCATCGCGAACAAACCCTCGCGTTAAGGCGTCGGCGGGCCTTGGCAGATTTTCCGGCCCATCTTGAGGCCTGAAGGGAGTAGATGGGCTCTACTTTCCAGTATGTTCGGGGACGACCCACAAGTATAGGTATTGACTAAGGGATGTACCGTCGTCATTGCCCTCCACGGCCGCTTCTTTATCCGGCTTCCAATCGCCCATATCGAAAGTGTTTGAGACGATCCGCGTACCCGGCTTCAGTTCCCGGAGCAGCTTCGGACGAAGCTTAAGATTTACGCTATTGAGGAGGAACAGCATTACCACATTCGCGTCATGAATGTCGGCTTGGAATAAATCCTTCTCCTCAAACCGGACTAGCTTTTCCACTCCGGCTTTCTTAGCGTTTTCCTTCGCCTCGCGGATACGTGCTGGATCGATATCGACACCGACGCCCCGCGTTCCGAACTTCTTGGCGGCGGCAATTACAATCCGACCGTCGCCGCACCCAAGATCGTAGACCACGTCAGAGGGCTTGATGTCGGCAAGCTTCAGCATCGCGGTGACCGCTGCATCCGTGGTCGGCACGTAGGGAACGTCGGGTCGGCGTTGCTGTGGAGCGCTTTGGCCGGCAACAAAAACCGAAAACAGGGTACCAACAACGTAGGAGCGAAGGATCGGCTTCCGAAGCAGCATCGAATTACCTCTGGTGCATTAGACTACCGCATAACAGAACCCGAACAAACCCAGGCGCACTACCCGCAAGCACAGATGACGTTCAGGGCCTAACCGGAACATGCAAGTCGGTACTCTGGCTTTCCCTTCAAGGTTTGTTTGTGATATGCACACAGGCCCCTACAGGTATTTTCCCGACCCGTGCTACCATCCGCTGGCGGTCGATACCTGGAGATTAGGCCCTCTCCTTGACGGAAATCGCCAACTTCAAACGCCCGCTTGTTCGATTCAGCGCGCATTAGTTGTTCAGCAACGGAATATCCTTGACGGGCGGCGGTTGCTTCACTGATTGCAGAAACGCATAGATGTCGGCGACATCCTTGTCCGATACAACTTTGGTCGTGTAGGGCGGCATCTGCCCGGTGGGTTGCCTCAGGTACTTCTGCACGGCAGCGAAGGGCAGAGGCTTGGGGCCCAGGCGGGGGCCGGTTCCTAGTCCACCTTGAGCTTCGCGGCCGTGGCACTGATAGCACCCGTAGCTCTCAAAAAGCTTGCGGCCGTTCTGCGCGTTTCCGGCGGGAGCAGGTGCCTGCGCGAATAGTGCAGCCGTGATAAGAGTGAACAGTAATAGCCGCATGTGTGTCTCCCTAGCGCGGTTGCGTAACAACATCGACTAGCGCCGGTTCGCCCTTGGCGACAACCTCCAGCGCACGCTTCAGCGCCGGAGCCAGATCTTTGGGATCCGTGATCGGTCCTTCGCCGTGCACGCCCATGCTGCGAGCCATAGCGGCGTAGTCGATGTTTGGATTTTTGATGGTCGTGCCGATTTCGGCCGTCGTGATGCCGCGTTGATGACGATTGGCCATGCGCTGCAGGTGCATCATTTCCTGATGATAGGCACGGTTATTATGCATTACACTCAGCAACGGAATGCGGTGGTGCGCGCTGGTCCACAAAACTCCCGGAGCGTACATCAGATCGCCGTCGTTTTGAATGTTTATCGACAGGCGTCCGTATTTTTTATTGGCTACGGCTGCACCCAATGCAGCCGGAGCGCCATAGCCCACACCGGCGCCACCTGCGCCGCCGATGTATTGATAGTGCCTATCGAAACTCCACAGCCTCTGCGGCCAGGCGTTGTTCGACACGAGCGACCAGTCTTTGTCCTTGATTTGCGTCCAAATTTCCATCGTCATACGAGCCGTGCTGATGGGGCTGGCATCCCAGGCATAGCTGGCCTCCAGGCGCATACGTTCGCGCGCCTGCTGGTGAACTTCCGCCAACTTGTTGGCACGGTCTTCAAAAATCCGTTTTCGGTCTCCGGTGAGCAAGCGTTTGCACGCTTCAGTCAAGGCCGGGAGCGTTGCTTCGGAGTCGGCGGCCATCGAAAGGTCCAGGTCCGGGAAACGCTGGAAGTCTTGATAGTTGCTCTTGGTGTTAAGGTCGCTCGCCGAAATGGCGATCATTTTCGTGTTCGGCTTGGTCAGCGGCCGTGAAGTTCGGTGTACTTGATCACGCAGACTATTGACTGTGCCCCAAAAATCCCACACCTCCAGACCTAAAATCACATCGGCGTTGGCGATCAACCCGCGGCTGCGCTCGGTCTGATTCAAACGATGAGCCGAGGGGAAATTCATCCGTCCGTGTTGATTGATCACCGGAGCCTGCAGCGTTTCCGCGAGTTCGATCAGTGCCTTAAGTCCCGCAGGCGTGCGTGCGCAACGATCCGCAACAATCACTGGGCTTTGCGCGTTCACTAGCATGCGCGCGGCTTCGGCCACAGCCCCTGAATCGGCCTGGGGTGGGCTTGCCAGGGTGATTTTCGGAATGTGAGGACGCTCGTGCTCCCGCATGGGCGATTCCTGCAGATCCCCGTCGGCCACCAGCAACACGGGCATGGTGGGCGGGGTCATCGCCATCTTATAGGCGCGTATGGCCGATTCAGCAAAGTGTTGGAGAGAGACCGGCGCGTCATCCCACTTTGTGAAGTCGCGCACCAGAACTGCCGCGTCCTGAACGCTATGGGCCCACTCGACTCCGGGACGCCGCGTGGCAGCGTCCAGCGTGTTGCCGATGATCATAAACACAGGCACACGGTCGACGTAGGCGTTGTAGATGGCCATCGAAGCATGCTGCAGCCCGACTGTCCCGTGCGCCAGCACGCACACGGGTTTGCCTTCGATCTTCGCGTACCCATGCGCCATGGCTACCGAGGACTCCTCGTGGCAGCACGTAAGGAACTCCGGGCTCTTGTTGCCGCCGTAATTGATGACCGATTCATGCAGGCCCCTGAAACTAGAGCCAGGATTGGCAAATATGTAATCGAAGCCCAAGGCTTTGATCACGTCCACCATGAAATCGGAACCAGGGTGATCGGCGGTTAGTACTTCGACACTAAGCGAGGGGTCTTTTTCTTGCGTCGCCACGGCTGCGGTCGCCGAGCGCGCAGGTTCAGGCGCAGGTTCGGATTGTTGAGCACGGGCTGGCTTTACGCCAGCCGCCAGCGCCGCCGCTCCACTGGCGGTTCCCTTCAGAAAATTGCGTCGGCCCACATTTTGCCGACCAATCGGGGGCTTGCTTGAGCTTGCCATATTTTCTCGCTTTCGCTGTGGGGCATTATATAACCTCCCGGTCCCGAGTAGAATTTTCAGAACGAATGGTTGCAGGAAGCATAAGCCTTATCCAAGCCCCCCTTCCCGGCCAAGCGGCAGGCGTTCGTCGATCAAGGCGCGTGTCACGGCCTTGTATACGTCGCCGGTTCCGACTGCACCGCTTGGTGCAAGATCTTTTACGGAACTAATAATCCGCAAGCCTGCGCGAACGGCGGTGGCCGGGCATGATGGCTGAATATATGGCATACCGGCCGGTTCCTCGTCCCTCGCACGTTACACGCGGGTGCCCGCTTCCGGTTCAAATTAGGCGAAATACCCACCGGTCAATGTGAGCGATTTCGATGAAACGCTGATGTATAATCGTCGCCACGGAGACTCCTATGAAAACTGGCATTATGTCCGTTGCAGTGGCCGCTCTCCTTGCGGCGCCGGCCTTCGGGCAGTGGACCATTACGACCCCGGGGATTCCCCGCTTAGCAAATGGCAAACCGAACCTTTCCGCACCAGCGCCCCACACATCTTACGGCAAGCCGGACTTGACCGGCATATGGCAGGCCGGGCTAGCCGGCGCGGCCGGACAGTATGGTTATGATTACAACGTCGCCCAAGACCTGCCGCCCGACGCACTGACTCCATGGGCCCAATCGGTACGTCAACAGCGGCTGCAGAACTTCAGAAAGGACAGTCCGCTTTCCCACTGCATGCCCGTGAGCGCCTCGTTCCTCGATTTCCGCGGGCTCTCCAGAATCGTCCAGACGCCCGGGCTGATCGTGATCCTGTACGAGTCACCCAACAGCCCCCATCGGACAATCTTCATGGATGGCAGAGAGCTGCCCAAAGATCCCGAACCAACCTGGCTGGGATATTCTGTCGGGCATTGGGAAGGGGATACTCTCGTCGTCAATTCGATCGGCTTCAATGACCAGGGCTGGCTCGACGTAGGCGGCAACCCCCAAACCGAAACCCTCCGACTCACGGAACGGTATAGGCGCCCGGATTTCGGACATTTGCAATTGGAAGTGACATTTGACGATCCCAAGACTTTTACGAAGCCGTTCACTCTGCGCATGGTAAAGCCCTACATCGCTGACACGGAAATATTCGAGGACGTGTGCGAGAATGAGCGTGACCGTGCACATTTGACAGGCGGCTTCAAGGTGGCTCCGGAAGTCCTCGCCAGATACGCGGGCACTTACGAGTTGCCGGGACGAGAGGTCGTGGTCGAGATCTCCGGCGATAAGTTGCTCGTGAGGGACAATGCTCATCCCCGAGACCAGTTATTCGTAGCTAATTCGGAAACCGGATTCCAGTCAAGCGTGAGCGAAGTGGCCATTGAGTTCCTTAAGGACGCCCAGGGCGCGGTCACGCAATTCACCCGGACCGGCGAAGGAAAGGACGAGAAGGCCGTGCGCAAGAACGGCGCGACTCAAAGATAGATCGAAGTCCGTTTGCCCCTGGAAGAACTCACGATTGGCGTAGCAACCGCTCGACTGAGTATCAGCCAGGTAGTCCCGTGTCAGGGTTTGCCAAACTTCGCTGCGTCAATCGGGACGTTCGTCTTAACCTCGGTCAACTGAAACGCGTCTCTCCCGTCTAGCCACGAGAACGTGTACTTGAACGGGAACTTGACTCCGCCGACGTCGCGATAATCCGAGTAATCGGATTGAACCGGAACACGTCCCACCGGCGACCTGCCGTAGCGCACCAGCCGCACCAGCAGGCCTGACTGCTTATCGAAATATAACGTGGCCAGAACGCCCCGCGGACCCGTTCCCTGGACCACGTCTACGTCGCTCCCGTTGATGCTGTCCGGATTGCCCGCGCGCAAATTAGTGAGGACTTGCTTGATCTGCCCGGGAAAAGCCAGCTGCGCTTCCAACCTCAGTCCATCCAACTCACTGCCAGCCAATTCGTATTGGCCCAACAGCCCTCGCGGCGACTTTATCCAACCCGCACTGCCGTTGTAGGCCCTGGTGCTGTCTCCTCGTTCCGGGTGGTCCTTAAATATGATTTGTACCGCCCGCTGATCCGGAGCCTTGCCCAGGATTTGAAATTGGCCTCCTCCGCCCAGACCTTCATACCCCACGCTGGTTCCCGTTGCGATAAAGCTCTTGATGCCCGCCAGACGTTGGGCTCCCCCGAGCGCTTGTATATATTTATCCAGAATCTGGTCGGCCGACGGGCCGCCTTCACCTGGCGCGATAATATCGTCCTTCTCTTCGTTGGGAGGGCCGTATAGCGCATCCAGAGCGATGGTCGTCGTGGGGCGCAGGCGGCCGTGATGGCAGGTATAGCAGGTAACAAATTGCGCACCCCCAAAATTGGTGCGATTGATAGCAGCCACCATCTCCACCATCCTGCGCGCAGTTTTTTTTCTAGGAGTATCGAATACCCAATCCACTTTGTCGGAGCCAGCAGCGGGATGACAGTCCGCGCAGTCAAGCCCCAGGTCCGCTGAGATGACGCCCATGCTCGCAATGAAATCGTCGACGGGAAGCTCCTTGAGTGTGCTGGTTGTGACGTTCTTGAAGACTTCTCCTGCCTTCTGCACCTTCGCTGTCGCGGCCTGGTTGGCTTGTGCTGCAGCCCGATCGACCAGCCCCACCCCGAGCAGCCCGACAGCCGACAGCGCAACTGCCGCGAAGATCACGGGCCTTGACAAAAACATCATATGTTTGGAACCTCCCCAAAAGCGCGTGAACGCCTATCACACCGCCTTACGCACAGACCCGCTATTTTCACTTGACTCAACGCCGGGCGTCAACCTTATTCGCTCCAGACCATTCGCCGGTGTTCAGGCCGAGCGGCGGCAGAGTTGGCTTCGAGCACCATCCGTAGGCTGATCTGTTATTGGCCGGCTTTGGGGTCGCCCGTCTCGTTAGCCGACCCTGCAAAGACCTCTTTACCGTTGGACAACTTGATCGTCCTAGCATTGGCCAGTTTCGACCCGTCCTTGGCCATAGAGCCAGACACCGTAATGACGTCCCCTTCTTTCAGGGAATTGCGGGTCCATCCACGGCGCATTAAACCGTTCGGGCTCCCCAGTTCAAATTCCCAGTTCGTTACTTTCCCAGCGTCGTCTTTGACATCCATATAGAACCGCGCGTGGGGATTCATCCACTCGACTTTGGTGACCTGGCCCGTCAGCGAAACTGTCTTGCTGCTATCGTACTCCGCCGCAAAAGAATGATGAGCCCAAACAGGCATAGCCGCATAACCCAGAACGATCGCCATTCCGCAGGACATACAAGCTTTCATTGAAACCTCCATTGATTCGCCCTTCAAGAACGAGCCAACCTGCTCAGCTCGACCGATCTGAGCCATAACATACGCTACACTGTACTCCGCATGAATTCAATCCAGTATCGCGCCGCCTTCTTCTGGAGCCGATATTGGTGCTGCAACGCGCCGCGCGCGAGCGGCTTTGACGCGCTGAGCAGATGTGGTTTGCCGTAGGCTTGGCTATCTGTTAGACTTTCGGACCATGAAGCCGTTACCTTCTTCGCTGATTCGCTTTGCGGTGGTGTTGATTATGGTCGGCTCATGCCGGGTTCCAGTGCTCGCACAATGGCAGAAGTTTCCAACACCGGGCATCCCACGGACAAAGGATGGCAACGTTGACTTGAGCGCGCCACCACCGAAGGACGCGGGCGGCAACCCGGACCTGAGCGGGATGTGGATGAAGCAACCGTCACCATGGCAACCCGTGTCAAATGAGGCAGGCCTGCCGAACAGCATGGCCTATTACATGCCACCAGGGTCGGAGATCATCATGAAGCCGGCGGCCGCGGCGCTCTATAAACAGAGGTACGAACTTAAACAAGGCGCCGGACGACCTTCGGAGCACTGCCTGCCGCACAGCATTCCCGACCAGATGTTCATCCCTGTGCCCTTGCAATTCGTCCAGACGAAGGGTCTGACCGTGATGCTATGGGAAGAATTCACTCACTACCGGATGATTTACACCGACGGCCGTCGTCACCCACCGGACCCGACTCCGACTTGGTACGGCTACTCGACCGGGAAATGGGATGGGGACACATTTGTCGTCGACACCAGGGGGTTTAACGATAAGTCGTGGCTGGATGATGGTGGCCATCCGCACACCGAAGCTCTGCACACCATCGAAAAGTTCCAGCGGCCGGATTTCGGACATCTGAAGGCGGAGGTCACGATTGAGGATCCCGGCGCGTACGAAAAGCCGATGACGCTTTTCGTGAACTTCCAGTACATGGCAGATACGGCGCTGATCGAAGACATCTGTGAAAACGAAAAGGATGCCCAACACCAAGTCGGCAAGTAGCCCCGCATGATGGACGAGCCTAGCCAAGCGCCTCAAAGGGCAGAGTCTTTACGGTAGGGAAAATGCGTACAGCGAACTGCCGCCGCCCACCACCAGATACTGCTTTCCGTCGAGCTCGTACGTGATGGGTCCGTTCCCTACCTTGCCGATGGCCTGATGCCACAACGTCGCACCGTCGCTGGTCCGCAACGCCATCACATTGCCGGGAACGTCGCCGCTGAACGTCAGGCCGGATTCCGTCGTCAGCACGCCGGCCGCGCCTGCGCCGTCGCCGATGGGATGGTCCCAAACAATTTTTCCCGTCTTGTAATCTAAGGCCCGCAGGAACGCCTTGCCCGCGACGCCATAGTCCGCGCCGGCCCAGCCATAGGCTCCGTGTTCGGCCTTGAAAAAATAGATGCCGTAGCCGTCCTGAACGCTCACGATCAGCAAGCCGATCTTGGGATCGAAGCTCGGTGAGCGATAGTTGGTGGCGCCGCTCTCATTCGGCGCTATGAGGACTCCGTCTTTCGCGGGCTCTTTGGCCGGATCCGGAATGGGGCGGCCGGTCTTATCGATTCCCTTCGCCCAGTTCACCTTGGCGAATGGAGCCGTCAACAGGTTCTTGCCATTGGTCCGGTCGAGCACAAAAAAGTAGCCGTTGCGCGACGCTTGCATGAGCAGCTTGCGCGGCTCGCCGTTGAATTCGGCATCCACCAGGACGGGAACTTCAGCAGCATCCCAATCGTGGGTATCATGCGGCGAAACCTGGAAGCCCCAAACCAGTTTCCCGGTGTCGGGATTGAGTGCGACGATGCTGCACGTCCACGGATTATCGCCCGGGCGCACCTTCCCATTCAGCACCGGCGTGGGATTCCCGCTGCCTACGTACACCAGGTTCAGCAGCGGATCGTAGGTGCCGGTCATCCACATCTGCCCGCCGGTGGCCCCGCCGCTCTCCGGTTCTGTTCCGCCGGGCGGAGGTGTGGTGTAAAAAATCCACTGCGTCTTGCCGGTATCTGCATCGATCGATTTCAACTGGCCCGGCAAGTTGTCGAAATCGCCCGAGATGCCGACCAGGACGTGATTCCCCACAATGAGCGGAGCATTGCTGGACCAGTAACCCTTGCTCGAATCGGCAATCAGTGTGTCCCATTTGACAGTACCGTCCTTGGCGTTCAGCGCGATCAGGTGGCAGTCGGGAGTAGTCAAGTAGACCGTGTCTTTATAAACCGCGGCGCCGCGATGGCCGATGTGGAAGGCGTTGTTGCGAGGATGCGTATAGTGCCAGAGCTCCTTCGCGGTGCGCGCATCGATGGCCCACAGGTTGTCGGGCGTCGTCACGTAAAGGATGCCGTTCGCCAGGATCGGCGTGGCTTTGATCGATGGATTCTGGCCGGTCTGGAAGCGCCAGACTTGTTTCAGCTGGCCGACATTTTCCGGCGTAATTTCGGTCAGGCTGGCATGCCTCCGGCCGGAGTAATCGCCATGATAGGTGAGCCAGCTATCCGGCGGCGGATGGAGCAGGTCTTTCGGATCGACGCTTTGGGCCAACACAGCCAGGGAGAAAACGATGCCGATTCCGAGACTCGCCAGAGAGCGCATTTTTCTTCTCACGAATTTTCACGAACCATTATTTCAACGTCTCCAAATAAGCAAAGACGTCGTGCATGTCTTTGTCGGTGTATTTTCCCAATTGATCGAAATGAGCCGACATCGGGTCGTCGATTTTGAATTTCACCGCGCTTCTTGCATACGTCTGCCGCGCCCCTGTGGGATCGAGGACCGTGATTGTAAACTCGTCCTGCCCGGCCAGCGGCGCGACGACGGTCTGGCCCTCCGGAAGGGTAAACGAAACCTTCGGCGCGGCCGGAGCGGGCTGACCGCTGGGATAGAGCATGCGCTGCAGGAGCTGCAATCCCTGGTAGCGGGAGGCGATGCCGGCCAGATCGCCAGTTGCCGAATGGCAGCCAGCGCAGCCGCCCTTGCGGTTGAAATAGCGTCGGCCGGCGTCGGCTTTTCCGGTTGCCAGGTCCGCCGCATCCACGGAACGGCGTCCACCGCCCAAAGTCTCGAACTTGGCTTTCTGAGCGTGGATGAAGGCGACGAGGGCGCCCAGGTCCGCGGCGGTCAAGTCAAAGGAGGGCATGCCGCGCTCCGGACGGCCCGCTTTGAGTAGAGGTCCGATTTTATCGCCGCGCGTATCTTGGGCCACGAGCGCTGAACGCGTAAGGTCCGGTCCGGTTTCTCCACCGGCGGCATCGCGGCCGTGACAGAAGCCACACTGTGAAGCAAATCGCCCCTCGCCGGCCTGAATCTGCTCGGCCGGGTAAGTCTGCGGCGTCACCGTTTGCGGCGGCGGCCGCGAGGCCGGGCTCTGTCCGGGGGCTGGAGGTTGTCGCTCCGCCTGACCCGCAGGCCCCTGCGCAATCACGATGCCGGCGGCAATCAGAGTGACAGCGGAAATCCAGATGGTTCGTTTCATCCTCAAAGCAATACTCGCCAAATTCGCGCCAGAACGCAAATCGCCCCCGGCGCTAGAGCCGCCGTCGTTGAGCACCGCTACTGTTTCTCGCAGAGTTTCACTGGGCTCGCCGCGCTCCAGCACCTAACGGTGGAACCCGCCGCGCGGGCCGGGAAAGCCGTGTGTTTCATTGACCGATCAACCTCAACAGCGGAGTCACGAATTTTGACTGGAACTCCTGAGATTCGACTGTCTCAAGAACGGTGCCGATACCACCGCGTAGCTGCGCCGGCCCGGATTCCGACATCTGGCGGGCGCGCGCGGGACTTCGATCGTATGCCGCCAGGGGATTGAACACGGCCCTGCTGCACGCAAGTTCGTGAGCGAGGACTCGATGATCATGGAAGAACTGAGCGATCAATGAGTAGGTTCTCCTGCCGCTTCGGAAGAATTCGAAGGACGACGCTAAGTCTTTCTCGAGGAGCTGGTGGGGCGACGTGTGCCCTTCGCGGAGACCACTCTTGAAGCCGTTAGTTGGGTCAGAAATGAAAATGTTCGTCAGCAGGACGGCGTAAAACTCTTCGTTGTTGTCATACCGCAGGAGAGCTTGGTGCAGCGGTTCCTTCTGCCGTTTGTGAGTCACGATTCGCAGTGCGTGAACCAATTCATGGAACAGTATCTCGTGCGATAAGGCGGCGGCGCTGCCGTCGTGAACCGAGCAAAAACCTCCAGGAAGGAAACGATGGGGAGAGAACCTGATCTCCGCCTGAGCTCGTGCTCCTGGCGCCGGCGTCGACAGTTGATCATTGGTATCGGCATTGCAATCCCGGTCGAAGCCTACGACAGCACGGAGTGGGATGATGCGCACCCACGGGCCTGCCGCCCTGATGGCGCGCAGCAACATGAGTCCGGTGGCGGCTTTTCGGATCTGATTCAATTGCAACAACGTCTGGAACCCCCACAGGAGAGGAGTCGTATCCGGCGGAGGGTGAGTCTTGTCGTTTGGATCGAGGCCCGCTGCAACCAGCTCGATGTGGTATGCCTCTTGAAAACCCGGGATCAATGGATCGGCCATATTGCACCCCGCTCGTTTATTTTGTCACAGGAGGTACACGGCAGCGCGAGGCAGGCCCGGCTTGGTCCGTCACCCGGGCATCTGGGGCGGCTGGCACGCCTCCCAGCGCAGGCGAGTCGCGGTTTCACATATGTGACGAGTGCCCCGATCTCCAGACTAGGAGCACGACTTCGGCATGCACCGGATGCGCGAAGCTATCGATGCCATTCGGCGAGTTTGCGATGAGCCCGCCTGTGGAATCTGGAAATTAGAAACGCCGACGCGCCGATGATTAGCGGTAAAAACACGAGCTTCGCAGCGAATTCCACCTACAATCCAAAGCTGCACTGCGCAAGTCAGATTTGACCATACCGGCGGCTTGGTAACCTTAGTGCGGCGAACGTGGTAATCTGCTGCTGTCGGCAGTGCGCTCTACCCCAAACTTGTTGTATCCGGAGCTTCGCGGGTGCGCGCCAGTATTACCTCCAAATATTCGCCGCTCGCTGAATTGCAGGTGTAAGTACGACAACGCTTGCACAACGGGATCGGTTCGAGGATCGCCGCTGGGACGGGCGCTGGTATTGGCTTCGGCACACTGATCAAGGTCCACGTGCGCGACTCCGGGCGGCAATCCGGGTAGCCGGCGAGTATCGGTTTCAAGGATGGCAGGGGAACTGATGGTGCCTCATCCTCATTGGGATCAGGCGGCGCATCCGGGTCCGGGGGCGGGAAAGGCGGCGGCGGGAATGGGTAGGGAGGATCTTGGGGTGTGCTCATTTTATTGCGGCACTGGTTCGCTGGTTTGGTAGCCGACCTCTTTTGCTCGTGGCTCCAAATCCGGTTGAAGCACGATTGCGAGGACAAAATTCCACGGCACCATCAGTTTTTGTGCGGGACGATCTGACCAATTCTTCTGCCCGCTGTTCAGTTCAATCCATAGTCCGCGTTGATCGGTAGCGTCGAGAATTTGCGCCTCAAGCAGACTGCTGCCATCACCGACTGTGGGCGGATTATCAGGCGGACCGATGAGAAGTTTAACCGCCACAAGGTGCCGCCATTCAGAAGAGACGACGACGGCAGCATGACCATATTTCGCTATGTCCAACATTCACTTTGCCTTCTTGGCCATCGGCGACTTCCTGGGGGCTTCCAGCGGATCGCCGTGCACCTTAAGCGATTCAGCCTGAAGCTTGGACAGCAACTTCGCCTCGCGATCCCTTTTTGCCTGATCGGTTCGCTTAGAGCGTTTGCCCTTATTGTCCCGCAGGACCATGCACAATTAAGATCGCTTTCGAACGCCAAGTGTTGCGGCTGTTTTCGTTGACCCAGCACCGCCTCTCTGCCGTTCGCCGAAGCCTCGAAAACAGCTCGCGGGCCGCTCGTTGCGTTTTTGTCTCCAAGCGCTCCATACTCCTTTGAGAATCCGTCCTAGCCAGCGCCACATGGCTATAAGATCCACCGTGGCGATAATACACGGCCCGTGCGCACGGCTACAAAGTAGCGCCACCACGTTATCGGAGCATCGACGTTGCCAAAACCTAAACTACTGATGCAATGTAGCTTTCGGTGAAAACAACTTCCCCTTCTAGGTCGGCGCCGACTCGTCGACGCTCGAAAGTCATGCCTAGCGTTTATTGCCAAGCCATCCTCCGCGGAAGCCGGCGCGTTGTAAGCCTTCAACGATGTGGGGACATCGCTGGATAGTCTTCCAAATCAGCTCGGATTGATAGTTCTCAATCATGAGAAGGATGGGACCCTGATTCAAGCCGAATATCCAAGGCGAAACCCAGTTATGCAAATTGCCACTGGTGTGCGGAAACGTTGGATTAAAACTGGCATCGAACTCATAGGGGCTGTGTCCTCTCGATTTGAGACGCTCGATAGCGTGGCGGACCGTCTTGAGCACGATCTCAGGTGCGAACGGGAGAGAGCCGACGACCGCCCAGGGTGAAATAGTCCCGTCATCCGGCCCAAAGGGAGCGCCTCTTGCAACGTAATCGAAAAACACCCTCTGCACTCCATTCACCTCGAAAACGGCAGGCCCCGGTCCGTCGCTCGCGGTCAATCCCCAACCGTATTCGTGATAGCTGGCAAACCCCAGTGGATTCTCAATTCCATATTGTCGGTGTACATATGTGGCTCTCCGGGAATTTTCAAAATAATCGATTCCTTTCTTCCTGTTGAAGTCGTCCTGTATCCCGCGAAAGTCCAACCAAATATGGGACATCTGATGGATGAATAGGGGTCCGGCGTACAGGTATTCTATGTCGTAAACTTTCTTCCACTCAAAAGTCGCGACCCATTCCTGGTAGCCTTGCGGATCTATAGGAAACGTCGGCGATCCCAAGGCCAGCGCGTAAAGGATCAGGGCTTCGCTATAGCCTGTATCCCATCGGTACGGCAGAAATCCCGACTCAGGTTTCCAGCCATGACAAACGGTTGTCCCACCGTCCAAAGCCCATTCCCAGTCCACACGCCGATAAAGACTTTCCGCGAGCTCCCGTATCTGGACTTCTTCGTGACTCTCTCCTGAGAAGTAATTGGCCGCCGTCAAAACACCTGCAAGGAGTATGGCGGTATCAATCGTCGATAATTCGCATTGCAAAGCCCGGCGCCCGGTCTGCATATCGAGAAAGTGATAGTAGAAACCTTTGTAACCCGTGGCATCTGCTTCTGGACCCTGGTGGCTGGACCCGAAGAACTTCAACAGTGTGAGAGTCCTGTCAATTGCCTCAGAGCGTGAAAGTAACTCTCGCTCGATTGCTATCACATACACGCTAAGCGCCATCCCCACCGCGGCAATGCTCGAGGGTGAACCGGGCTGCGTCTGGTCGGCTATCAGTCCGTTTTTAGGATTGACTTGCGTACGAAAATAATTGAATGCCGCACATCGGAGACCTTCAAGCATTTCTGCCTCGGTCCCTTCTGGATTCGGAACTGGCAAGTGTGGCCTTACGCTTGGCATGAGAACGGTCCCGCCAAATCCTCTATTTACGATACTTACCATTCTTGATCGTTATGAAACATGCGTACCAGTTACCGGCGATGCCCGCCATCCGTGACGCGGCCCCCTGAAAGGACGCGAGTTGGTGTAGTTTCTGCGACCCGCTTCCGGCCAAAAGCAGGCGTTACTCGGTCGGGGCGAAATCCCACATGCCGGTCTTGTTATAAAATACACGATACTTCTTGGCCGGCACCAAGGGATAGTCGACAGTAATTATTGCTGCGTCTATGCGCTTGGTTGCCATGCGCACCCGGTCGCCAACGATCCTTCCGTCTTTGCCGGCCTCGATCTTGAATTCTTGCCAGTTATCGCGGAGATGCACTTCCACGGTAACCGCTTGCTGCGAAGTGTTAAGCAAGATCGAGACCGGATCCCCATCCTTCGTTTTGCCCCCTACTTGCTGGGCTTCTGTTGTAAGCGCGAAAGTCAAGATTCCTAACAGAATCAAAGTTGCACGCTTCCTCATCCCTGGCCTCCCTTGCGTCCAAGCAGATATCCGGCAACGGTTCCGAATAACCCCATCGCCGGGGCGATTTGGTCGTTACTGTAGCCGGCACAGATCAACACTAGCGTGCCAATGATAATCAGCGTGATCGCGTAAGCACGAATGGCATCGTCCGCTGATCCTTGCTTGAATCGTAGGGCCAACGTTAACGCGATGATGACCAGCACCCCTAGCCCCACAACCACTAAGGCGAGCTCTCCTTCTGTACTGGAAAGGAAGGATTTTGCTACAGGAGCGGTTAGGGGTGTGGCATCGGGTGGCGGAAGGTTAACGGCCTGCATCACGGATTCACCTGGCGAGTTGTCTTTGGCATCGCCCTACCTTTCGGTAACGTCCAATCATACTCCTCCCCGCTCCAGCAGCAAGCGCCACTCCCGCTTATGCGGCGCGATACTGGGCGCGCGGACCGGATGTGATTGGAACTACGTGATGTCGAGGCGCGAATCGATGGTGCGTCGGAAGGTCGATGCCTGCCTAATGGAATCCGGGGTGAATTACTTGCGGATGATGTGATCAGCGATGGCTTGACCCCACGCCTTCTCAAAGACCAGTCGATCTATACACAATGGCAGGTTGTCGATTTGAACCCTGCGAATTCCGTCCGGAGCCGTGTGAGGCGAGGCAATCCTAGATCCGCGCGAGCGAAGCTCCGCGAGGGCTTCGCTGTACTGTTGCTCGTATGCCTTGGCCCTCATCTGACTGTCAAGTCAAGTTTGCTGCGGTAGTGTTTCGGTCGAAGATCTTGAGGTGCTTATTTTCGCTCGGAATCAAGCGATGGTTCGGAGCGCGTAGTAGACAGCACCAAACACCGCAACAGCAACGACGGCAATCACGGCCCACTTCGTCAGGCGCTGCCGGGGGGATGCTGCCGTCGCATCGTCATGCTTCATCTGATCCGCGAGACTATCGAACATGATGTTCTCCTTAGCTAGTGACAGTACTCCTTATTGCCGCGGAACACAATGGTCTGTGGGGCTGTACGCCTCCCGCGAGCCGAAGCGCCTCAACCTTTATTCTTGCTGCCGGGCGGACGGCCTCTCCTCTTAGGGAAATCCTTCGGAGCGGACATCCAGGCCGGCGGACACCCGCCCCTTGGCCGCGGCCGCTCCCGCGCCAGGAAAGAAACGTCGTAATTTTCAGCAACCCAACCAGAAGCTGCAGAAAGAATGCGCCAAAGGTGAACTGCGAACAAGAAAGCCTCAGCTAAGGCAACCAAGAAGGCATAGGCAGACCGAAGAAGGCGGCCCAAGCAGCGTAACCCCGAACCAAGGCGACTACGAGCCGCAATCAGCTAGCCTTTGCGAATGTTGATTTCTTTATACAGTCGTGCATCTGTTCGTGATGCAGCAGCGCCTTCTCGCAAACTTGGCTGACTTCTCGTGCCTGTTCAGCCCGTTGGAGCGCTTTATCGAATTCCACGCCGACCAGACCAGATGAACTGGTGATGGCTTGAGAGTACGCCGTCTCAGCTTCATAACAGCGTTCCAATAATGAATGCCACACTTCGCAAGGCATAGTGCACTGGTGGGGGCGGAATCTCGCTCAACGTGACTTTGTTAGTTCTTCTTCCGCCCGGAGCCAGTCCGCTTCAGGCGATCCTTCGGGACAGCCTCTTTGCTGCCAGAGCGCGTAGGCGAGTGAGGCAATCTGATCGGGTTCAGGGGTGGTTGCGATTATCACTTTAGTCTCAGTTGGGCTTTGCTGTCTTACCGTTGGTGTCACGTGGTAATCCTTTCTATTACGAGCTTTCGTTCGCCTCGTATATTCCGCCAGATCCGAAGCGACAATGCACTCTTCGTCGTTCGGACTTTCACACTAGCGGGTCGTAACTAGAGACGATGCAAGGATGTGATGTGTTACGAAATTTTAAGGTGAGATCGCTGTGGGCGGGCGATTCGCCAAGCCAATGTTTTGTGGACCAAGACTTGCTAAGAGCGTTTCGATTTCCGGCGTCATCTCTGATTTGCTGTGCCTAGCGATGTAATCGTCCCGTCATCGAGTTTTTGGGAATCGGATCGAACTAAACGATGATGTGGACCGTCACTACTATCATGAGCGAATACATGCCGCTGTCGCATGAAAGAGATTGGCCTGAACCTACGAAGTTCGAAAAGCTACGCATGAAAACGGAAAGGCAGCTAGTCCACCTCATCAACATTGAACTAAATCTGGCCATTCAGGAGGCACGCCAAGCACTCAAGTCTTCTGGCACCTGGCCTGTTCGTGAAGGGTGCACCTGCCGAGCAAACAGGGCATATGCTAGAGCCGCCCGCTTGCTTCCCCTAGTCGTTGAGATCACCGAGGACGAGCGAAGCGGAATGGAATCGAGATTGGAACATCTTCAGAGAATGCTCGAAGCACTATCGGCCATTCGCTCGACCTCGCCGTCGACGGCCGCCGAAGATGAGATCGCCACTCTTGCCCAGGCCGTCTGGGAAGCGCGAAGTTCCCCAGAGGGTTTATCCGAAGAAGATTGGTTTCGAGCAGAACGGGCGTTGAAAACTAAAAGGGAATCGAATACTGCCTGCTTCGCGGGCTAAGGCCGGGATTGGGACGATCGCGGAATTCCCATCAGCCTTAACGTCGGTGGGCTTGCGGATCGTCAGATCCGTCCACGAAGGATCGCGGAAACTCCAAGGCACAGGGCACCGAAAGCCACCAGCGCGACAAAAACATTCCAGCGCATTGGAGTTCAGTATACGAAGCGCAGGGTTAAGATGGGGCCGTTCAGCTGCCGCAGCGGGCAGGAATCGTTGCGCCCGCGCGAGAAGAGCCGTTATGTTAAGGTTGACCTTTAAATCCAACATCACGGAGATTTCGCCCAATGTTGAAGCGCAGCTTGATGGCCCCGGTAGTTCTCTCCGTCCTCCTTATCGGTTCTTGCAGCCGGACAACGCCCCTTGACGACGCGAGACTTCGAGACAGCAATCAGGACACCAACAATTGGCTGATGTACGGGCGGACTTACGACGACCATCGGTTCAGTCCGCTGAAGCAGATCAGCGAGGAAACCGTCGGCAAACTGGGCCTGGCCTGGAGCCGCGACCTCGGCACCACGCGCGGACTGGAAGCGACGCCGCTGGTGGAAGACGGCATCATCTACGCCACCGGTTCCTGGAGTGTGGTGTACGCCATCGACGCCAAGACCGGTGAGCTCCGCTGGACCTACGATCCCAAGGTGCCTCGCGAGCGCGCCTTCTTCATTTGTTGTGACGTAGTAAATCGTGGCGTGGCCCTCTATCGCGGCAAGGTGTATGTCGGGACGCTCGACGGCCGCCTGATCGCTCTTGATGAGCATTCCGGCGCTCCGGTGTGGTCAGTATCGACGGCGGACAGCGCCAAGCCGTACGCGATCAGCAGCGCACCACGCATTGCCAAGGGAATGGTGGTCATCGGCAACGCCGGCTCGGAATACGGAGTGCGCGGCTATATCTCAGCGTATGACGCCGAAACCGGAAAAATGGCCTGGCGCTCCTACACAGTGCCCGGCGATCCAGCCAAGGGGTTCGAATCGAAAGCCATGGAAACTGCCGCCAAAACGTGGACCGGCGAATGGTGGAAGACCGGCGCAGGTGGCACGGTCTGGGAAGGGATTGTCTACGACCCTGCGCTGGACCTGCTGTACTTCGGTACGGGTAATCCAACTGCCTGGTACCGCGCCCTCCGCGGCGGAGGCGACAATTTGTACGTTGCGTCGATTGTAGCTGTGCATGCGAGCAACGGCGAAATCGCCTGGCACTTTCAAACCACGCCCGGGGACAACTGGGACTATGACGCCACGCAGCCCCTAATGCAGGCCGACTTGACCATCGGCGGCCGTGCGCGCAAGGTGATCATGCAGGCCAACAAGAACGGGTTCTTCTATGTTCTGGATCGCGAGACCGGCGAGTTCCTCTCCGGTGCGCCCTTTGTAGGCGGCATCACGTGGGCCACCGGGCTTGATCCCAAGACCGGCCGTCCCATCGAAGCGCAGACCGCGTTTGCAGGCCTGAAGCCAGTGATCGTTTCGCCTGAGCCCGATGGCGCGCATAACTGGAATCCGATGGCGTTCAGCCCGGCGACCGGCCTGGTCTATTTGCCGGCGAAAGAGGGTACACAGAAATTGCATGCACCAGACGCAAAATGGAAATATAATCCCGGTGCAAACAACATAGGTGGAGACGACCGGTACGATGGCCCTCTCAACGCCAAGTTTGCTGCTCTGCCTCCACCGATCGGGAAACTCTTGGCGTGGGATCCCGTGCAGCAGAAGGAAGCCTGGAGCGCGAAGTATCCGGTAGCCGAAGGCGGCGGCGTTCTGGCCACAGGCGGGAACCTGGTGATTCAAGGACGCGCGGATGGCGTATTGGCAGCTTATCGCGCCACCGACGGCAAGCAGCTCTGGACGTTCGATGCGGGCACCGGCATCATGGCGCCGCCGGTAACTTACCAAATCGATGGCGTTCAGTATGTGTCCGTACTCGCGGGGTGGGGCGGACCTGTTGGATTGTACAACGACCCTAGCTGGGGGCCTGCGAAGCCGGGCTATGGGCGGATCCTTACGTTCATGATCGGCGGCACGGCGACTCTCAAAGCCCTCCCGTTCGGCCACAAGGATCCGCCGCCCGCTCCTGCCATCACTACCAATGCTTCGCCGCAGGTGGTGCGCGAAGGGAAGCGGCTCTATGACGTAAACTGCCCGTTCTGTCATGGCATGAACGCCGTGGCCGGCCCGCTGCCCGATCTCCGCTACTTGAGCAAAGAGAAATTAGAAGGGATTGAGGACATTGTTCTGGGTGGTAGCCGCGCTTCGGCCGGCATGCCATCGTTCGCGAAAATCCTGAACCCGAAGCAGGTGCATGCGATCCAGGCTTACCTCATCGCGCGCACGCGCGAATCGGCGACACCAGTGGAGAGCGAGGGCAAGCGGTAAGCTTGCTGGCCCGTTCAACCAGATCTAACCAGTCACGAACCGGATGGATCTTGAAGGGAGGAATTTATGAAGAGATATTTGTTCGCGTTCCTTACGCTCGCTGGGCCAGTACTCGCTCAGAAGAGCGTGCCCGCGATCCCCTTCATATCCGTTCCAGACTACCCCAACCTTCCGGAGGGAATAAATTTCGGCGAAGTGGCCGGCGTCGCGGTGAACTCCACAGGTCACGTCTTCGTGTTCTCGCGCTCCAACAGCGCCACTGGCCCGGCTTTTGGCGCCGCGGCGGCGCAGTTGTTCGAGTTCGATCAGCGCGGCAATTTTGTGCGCGAAATCGGCAAGGGCCTGTATGCCTGGTCGGAAGCGCATAGCGTCCGCATCGATAAGGGCGACAATATCTGGGCCATCGACAAAGGCTCCAACATGATCGTCAAGTTCAACCCGCAGGGCCGCGTCGTGTGGGTGTTCGGCCGCAAGCAGGAAGCTGCAGACGGCCCCGAGCCCCTTGGGCATCCCGATCCGCCGCTGCCGCCGGTGGACGGCCTCTTCCGCCAGCCGACCGATGTCGCCTGGGACTCGCAGGGCAATATCTATATCACCGACGGTTACGTGAATTCGCGAGTCGCCAAAATCGACAAGAATGGCGAATGGGTGAAGTCATGGGGATCGAAGGGGACCGGTCCCGGGCAGTTTAATATTCCCCACTCGATCGCGATCGATCGCCAAGATAACATCTACGTTGGCGATCGCACGAACCATCGCATCCAGGTGTTTGACACCGAGGGCAATTTCAAACGCATGTTCGCGATCGATGTGCCGCCTGATCCGACGTCTCATGCCACGAATGGCGCCACACCCACTGGCGAAGGCCTCAAGCGAGTGATCGGAGCGCCCAACGCGATGTGCATCACTCCTGGACCCAATCAAGTATTGTTCGTCGGCGAGTCGACCTACCCGGGGCGCGTTTTTAAAGTTACTCTCGACGGCAAGGTCCTCGGAGTGATCGGCCGATCGGGGCGCAACCTCGGCGAGTTCTCGGGTGCGCATGCGCTTGCGTGCCCTTCAGAGTCTGAAATCTATGTGGCCGAAACCTCGAATTGGCGAGTACAAAAGCTGCTGCTGCACTAAACACGAAGAGAGATCGGCGCTGGCCGGGCGGCGTATCGTCACTTTACTCGGATATCAGTTCCTCGCTGGCGCCGGCTTCATGCCGTTTGCTTTCAATGCCGGAAGGGCTTCTGCGCTGACCAGGAATGCGATCAGCTTCCTGGCTCCTTCGGCATCCTTGGCTTGCGCAGCGATGCCGGCAGTCATGACCACGGGTTTCTGAAACGCCCGCGGGAATTTCCCCAGGACTTCCACGCCCTTGACGCTCTGGATTTCGCTGATCGGCGCGAACATCAGCTCATTCTCTCCCTTGGCGACGCTCTCGGCAGGGCGGCCCGGCGTTTTTTGAAGAACGGTCTTCGGCTTCATCTGCTCCGCTATCCCCAAGGCCCGGAACATTGCCAATACCGCAGGCCCCGCCGCTCCTCCGTCCGTCCATGTAAGCGTCTTCGCCGCCAGCAGCCGCTTTTTCATTCCGTCCGGAGTACTAATATCGGCTTTTGCGGAACCCGCTTTGATCCCAACAGCGAGATCGGAGCTGGCAATGTCGGTTCTCGACCCGGGGGCGAGCGTGCCCGAATTGGCGAGATCGTCGATGATCCCCGGCGTGAGAATGGCTAGATCGAAAGGTTTTCCCGCGTCGATTTCTTTTTTGAGGAACGTGGATGCTGAAAATTCGATAATCACCTTGCGGCCGATCGCCTTCTCCGCGGCGGGCAACAACTGCTGCACCGTAGCCCGAATGCCGTTGGAACAGAGTAGACGGATCTGCCCGCTCTGAGCGAACAAACGCTCGACTGTGAACGTCGTCGCACACGCAAGAATCGCGGCAAAAACCGCGCGCGTCCAAATCATCGCAACCCCTCCTCTGAAGCGGCACTTGGCTGTCAACGCTAAGTCTAACCGATCAGAAATCGGTTAGGGCCTGCACCTCATCGCGGAGCCGCTTGAGTCCACATCGCGACGTAGAAGAGGTGTGCGTAAGTCCCGCCTGGGAAACGCACCCTCGACGATCCTTACCCGCCGGCCCGCGGCGTCAGCAACAAGGCCAATACTGAACCGGCCTGCCGGCGCCGACAATTAGAACCTCCGTGTCGCCGTTCGCCGATGCGCTCATCGTGTAGCAATTGGTTTTATACTTAGCAGCCCAGATCTCATCGTTTCGCGACGTATTACCGCGTTATTGACTTTGCAGAATGACTTCCAGAGCCCCTACGTCCAGGCGCTCCAAAGCGGATTCCACTTCTAAGCTCACCCGATCGCGGCCGACGGTCGCTACTGCGATCACTCGGCCGTTTCGCCGATAAATGGCGCAAGCATCCTGGCCGGCCAGTTCACCGCGTATTTCAAACCCGTTCCATGTCGCAGCGTGTCCGACATACGAAATCGTAACGTCATAGTGTTGGCTCCAGAAAAATGGCACATCTCGAAAACCTTGGCCGATGCCCAACATTGCGCGGGCAACAGCTTGTCCCTGACGCTCTGCAAGAGCCCAGTGTTCAATGCGCACTTGTTCTCCAGAGATCGCGTCTGGATACCGCGCGACGTCACCCGCCGCGTAAATATCTGGAGCACTGGCGCGCAAGTCTTCGTCTACAATGATGCCGTTATCGACCACGAGGCCGGCGTCTTGGGCCAGCTTCGTCCGCGGCAACACCCCTACCCCCAAAACGACCATCTCGGCCTCAATTGCTTGGCCATTGCCGAGCTCAACGCGAGCCTCGCTAATCACTTGCGGGGTAGTGCCCAACATGAATCGAACACCATGTTGCTCGTGAAGATCCTTGATGAATAGGCCGAATTCTCGACCCAATACTTTTTCCAGGGGAACGACGTCCTTCCCTACAACTGTGACTTCCAGTCCCCGTTCGCGCATCGAAGCAGCCACTTCGAGGCCGATGAAGCTAGAACCAATCACCACGCAACGCTTTGCTCGCTGAGAATTGGCAATGATCGCCTTGCTGTCGGCCAGTGTTCGCAAACGGTGAACGTGCGGCAGTCGAGCTCCTTCGATTGGAATGGACTGGGGCTCCGCTCCCGTCGCAAGCAAGAGCGTTCCGTGCCGTAGAACGCGTCCACTTCTTAGCGTTGATTCATGGGCCGCCGGGTCAACGCGAACGGCCGGATCCGTGGTAATCAGCTCGACATGAATTGATTCATAGTGATCGCGCGTGCGGAGCGGAATCCAATCCTCGGGAGCCTTGCCGGCAAGATAGTCTTTTGAAAGGTTGGGACGATCGACTGGCCCGGGCTCCTCGTCACCCACGAGAGTTATGGGCCCGTCATAGCCTTTTCTCCGCAACATGTCCGCGCACGAGGCGCCGGCTGCGCCCGCACCGATAATCACGATCGACTCTGGGTGTTTTGGACAAGTTACTTGAAAAGCGACATCCCGCTTGCGATCAACTCTGACTTTGCCGTCTGCCTGTTGAACAACGAAACATGAGACCGGATTGAGAGCGGGAGCTCCTTCGGCTTCTCCGGTGCGCAGGCTGAATCGCGCGTGGTGCCAGGGGCAGCGGATCGTTTCGCCGACAACCAGCCCTTCCGCCAGAGGACCGTTGTAGTGCGTGCAGATCGCACCGGTGGCAAAGATGTTCTCACCTTGCCGGACAAGTATGACTGGTTCGTCGTCAAAATGGCCCAATAATGGGGAATTCTCGACCAGACTTTCAAGATCAACGCCAGATTTGAAGTCGGGTCCTTTGGCTTCTTGTGCCTTTTCGTCTGCCATTTCAAAACCACCCTCCGGGGCGTGCCACACTTAAAAGCTGTGATACCGCTCCCTAATCAACGCTACTATTTAGGCAAGCAGACTGCAAAGACGCATGCGGTTGCTTTGCTGCGCAAGTGTTCCATGATATTCAGCGTCTCGATACTGCCCCTCAGCAGGAGCGGCCTCCCAAGGTAACGGTAGCTACATTTGGATCGAACACACTGCCCGCAATTCCCGGGACAACCTTGGCGACCTCCGACAAGAACACTCTCGCAACGCGATCAACGTCAAAATTTTCGACGTCACGGCAGCCCGCCGATGCCAGCGAATCGCGAAGATCGGGACTCCGATAAAGGCGCAGAATTCCAACAGCGAGCGCCTCGGCACTCTCTGGCTCCACGAGAATACCATTGCGGACCACCTCTGGAACCGCGGCAGATCGGACGGCTACAATCGGTTTGCCGGCAGCCATCGCTTCCAGAAAGACGATGCCGAAACCTTCTTGCAGGCTTGGCAAACAAAACACATGCGCTCGATTATATTCCTGAGCCAGTCTGGCGAGTGTTACGTCGCCGACCCAGCTCACGGTCCTTTCGAGGTGCAGGTCCTTGACGATCCCTTGAAGTTTTCTATATTCGGGACCGTTTCCAATGATTCGAATCTCCAGCTGCGGAATCGCATGCCGCAATTGCGCGGCAGCATGAAGCAGCGTGCCGAGGCCTTTTCTCGGGTAAAACCGGCACACGGAGAGGACGGTGAATTTATCCAAGTCAGGGGTAGCAGGGTTTGACTGAAACAGATGGCGCCAGGAGTTGAGATCGATTAGCTCCGGTACGATAACTGCACCTCTGACGCCATAGAGTTCTTCAATCCTCCGGGCACAGTACCGGCTTATGGTGATGACGAGATCGGCGTGGCGGGCGTGTTTCGCCTCCAGGCGGGCGTGAAACGCCATGCTGGCGCGTGTGAGACCGGACTCAAAGCGGACAGCGTCGGCCAAAACGCCCTTTATGCAAGCGATGTGAGGCGGCGGCCTGCGTCTCCCGGCAATGGAATAACCATCGGCGTCGATGCCAATTGTCACGTCCGTATGGAAATGGCGCGACCGCAATGCTTCGTTGAATAGAACGCGCGTCGCAGTGAAGACAGGCAATTGTACTTTTGGCCTATCCACATCCACCTGGTTCCCAAGTCGGCGGAGTCCTTCGACCAAAGTCCGGGTACCCACATAACATCCGCTCCCCCGACGAACGTCTTGAGGAATCGCGGTAATGAATTGAAGGCGGTTCATTCGACAACTGCGCGCATTGCGGCGGCCTTGGAGACAGAAGGCGGTGATCCGGCATTCGGTGTCGGGCGCTCCGAGCTGTTCTTAGCGAACGATTTTACCGTTCTCGGAACGATCCAGGAAGCGAGGGAGACGACAAGAACCTCGCAACACGCTAGTAGCACCGCCTTAGTCTCTTTTTTTACTCAACGACCTTCGCGTCCCTGACGTCGTCCTCCTTCGGGCCCGCGACTCAGGAGGGGAAACAGCAAAACCCTCCCTAGGTTTACATCTTCTAACGTATGGCTTGCTAGCAAGCAAATGACCATTGCACCCTAGCGGCCTTAAAATGCAAAACGCTACCTAAAGTTCCCCGGCCAGAGCAGCAACTCTTTCGCTCAACTGTGATGTGCTGAGCACGTAAGCTAATACTTTGATTGGCAGCGGAATTGCTCGTATCAGACAGAGGAATTCCGTACGAAGATTTTCTCTAAGGATCGGGTGTGTCCCAAATCCTGTTGGAACCCGCATCCCGATCATATACGTGCGCTTGTTTCGTATGGATGGTCACCCAATGGTTTACTGGCGTGTTTGTGGCAACCATGATCGCTCCTGCCGAGACCACCGCGCCACTGCTGGTCTTGACGCTGGTCTTAGCCTTATGCAGCGCCTTATCCGGCAGCTCGCTCTCGAATTCGTCTACGTGAGTCTTATTGAAGATCTGCCCGCCTTTCTTTCCGATCGCAATGCAGAGGCCCTTCAGGTACTTCAAGGGGTGAAACTGTGCCTGCCGGGGGAACCGGAGACAGGACCCCGTGTCAAAGCCGTGCAAAGGAGCCCGCGCGACCTGCTCCACGTCGCTCAACCCAACGCGATGCGCCGCCTCCAATTCCTTGTCGAGGACATCGGCGGCTCACCTGGCGGCACTATCTTTTCCTTGGCGACAATTTCTTCGATGCGATCTATGGCGGCAGTATGGCTTTCGGCCGCAAGCTTGGCACCTCTATGTCCATGCAACTTTTCCCACTGGAAGTAACGATTATCGAGCGCGTTTACCAAATGTGCCGTCGTCCGCGATGTCTCGCCACCGGCTATGGGTCCATCGTCAACAACCAGGACTGATCGACCCTCAGTCGCCAGCAGGCAAGCAGCTGTAAGACTAGCGATGCCGGCACCCACGACACACACATCCACGGTGGCATTCTTGTCGAGCGCGGGACGTAATGGGATCTCTTCGGACAGCCATAGAGACGTCGTTGGAGCCAGCGTCTTCATATCGTATTCCTAACGAGCCGCGCCGAGTTCCCCCCGCAGTCTTTCTTCAAATTCCCATTATCGGAAGGCGCCCCAGGGATTACGTTCCGTGGACCGGCAACACTTTGGACGGCGCTCAAGCCTCCGGCTTGCAAACTGACGGCGCCGTTGCCGGCTGGGAAGCTCGGGCGGACTATACTATAGGGTCGGTTGCGTGCCGAAGCAGGTTGTCCTAGAATCTCCGCGTGAAAGGGGGCGACATGAGAGACGCGAAGGGGTTGGTACGGGTCACTGTCCTCGCAGGTATGGCGTTGATGACGGCGAGTTCGGCGGTTCGCATTGCTGTGGCGCAAGAAAAGGGTGGCGGCGACGTGACCGGTCCCTACGATTACGTCAGCGACTGGCCACTGCCGTTGCACGTTGATGGCTGGACGTGGGGTTCGATTCCGGCGGTTTGGGCTGAGTCGGAGGATCGTGTCCTCGTCTTCATGCGGGGGGAAAAGCCGGCGATGAAAGCTGTACCGGCGCAAGGCGACATCAAAGGACGCGCGCTTGGATTGCTCGAAGGCATCCTCGAGCAGGGCCGCCAGAAGGGCCGGCTGGACGAGCACGTCCTGATGGTCTTCGACCGTCGCGGAAAATTGATCGACTCGTGGGCCCAGAACAAGGATCTCTTCACCGAAGGCGCCGCGCATCGCGTTCAGATCGACCCGTACGACCCGGACAAACACGTCTGGCTCGTCGAGCATCTGACCCATCAGATTCTCAAGTTCACCAACGACGGATCGAAGCTCGTGATGCGGCTTGGCGAAAAAGGCGTTCC